>OAOU01000225.1_pt1 | contig 10766 bp, 11 predicted proteins | sample 1470821 | NCBI WGS metagenome assembly OAOU01 (sample SAMEA3275579, study PRJEB22092) | marine metagenome | biome: ENVO:00000447 MARINE BIOME; feature: ENVO:00002042 SURFACE WATER; material: ENVO:00002010 SEAWATER | collected 2014-06-20T12:30:00+00 | depth 0 m
AACGATGTACTCGTCTCATTCTGACCGAGGCGACGTCCCTGGCTGGGCGGTTATTACGCTCATGACCGCGGGGCTGGTCATCGGTGTTTGGACTGCCGCGGGACCAGCTCTCGCCGGAGTATTTGATCAGGCCATTTCCCGTGTTACCTCGTTTTGAGGGACCCCGTGGAAACGCTCCTGCCGAGTTTGTCCTGGTCGGCGCACTGCTCACCGCACTCGCACTCGCAGTCGTACACGTCTCGCTCGTCATTCATGTGCGACACGTCCTTCAGGCGTCAGCCTGGGAGGGGGCGCGGTATGCGAGCTACTACTCCACCACGGTGGCAGACGGTCAAGCTCTCACCAGACAGCTCATTACGGAGGGTCTCTCCTCAACGTATGCCGAGTCCGTCACCGCCACGGCCGTCACCGTGGGGGGTCTGCCGGGGGTCCGTGTCGTCGTCACCGCCCCCATTCCCACGGTCGGGAGGTGGAGCCTCGGAGGTGACATTCGTGTGGAGGCGGCCGTGCCCTTCGAACAACCCGGGTGATCGTGGCCGCGCGTCGCTCGAGTTTCTTGTCGCAGGAGTACTGCTGTTTGTGCCGGTCATGGTCGGCTCGCTTGTCCTGATGACCCTGCAAACCGCATCACTCGCCACCGACGCCGCAGCGAGGCACGCCGTCCGAGTCTTTACCCAGAGCACCTCCCTGGAGATCGCCACGACCCGAACCACTCAGGCCGCTGCCAACGCCCTCGGTCAGTTTGGAATTGACGAGGACTATTCCCTGCAGGTGCAGTGTGTCCCGCAGGGACAATGCTTGCGCCCCGGGTCGTGGGTGGAAGTCACGGTCACGACCGAGGTCAGTCTGGGAAGACTTCCTGGCCTGCCGACGCAATCGCCCCTCCAGGTGCCGATCGATGCCACCGCCGCCGCGCAGGTCTCTCCCTATCGGGGGATTCCGTGAACCGAGGGTCACTCCTGCCCCTCGCGGCGGGGCTGCTCGCCCTGACCGTGGCGCTGACCCTCGCCGTCGTGTCCGCCACCTCACTCACGATTACCAGACACCGTCTCGTCGCGCTCGCCGAATCAACAGCTCTCGCAGCAGCCGATTCGTTCGATCCAGCCCTTATCCGGCGCACCGGAACAGAAGCCACGGCACCGCTCAGCAATGACGGTGTTCGGCAGCGCGCCGCAGATTTTCTCTCCGCCCATCCCGCGTTGCCGGTGGAGGCTGTGGTGCTGGAGCGGGCTGACACACCAGATGGCATTCAGGCCAGAGTGGTGCTTACCACCACCTGGCGCGCACCACTCTGGTCAGAGTTTGTGCCGCTGTCGGTGCCGCTTCGGGCCGAGTCACTGTCGCGTTCGGTCATCCGCTAGGGCGTTCCCTGGACGCCTGCAGGTTTGGCTGTGAGACTGGGGCCATGACAAATCTTCAGGGTGCATCCATTCTTCTTGTCGGCGCGAGTGGCGGGTTGGGCCGCGAGATGGCCTCACTTCTTCACGACCGGGGGGCGTTGTTGACGCTTGCGGGTCGCAACGAAGATTCCCTCCGCGCTCTCGGTATTCCCGGCGCGATCGTGTCGGGTGACGTGACACAGTCCGGAGTGCCGGAGCAGTTTGTGCAGGCCGCGCTCGACGCCCACGGCAAACTCGACGGCGTGATTTATGCCGCAGGCGCTGTTGCCTTCGGGCCGGCCAGCGAGGTGGCCGACCAGACACTTGATGACCTCTGGAAGGTCAACACCAAAGCTCCGATGGCACTGCTTCGCGCCTCGACCCCGTCGTTGCAGGCACAGGCCGAGGCGGGAGGCTCGCCCTTCCTCCTGGCCTTAAGCGGAGTCGTTTCCGAATCTCCCACCGCAGGCCTTGCCGCGTACTCCGCGGTGAAGTCGGCGTTGCACGCGCACTTCAGCGCAGCGGGCCGCGAGATGCGCCGGCTCGGTATTCGCCTCGTGGATGCCAGGCCCGGTCACACCGAGACGGAACTGTCGAAGCATCCGCTGGCCGGTCAGGCACCGGCTTTCCCACCCGGTTTCCAGCCGCGGGATGTTGCCAGCAGAATCATTGAAGGCATCGAAAACGACGAGAAAGATTTGCCGAGTACCGCTTTTCAAGCCCTCAGCTAGGGCCCGGGTAGTCTGTTGAGGCTATGGCTGAGACGGATATTCCCACCCGCATTCAGCACGCAGCCACCAGTTTTCGCGATATTGCGGCCGTGTTGGACCTCGAGCGGCTCGATGCCGATATCGAGCGGCTGTCCGCAGAAGCGTCAGCACCTGACCTCTGGGACGACCCAGATCACGCCCAAAAGGTGACCAGTGCACTGTCTCACCGACAAGCAGAGGCCAAGACGGTGCGGGCGATGCAGCAGCGGCTCGATGATTTGGATGTCTTGCGCGAGATGGCGATGGAAGATGCGGAGAGCGAGAAGGAACTGCTCGAAGAATTAGACGCCATTGAGCACGACCTGCAGGGCTTAGAAATCAAGACGCTGTTGGACGGGGAATACGACGCGCTTCCCGCCATTGTCACGATTCGCTCCGGAGCAGGAGGAGTGGATGCCGCGGATTTTGCCGAAATGCTGCTTCGGATGTATCTGCGCTGGGCAGAAGATCAGGACATGACCGCGCGGGTTCTCGACACCAGCTACGCCGAAGAAGCAGGAATCAAATCCGCCACGGTCGAAATCGACGCGCCCTATGCCTTCGGCACGCTCGCCTCAGAGGCCGGCACCCACCGGCTGGTCCGGATGAGCCCGTTTAACGCCGCCGGCAAACGACAAACCTCGTTTGCCGCGGTAGAAATTGTCCCGGTGATGCCAGAGACCACCGATGTGGAGATTCCGGATGCTGATATCCGCGTCGATGTGTTTCGCTCGAGTGGTCCTGGCGGGCAGTCGGTGAACACCACCGATTCGGCGGTGCGTATTACCCACATCCCCACCGGAATTGTCGTGTCCTGCCAAAACGAAAAATCGCAGATTCAAAACCGTGCGGCGGCCATGCGCGTTCTCGCCTCCCGCCTTCTGCTGCTGCAAAAAGAAGAGGAAGCGGCGAAAAAGAAAGAAATCGCCGGCACGATCACCGCCAGTTGGGGCGATCAGATGCGCAGCTATGTGCTGGCTCCCTATCAAATGGTGAAAGACCTGCGGACAGACTTTGAGGTGAATTCTCCCCAGGGGGTGTTTGACGGGGATTTGGAGGGCTTTATCCGCGCAGGGATCCGGTGGCGTAAAGCGCAGGAGCGAGTGTCGTAGCGGGTCCCGACACGGCCTGGTCCCTAGCCTGGGGACACCATGATTTTGTTCGACGATGTCTCCAAGGTCTACCGGGGTGCGAAGCAGCCGGCACTGTCCAACGTGTCGCTCAATATTCAACCCGGTGAGTTCGTCTTTATCGTCGGCTCGTCTGGTTCGGGAAAGTCCAGCCTGCTGCGACTAATTCTCAAAGAAGAGCGCCCGAGTGCCGGAAGTGTGCACGTCTTAGGCCAAGATCTGCGGCGTATCCCCGCGCGGAAAGTCCCGCTCTTTCGGCGGAACTTAGGCGTCGTCTTCCAGGACTTCCGGCTGTTGCCGCAAAAAACTGTCTTCGACAATGTGGCCTTCACCCTGCAGGTCATCGGCAAGAGCCAAGGGTTTATCCACGAGGCCGTACCGGATGTGTTGCAAACAGTGGGGCTTGCGGCAAAAGCCGAGAACTATCCACACGAACTCTCCGGTGGCGAGCAGCAGCGCGTGGCGATTGCCCGGGCTGCCGTCAACAAACCCGACATCCTGCTCGCCGATGAGCCCACGGGAAACCTGGACCCCGCCACGAGTGCCGGAATCATGAATGTGCTCTCTCGTATTAATGCCTCAGGGACCACCGTGTTAATGGCCACCCACGACGCCGGCATTGTGAACCAGATGCAGAGGCGCGTGGTGGAAATTTCGAAGGGCCGGATTGCCCGGGACGAACACCAGGGTGGGTACCAGACCACCTCGATTCCACTCGGCGAAGCCGACACGGCGCCGACGCCCGTGCAGTCCGAGGATGGCGGGCCAACCCCGATCCGCAAGAACGTTGACCTGTCGGTCGACCCCGACGAAGTCCCCTCGCAGTTCCCCTGGGAGCTTCGGGCGTGAGACTGGGTTTTATCCTCCGCGAAGTCGGTACCGGGCTGGCGCGGAACGCCTCAATGGTGGTGTCGATCATCCTGGTCACCTTTATCTCGTTGACCTTCGTCGGAACAGCGAGCCTGCTCCAAGCCCAAATCAATGAAATGCGCGGCTACTGGTTCGACCGCGCACAAGTCGCGATTTATTTGTGTACGGATTTCTCGACACTCGGAGGGTGTGACCAGCAGCAAGCCACCACAGATCAGATTCGGGGAGTGGAAGCGCAACTGGAATCTCCGAGCCTGCAGCCCTATATCGAGACCTATTACTTCGAAGACCGTGAGATGGCCTACAACAACTTCCGCGAACAGTTCGCCGGAAGCCAAGTCGTCGACCTGGTCTCGCCCGAGTTTCTGCCAGAGACTTTCTGGGTATCGCTGGTGGATCCCACTCAGACCGATCTGATTTTTGAGGCGATGGCGGGATTGGCCGGGGTTGAGTCCGTGGTGGACCAGCGCAGTTATCTGGATGAGATTTTCGCGCTGCTCAACGCCGGCAGTATTACCGCCGTCGCCGTCGCAGCCCTCATGTTGGTGGCCGCAGCACTGCTCATTTCGACCACGATTCGGCTCAGTGCCTTTTCGAGGCGCCGTGAGCTGGGGATTATGCGACTGGTGGGGGCGTCCAATCGGTTTATCCAGACGCCGTTTATTTTGGAAGGTGTCGTCGCCGCCCTGGTCGGCGCGGTGCTGGCCAGTGGAGCAGTGTGGGCGATTGTTCATTACTTCGTTCGGGGCTACCTCGTGCAGGAGCTGCCCACCACAGTGTTCATTGGGTACGACGCAGCGTTTAGCACAATGCCTCTCCTGATTGGCACCGGGGTAGCGCTCGCCGCCGTTGCCTCATACGCCTCGATAAGCCGCTACCTTCGGGTGTAGCCCGCGGGGGAGTGCTCCGTGGCCAGACACCGCCGGGGAGGTGACTCGTGGCAAAGGAAAAAGGCGAAAAGCTGATTGCCAGCAATAAAAAAGCACGCCACGACTACCTCATTGAAGACACTGTCGAGGCGGGCATTGTGCTGTCGGGAACGGAAGTGAAATCTCTGCGGGCCGGCCGCGCCTCACTTTTGGATGCCTACGCCACCATCGACCGCGGGGAGGCCTGGTTAGAAGGTGTCCATATCCCGGAATACACAGCCGGCACCTGGACCAATCATTCACCGCGCAGGAAACGCAAGCTTTTGTTGCACAAGAAAGAAATTGACCGGCTCGGTGGTCAAATTTCTCGAGGCGGCTACACGCTGGTGCCGCTGAAGATGTATTTCCTGGATGGCCGGGCCAAAGTGGAGCTCGCCCTCGCAAAGGGAAAGCGTGAGTATGACAAGCGTCAGGCGCTGCGGGAAAAACAAGACACCCGGGAAGCTCAGCGCGCGATGAAGCAGAAAAACCGAGGCGAAGACTAAGCATCTGGTGTGCGGGGCGACAGGCGTACACTGGCGCTAATGTCTTCTGATTTCGGCTCTCGCCGACCGTCTACCGCGACAATCCCCATTCTGACCGTCGAACAGGAAAAAATCCGCTGGCGGGCGTTTGGTATTGCGGTCGGTGCTGCGTCGCTCACAATTCTTGACTTGGCCAAAATCAATGTGGCGATTCCCGCCATCTCGGCTGATTTGGGAGCGGGTGCCACCGAGGTCCAGCTGCTTCTGGCGGGCTTTGTGCTGGCCTTTGGGCTCCTTCTCATTCCCTCCGGTCGCGCCGGCGACTTGTATTCCAGGCGCAACATGTTTTTGGCAGGGCTTGGCCTGTTTACTCTCTCGAGTCTGACCGGGGCACTGGCTCCCACTATTGAGGTGCTGATTGTCAGCCGTATCTCGCAGGGTGTCGCTGCGGGTCTGCTCATGCCGCAGGTGTTGGGGCTGATTCAGCAGTTATTTATTGGTAAAGAGCGCGGCCGAGCGTTTGGCATTTTTGGGGCGGTCATTGGTCTGTCCACCGCGTTTGGCCCGACACTGGGTGGTTTCTTGGTCGGGGTTGGTGGCCTGGCCATGGGGTGGCACCTGTTGTTCTGGATGAATGTCCCGCTGGGGATTGCGGCGATCGTGGCGGCCATCCGGCTCTTGCCTAAAACGCAGGAGATTCCAGAGGGCGCGGTCAATGATTTCGACATTGTCGGCACACTGCTGCTCGGAATCACCGTCTTTTCCTTCATGTTGCCGTTTGTGTTGACCACCGGCACCGATATCGATAATCCGGCCCGGTGGTGGTGGCTCGCGGGTGCCGTGGTGAGCGGCGCGCTGTTTGGGGTGTGGGAGAAGCGCTATCTGGCGAAGGGCCGCGTCGCGATTATCGACTTTGCCTTGTTTGCCATCTCGAGTTTCCGCAATGGCGTGGCCGTGTCGAGTTTCTACTTCGCCGCTCTCCCGGCGACCTTTATTGCCCAGACGCTGTGGCTGCAGGAGGGGCTCGGGTTTTCCCCTGTGGTGGCCGGAATGGTGACCATTCCCTTCGCCCTGCTGTCTGCTCTTAGTTCGTGGCGCTCCGGGCTTCTGGTGAATCGATACGGCCGGACCATTGTGGTGGCCGGGCTGGTCTTAGTGTTGATGGGTTTCTCGGGCGTGATTGTTGCTGGCTATCTGGTCCCGGATCAGTGGATGGCCTGGGCAACAGCAGGGTTCATGGCGATTGCCGGGCTCGGTGGGGGCGCGGTCATTGCCCCGAACCAGACCCTGATGTTGGAAGACATTCCGATTCGACAGGGCGGTCTCGCCGGGTCCATTGCACAGGTCGGCCAACGAATTGGCACGGCGGTGGGATTGGCGGCGGTGCTGTCTGCACTGTTTGCCGTGGTCAGTCGGGCGGGAGATACGAGCCAAGTGGAGGCCTTCCGCGCCGGGTTTACCGCCGGGGGACTGGTCTCGGTGGGTCTGGTGGTGCTGGCGTTGATGTTTGCGCTGTTTGATTTAGGAGCCAGGGGCGAGAAGCAACAAACGCCCTAGCGCGTGGGAGTCACCGGGTGTACACTGGAGGGCTGGCTTCGGCTAGTTGATAACTCCATAGAGGCGAAAACAGCTTCATGAGTGATTCATCTTGGGGATGATCGGTTTCGACATTGCTGGTGAGTCGGAGAGAAGCGGGTCGAGAACGCAGGGTTGTCTCGTTAACGCCCCCTGCATACCAATAGGTGCCAATACAAAGCGCGCCGACTTCGCCCTCGCTGCCTAGTAGCTAGCGAGCCCGGAGTCCGTCAGACCACGTGAGCCTTCAGCGTGGACCCTGGCGTCATGGAGAAGGCTTGCTGGATGACGGTGTGTCAGCGTTATTCGGGACTTTTTCTGACACTGGGCCTGTCGTTCACGGTGCGTGTGCCGAATGAACGGGGTCGAGAGACACGACATCGCACGCTACACCCGTAGAAGTCTTCGTCCGTGAGCAGTGGACGGGGGTTCAATTCCCCCCATCTCCACGACAAAACCCCGGCAACAGCCGGGGTTTTTGTTTTCTGTCTCGCCCAAACATTCTGTTACCTAATAGTGACCTTCCTCCCGGTGGAACCGGTTGGCGTCGGTGCTATTGTTGCGCCAGCAATGGGGCACTTAAGTGCCTCTTTGCTCTCATTATCCGTTCGAGAAGGAGTATTCATGAGGCACACTATTCGTCGCCGCTCCCTCATCGGTGCCGCTGGCCTGTCGGTCGCGGCGCTTGTGTTGGCGGGCTGTGCTGGGGCCGAAGAGCCCGCAGCTGACGAGACTGCCACCGACGCCGGTGGCACCGAAGAGACTGCCGAACTAGCTGCGGGCTGCGAAGCCTACGCGGACTACGCCGGTAACGAGGGCACTGAGGTGGAGATCTACACCACCATCATTGACCCAGAAGCAGCCTTGTTTATCGAGTCGTTCGTCGAGTTCGAGGAATGTACTGGAATCGATATTGTGTGGAACGGCGACCAGGCGTTCGAAGAGCAGATTGCTGTTCGCGTCGAGGGTGGAACCGCCCCTGATCTCGCTGTGTTCCCCCAGCCGGGTCTGCTCTCACAGTTCGAGGCTGACCTTGTCCCCGCCCAAGCAAACACTGCCGCGTCTGTGGACGAGAACTACACCGCTGACTGGAAGGGCTACGGAACCGTTAACGGAACCTTCTACGGCACGCCGCTTGGCGCCAACGTGAAGTCCTTTGTGTGGTATTCGCCGAAGGTCTTTGCCGACAACGGCTGGGCAATCCCCTCCACGTGGGACGAGCTGCTGACTCTTTCCGACGAAATCGCTGGAGGCGACTTCGCGGGAACTGCATGGTGTGTCGGATTCGAGTCCGGTGTCGCCACTGGATGGCCGGGAACGGACTGGATGGAAGACCTGATGCTTCGCTTCCAGGACGCCGAGACCTACGACCAGTGGTCAGGTCAGGCCGAGCCGCGCTTGCCGTTCAACGACCAGAAGGTTGCTGACGTGCTGGCCGAAGCCGAAAAGATCGTGAAGAACCCTGACTATGTCGGAGACGTTCCCTCGATTGCTACGACCTCCTTCTCTGAGGGTGGATCGGGCGTTGTCGACGGTTCCTGCGCGATGCACCGTCAGGCCTCGTTCCTTGGCGGAATCTTGGTTGGCGACTACGGCGCAACGATCGTGAGCCCGGAAGACACCGATGTTGAAGGTGGAATCTCCGTGTTCTACTTCCCCGGTGTGTCCGCTGACCAGAGTCCCGCTCTGGGTGGTGGCGAATTCGTCGCCGCTTTCCAGGACCGTCCTGAAGTGCACGCTGTGCAGCACTACCTGACGACACCTGAGTGGAACAACACGAAGGCAGCTCTCGGTGGATGGTTCTCCGCGAACCTCGGCCTAGACACGGCCAACGTGGCGGACCCGGTGAACGCCGTGGCCGTGGAAATCCTCCAGAACGCCACCACCTTCCGCTTCGACGGCTCCGACGTGATGCCCGGTGAAGTGGGTGCAGGTTCGTTCTGGACCGAGATGACGGCCTGGGTGGCCGAGGACAAGTCCAACGCGGCTGTTCTCGATGCCATTGAGGCCACCTGGCCCGCCAGCTAGTCTCGGTACACTGGCGAGAGCCGGATTGGGGGTCTATCCGAGTGGATAGGCCCCCAATCTCATTACCAAACACCGACGTTTGAGAGGAATGAGTTCTTGAGCGCAGACGTGTGGGAGGTCATCGCTCCCAACCTCACGCTGTTGCTGATTTCCCTTGCAGTATTTGGCGCGGTGATCTACGCCGTCTTTCTCATTGGTGCCCGTGCCTCTCTCAAACAGCAGGAGTGGTTGCGCTACGTCGTCTTCTTAGGTCCCGCGAGCCTGCTCTTGCTGATCGGGCTCATTTACCCTGCTGTGCGCACGATTGTGCTTTCGCTGATGGATAAGCGCAGTGAGAATTTTGTCGGTCTCGACAATTACATTTGGGCGTTCACGCTGCCGGAAATTCAAATCGTTCTGCGTAACACCGCCATCTGGGTCATTCTCGTCCCGGTCGTCTCGACCATCGTTGGTCTCGCTATTGCGTATATGACAGACAGGATGAAGCGGGGCGCTTGGGTGAAGTCATTGATTTTTATGCCGATGGCAATCTCCTTCGTCGGAGCGAGTGTCATCTGGCGGTTCATGTACAACTACGAACCCAATCCCAACAAGCCAGAAATCGGATTGCTGAGCGCGATCTGGCGCGGGCTGGACTTAGAGCCGAGAAACTGGCTACTCGAGCCGCCGCTGAACACACTATTGCTGATTGCGGTGATGGTCTGGATTCAAACCGGTTTCGCCATGGTGATTCTGGGGGCTGCGATGCGCAATATCCCGGACGACGTGACTGAGGCAGCCATGTTGGATGGCGCCTCGAATTTTCGCAGGTTCCTCCGGGTAACGCTTCCGATGATTCGAGGGACGGTGGTGGTCGTGCTCACCACAATCACGATTGCCACGCTCAAGGTCTTCGATATCGTCCGCACAATGACAGGCGGTAACTTCCAGACCAACATCATTGCCAATGAGATGTACTCGCAGGCTTTCCGACAGCTGAACTACGGGCAGGGATCTGCTCTTGCGGTGATTTTGTTCCTCGCCGTCGTTCCGATTATTTGGTACAACCTGCGGCAATTGCGACTGGAACGGTCGGAGCGGTAATGACAGCGACGACTCCTCAGCGCGGGCTCAGCATCGCACAGAAAAAAAAGGCGAAAGATATTTTCTCGTCCCCGCTTGCCTCGGCCGTCGCCATCGTGATTGCCGTGATCTGGACTATTCCCACGTTCGGACTGTTGGTGAGTTCGATTCGACCCGAAGAAGACATCAACAACTCGGGATGGTGGACCTTCTTTTCGAACCCTTCCTTCTCGCTTGAGAACTACAACCAGGTTCTGTTTGAAGGAACAAACGTAAACCCTCCGTTGTTTCAATACTTTTTCAATAGTCTCGCGGTGACGATTCCGGCTGTGATTTTCCCCATCACCCTCGCGGTGTTTGCGGCGTATGCTCTGGCCTGGTTTGAGTTCAAAGGCCGCGATTTCCTGTTCTTCACCATTTTCGCCCTTCAGGTCATTCCTCTGCAGTTGGCGCTGGTCCCGCTCTTGCAGCTGTTCTCGAGGGGCCTCGTCATCGGGGGGGTCACCCTCATTCCTGATCTTGGAATCACTGGGACCTACATTCCCATTTGGATTCCCCACACCATTTTTGGGCTTCCGTT
>OAOU01000227.1_pt1 | contig 10754 bp, 10 predicted proteins | sample 1470821 | NCBI WGS metagenome assembly OAOU01 (sample SAMEA3275579, study PRJEB22092) | marine metagenome | biome: ENVO:00000447 MARINE BIOME; feature: ENVO:00002042 SURFACE WATER; material: ENVO:00002010 SEAWATER | collected 2014-06-20T12:30:00+00 | depth 0 m
GCGGGTCGCCGCTGCGCGTCTGGATTGGTAACGGGCTAGGCGATTAGTTCGTCTTGGCGAGGGCAGAAAGATGAGCTTTTCGGGGTGAGTTGTATCTGCGAGCACAAGGCAGATGCTCATCGTACTCCGACCGAGGGGTTGGCGTAGAGCAAGCATCGTACGGAGGTGTTGTGTCTAGAACAACGCATAACGGAGCAAGAAATCGACGCCCTCGATTCTGACCCCGCCACCCAGCACATCTGGTGCCACGACGGGACGACCACGATGGGGTATGTGCGGGTGGTGCGGCAGGAGCCTTCCCCACCGGGAGACCACGGAATCACCACCAGCATTGGCCGTCTCGTCGTGCACGAGGACTATCGCCGGCAGGGACTTGCTGCCGAGCTCATGCGCAGGGCACTGGATGCCTGCGGGGATGGGGACGTGATCTTGCACGCCCAGACCTACATTCAGGACTTCTATGCCGGGCTCGGGTTTGAGCCTGTGGGTGAGGAGTTTGATGAGGCGGGAATTGCCCATATCCGCATGGTGAGAAAAGGGTCTACCTGATGCGCATGCTGGTGCTGGGATCGCTTCTCCTCGCCGGCCTGTCACCTCCTTCCCCAGCGCCCTCCGCAGTAATGGCAGAGGATATGTGTGAGGTGACCGGGTGGTCGATGAGCTGGGGGTTTAAAGAATCGTTCCGCGCGTATGTGTCGGGAGCGATTGCAGGTGGTGAGTGGGGTGTGGCCGGCGACGTGTCCTACTCGACCCCGTTGTTTGCGGTGGAGTCCACGCGTGGCCAGATCGCTTCAGACGGCCAATCCGGACGTTTGGACGCGGCAGGGTCAATAGCGTTTTATGGACACGACGGCCTTCTCGATCAAACCCTGTCGGACCCGCGGGTGATCGTGAATGGCAGCACGGCGGAGATCGTGTTTGATGTGGAGGGGGATACGCAAGCAGGCCTGTCGGTCAGCGCCACCGATGTCGGGTTCGTAAGCGTTGATATCTCTGGCGCCACCATTGACGGTGACACCTTGTCGGTCTCGGGTGCACCGACCCTCCTCACCGACGAGGGTGCGGAGGCGTTTGGCACCTACCCCGCGGGGGAGCCGTTTGACCCGCTCGACCTGACTGTCGACGTCACAACAGGGTGCTTAGCCGAGGGCCCGTCGGGGGCGTGGTTTCTGGGACTGGGCCTGGGCTCTGCCGTGACGGTGGGGGTGGCTATTGTTCTGGTGCGTATATGGCGCGGGCGAGAGCGTCCACTACCTGCGGAGTCCTAGGGCCAAATCCCAAGACTTCCGTGTCGGCCATATCGACAAACCGCCGATTCTGACCGGCCGTGGTCAGCCCGATAGCGGGTTTCAGCTCGACCAGGCTTTCGACGCCTCCGACACTCTCCAGGCCCTTGCTCATCACAAGAATCAGGTCAGGGTTCGCAGCAATCAACGCCTCATCGGTGACCGGTCGCAATCCTTCCCAACCGATTTCGCCGGCAACATCAATTCCCCCCAGCGCACGGACTAAATCTCCCGCGCCGGATTCGTCGCCAAAGAGGTAGTAGATGCCGTTTGAGCCCCGCAAATACAAAAACACCATTCGGAGTTTGTCGTCCCGGTTGGTGGGAGTGTTGGCCTGAATGGTGGCGGTCACCTCGTCGATATCGGCTGTAATGCGCTCGGCGAGTAGTCGCCCCCATTCGGGAACACCGAGCACGTCGGCCACGCGACGTGCTTGCGCGGCGGGTTGTCCAAGACCCGCCGGCTCTCGAATAAACACGAGGGGAATTCCTGCTTCTCGCAGCTGCAGCATCACGTCAATCGGTCCGACCGTGCCGTCGGTGAGGATGAGGTCTGGCCGGAGAGCCAGGACGGCCTCGGGTGAGATGGCGTGCCCGGTTCCGGTCACCACCGGGATGTCCTCGGCACCGGGAATTGTCGTGGAGATGTCCCGTCCGACAAGCCGGTCGCCGTAGCCAAGTCCCCAGAGTGTCTGGGCCAGGGAGCCTGCGAGATCGACCGCGATGATGCGCTCGGCACTTTGCACGGTGACCTCGACGTCACCGGCCAGGTCATTAGACACCGCGGTGACCGGAAGGACCGGCTCTGGAGCGTCGTCGGTGAGTGCCGGAACAGAGGCGTTATCGAGGATTGCGGTGGAGGGCCCGATATGTGACTTGGGATCGTCGAGCCAGGCAATCTCCGCCAGAGGTGTGGTGGCGGACACCGTCAGGTCGGTGTCTGTAGAGCCCTGGTAGCTCCCTGGTTGGCACGCCACGAGTGAGACCACCAGAGCGGTGATGAGTCGTGGCGGGAATGGTCGGCGCGACACCCGAACAACCCCTTTCACAGTGCTCCCCAGCTTACGCGCGCCGCCTGAGCATCCGGGTGGGTGCGACCTATCATTGGGGGGATGGTCGCCTCGTCTGCTGAATCCACGGCATCTTCGCCGGAGCCTCTGAGTGAGGCCGATCGGGTGTTGCTGGAGTGTGAACGTGAGCACTGGGGGTCGGCTCCCGGCAAAGAGGCAGTGGTCTGGCGGACCTGTCGTTTGAGCCTTCCCGCCTATTACCAGAGGCTCTATCGCCTCTGCCAGACGCCAGAGGCCATCCACTACGACCCGGTGTTGGCCAGACAGATTCTGGAATCAGCCGACCACGTGACGGCCAAGAGGGTCCAGCGGACCCGACCCAGCCAGGAGGACCGGCGTGGCTAAACCGTCGCGGTTTCTTCCCGATCGTTTCGACGAGATCGAGCGGCAAAAAGGATATGTCGGACTTCGGCGCGTGCGCCGGCCGGCCACCTACTGGCTCGTCCCCGTCGGCATCATCGTCGGCGTCAGTGCCGTGCTCACTGCAGCTGGGCTGTTTCTGGTCGATCGCTCCGATGATTACCTCGAGCTGTCCCCGGAGGAGATCGCCCTCGAGACACCGGAGCCAGAACCAGAACCTGAACCAGAGCCGGAGCCCGAACCCGAGCCCGAGGTTGTCGAGCCGATTGTGAATCCGTCGACCGATGAAATCGAGGGGCTCACCCTCACCGTGTTGAACGGCACCTCAACCGCCGGTCTCGCGGCAAGCGCGGGGGAGCGTCTGGATGCGGAGGGCTGGCCCGAGCAGACTCTCACGAATGCCGACAGCCAAGACGTTGAGACCAGCCTGGTCGCGTATTCCTCGGATGAGGACGAAGCTCTCGCGCGCGGAGTGGCAGAGATTCTCGGTATTTCCGAGGTCATCGAAACCGATGACTATCCCGGGGCGCGAATCACCGTGTTACTGGGAGCCGACTATTCCCAGGATTGAGACCTCCCGCAGGTAGTGTGAAGGAAACCAGGGGGGTGGCCATGCGGCAGAGGCGAGAGCTCGGAGCCCTTGCGCTTGCGGGGCTGTTGGCACTGGGTGCCTGCGCGCCCGCAGCAGACGATGCCGCCGACACCGGTGTCGGTGAGTCCGAAGAGACCACTCCTGACACGGGAGCGGACATCGAGATTGATGCCGACCTCTGGCCGTTAACGGGCTCCGCACGCGGAGATGGGGATGCGTCACTGCCGTCTCTCGCGGCCAAGATTGACAATGCTCCGATGGCCAGGCCCCAGGTCGGTCTGGACCGCGCCGACATTGTTTTCGAGGAATTAGTCGAGGGCGGGCTCACTCGGTTTGTGGCCATCTGGCACTCCGACGTCCCGCCAGAAATTGGACCGGTGCGCTCTGTGCGTCCCATGGACCCCGACATTGTGAGTCCATTCGGGGGCATCTTGGCCTATTCAGGAGGCCAGCAGCGGTTTATTGAGGCGATGCTGGATGCTCCGGTCGCCAGTGCCATCAATGGCCAAAGCGACGTGGAGGACTTTTTCTATAGGACGAACGACAAAGTCGCACCCCATAACGTGATTGTCCGCGCCCCAGAACTCGTCGCCTATTTCCAAGACCGCGACGGACCAGGACCCCAGTTCAACTATTCAATTAGTGCCGAGGAATCCAGTGCGGTGACGTCAGGAAATCCACTGAGCGGCGTTCGTGTCGGGTTTAGTTCGTTTTCTTCTCCGACGTGGACGTGGTCGGACGAGCAGGGTGCTTTTCTTCGCACCCAAACCAACGGCGCGCCCGACATTGCCTCGTCGGGGGCACAACTCTCTGCCGAGAATGTTGTGGTGTTAGAGGTGCGGATCGACGTCATCCAAGATATTCCGACGACCCAGTTGGTCAATAGTGGCTCGGGCGTCGTGGCGACCGGCGGCAGTCTCCTGGAGGTCGAGTGGTCAAAGGCCACGCCGGAGTCTCCGATTGAGCTCACCGATGCATCGGGTGCGCGTGTCTTGCTGGCGCCTGGTCAGACCTGGGTGGAGTTGATTCCCGATGACCAGTCGGGTGTGCCCGCGGGCAGTATCACGATCGACTAGACACCCTCGGCGTACTTGCACTCTCAGCCTGAGAGTGCCAAAATCAATTAGCACTCGCTATTCGTGAGTGCAAATTGCTGACTCACCCTAAACGTCCAGGAGGGACGAGAAACTGACATGGCAAAACTAATTGCTTTCGATGAAGAGGCCCGTCGCGGTCTCGAGCGCGGACTCAATGTCCTCGCCGATGCCGTCAAGGTCACCCTGGGGCCCCGCGGCCGCAACGTGGTGCTCGAGAAGAAGTGGGGCGCCCCCACCATCACAAACGATGGTGTCTCGATTGCCAAAGAAATCGAGCTCGAGGACCCCTACGAGAAGATTGGCGCTGAACTCGTCAAAGAGGTCGCCAAGAAGACTGACGATGTCGCCGGTGACGGGACAACCACTTCGGTGGTTCTCGCCCAGGCGATGGTTCGCGAAGGTCTGCGCAACGTCGCAGCTGGTGCCGACCCAATTGCTCTGAAGCGCGGAATTGAGAAGGCCGTCAACGCCATCTCTGACCGCCTGCTGAGTGGAGCAAAAGAGGTCGAGACCAAGGAAGAAATTGCCGCGACCGCGTCGATTTCTGCTGCTGACCCTGCCATCGGTGACCTGATCGCCGAAGCCATTGACAAGGTCGGTAAGGAAGGTGTGGTGACTGTTGAAGAGTCCAACACCTTCGGCACCACCCTGGAGCTCACCGAAGGAATGCGCTTTGACAAGGGCTACCTCTCGGGCTACATGGTGACTGACCCCGAGCGTCAGGAAGCGGTCTTCGAAGACCCCTACATCCTGATCGTCAACTCGAAGATCTCCGCGATCAAGGACCTCCTCCCGGTGGTGGACCAGGTCATCCAGGCGGGCAAGCAGATGCTCATCATCGCCGAGGACGTGGAGGGCGAAGCCCTTGCCACCCTCGTGGTGAACAAGATCCGTGGCATCTTCAAGTCGGTTGCCGTGAAGGCTCCTGGCTTCGGAGACCGCCGCAAGGCCATGCTCCAGGACATCGCGGTGCTGACCGGTGGTCAGGTCATCAGCGAGGAAGTGGGCTTGAAGCTCGAGAACACCACTCTCGACATGTTGGGACGCGCCCGCAAGGTCGTCGTCACCAAAGACGAGACCACGATTGTGGAGGGTGCAGGAGAGTCCGACGCCATTGCTGGTCGGGTCAAGCAGATCCGCCAGGAAATCGACGCGACTGACTCCGACTACGACCGCGAGAAGCTCCAGGAGCGCCTCGCGAAACTCGCCGGTGGAGTGGCAGTCATTAAGGCTGGTGCTGCCACTGAGGTGGAGTTGAAGGAGCGCAAGCACCGCATCGAAGATGCCGTGCGTAACGCGAAGGCTGCTGTGGAAGAGGGAATCGTCGCCGGTGGTGGCGTGGCCCTGATTCAGGCCTCGGCCGACGCGCTAGCCAAGCTGAAGGTGCAGGGCGAAGAGGAGACCGGCGTGAACATTGTGCGCGTCGCCATCGAAGCCCCGCTGAAGCAGATCGCCTTCAACGCCGGACACGAGCCCGGTGTTGTGGTCGAGCACGTTCGCGGACTCAAGGAAGGTCACGGTCTGAACGCCGCGACCGGTGAGTACGGCGACATGCTGGCCGCGGGCATCGCAGACCCGGTTAAGGTGACCCGTTCAGCTCTGCTGAATGCTGGTTCGATTGCCGGACTGTTCCTGACCACCGAGGTCGTTGTGGCAGACAAGCCGGAGCCGCCGGCTCCCGCCCCTGCTGGCGACCCCAGTGGAGGAATGGACTTCTAAAGTCTGAACACGTAACAGCAAAAGGGGGCGACAGTGTCGCCCCCTTTTGCTATCTCATAAAGAGTTGCGTGTTTTGCTGTTCGAGTGCTTCGTAGTGCTGGGCGACCTGACTCAGAGTCTGGGTTAGACCAATGAGTTGCGTTTCAACCTGGGTGTGCGTTGCACGCCACTGCATAAGGACATCCTGGAAAGCTGTGGCGGCGCTACCGCCCCATGAAGACTGCAGCGATTGCAGTTGTGAGGTCAGTGTTTGAATATCGCCTTGAACTCGGGCAATCGTGGCCGTGGCGCTCTGGGTAGCGGCAAAGACAGCGTCGCTGTCGACGAAATAACGGGTCATGAGAGTCCTCTTTTCGGTGGCGTGTGACCGACACCGTAGGACAGAGCGCGTACCCGAGAGCCATACGTCGTCGGGCTGTGGAGAACAGCGTGTTGTTACTCCGGGGGGACAGGTGGCAGGGAGACAACAAATGTGGCGCCACCGCCAGGAGTTTCCGTCACATCGACGGTACCGCCGTGCCGGGCGATAATTCCCGACACAATCGCCAGTCCGAGGCCGGAGCCTCCGGTTTCCCGGGCTCTGGACGTATCGGCGCGCCAGAACCGTTGGAAGATTTTGTCTCGAATCTGTGGCGGCACCCCTTCACCGTGGTCAACGACACGGATAATGCCTAGCTCTGGATTATCCAACCAGTCCACCTCCACCTCAATCGGTGAGCCCGCAGGACTAAAGCGCCTGGCGTTTTGCAGAAGGTTGGTCACGACCTGGCGGAGCTTGTCCCCATCGGCAGTGATGTGGACGGCATCATCGCTTAAATCTGCCCGCAGACGCCAGGTAATCTCACGATCCGGGTCAATGGCTGACGCATCTGAGGCTTGATCGCGTGCAATCTCAGCGAGCGACACTCGCTCAAGGTTCAGCGGTTTGGCTTCGTCCAGGCGGGCAAGCTCAAGCAGGTCGGTGACCAGGGTTGTCATCCGATCGGCTTCTTTTTCAATCCGCTCCATCGCCTGGCGCACCTCATCGTCGGTGGACAGCGCCCCCATTCGATAGAGCTCGGCGTAACCGCGAACGGAGACGAGCGGTGTTCGAAGCTCGTGCGAGGCATCTCCGATGAATCGGCGCATTTGCTCGATCGTGTCCGCGCGGTCGGCAAACGCGCGGTCGATGCGAGAGAGCATCGAGTTGAGAGACCGGGTCAGACGCCCGACTTCGGTGTTGGGCGTGCTGCCGCCGAGGCGCTGGGAAAAATCGCCGCCGGCAAAACGGGCGGCTGTTTCTTCCACTTCTCGCAAGGGGCGGAATGTGGTGCCAATTAAGACGCGGGTGAGGGCTGCGCTCAGCACAACAACAACCAGGCTGAAGGCCAGAAAGACAGAGGCAAACGATCCCACCACCCGCCTGGACTCTTCTAAGTCGATTCCCAAGGCGAGTGTGGCGGGGAGAGTTTGGCCCGTTTGGGCGCTCACGATGTTGAGCCGGTAGGTCATTACCCGCCAACTGGTCTGGCCGTTCAAACTCTCGAGTGTCAGCGGTTCTCTGGCGTCGCTGACCACGCCGAGGCTTAATCGGGACACATCAGGCCCGTATTGCTCGTCGTCTCGGTCGAGGTTGGAGGCAAGAATCGTGCCGGTGGCGCTCACCGCAGCGATATAGAACTCGTTGGACAACCCGTTTGCGCGTGCTCGGTCGAAGTCGTTGAAGTCGAGAGTGTTGAGAAGGCTCGGAAGCTCAGTGGCTGCTTCGTCGATTTTCCGGTCAATTTCTTCGGTGAGGTATCGCTCAATAGATACCACGGTGCCCACACCGATCACCATCAGTCCGATGGTGACGATCACCACCGTCACGCCGGTGATTTTGTTGCGCAACGAGGTGGCATCCCACCAGCGCTTCAGCCTCTCGTACATCGCCAAGGAGACTACGCGGTGTGGCGACTAGACCTTGGTCTTTAGCATGTAGCCAAACCCGCGCTTGGTTTGAATCAGCGGCTCCTCGGTGAGGGGGTCCAGCTTGCGACGGAGATAGGAGACATACGACTCGACAATGCCGGCGTCTCCGTTGAAGTCGTATTCCCAGACGTGGTCCAAGATTTGGGCTTTGGACAGCACCCGGTTGGGGTTCAGCATCAAATAACGCAGCAGTTTGAATTCGGTGGGGCTCAGCTCAACGCTGTTGCCTTTGACAATCACTTCGTGGGTGTCCTGGTCCATTTCGACCTCGCCCACTTTGAGAGTGGCGTCTTCTTCTTCTTGCTTGGTGCGGCGAAGGATGGCGCGAATCCGCGCCACGATTTCGTCCAAGCTAAAGGGCTTGGTCACGTAGTCATCGCCGCCGACGGTGAGGCCTTGGATTTTGTCTTCGGTGGTGTCTTTTGCCGTGAGAAACAGAATCGGGCAGGTATACCCGCTGGCGCGGAGTCTCTTGGTCACACCAAAGCCGTTGATATCGGGCAACATGACGTCGAGCAAAATCAGGTCTGGTTCTTCTTCCAGAACAGCCGAGATTGTTTGAGCTCCCGTGGCTACCGCACGAACGGCGAAGCCGGCAAAGCGCAAGCTCGTGGTCAATAAGTCCCGGATATTGGGCTCATCGTCGACAATCAGAATTTTGGGGCCGTCAGTCATGTCCCAATTGTCTGATAGTTCGCTGGAGCTTTGCTGAATTACACGCCGCTTGCCGAGGCGGACGCGACGGCGTCTGGGCGCACGATTTCGTAGCTGTAACCCTGCTCGGTGAGGAAGCGCTGCCGATTCATGGCGTAGTCCTGATCAAGAGTGTCTCTGGTCACCACGGAATAAAACAGCGCCGAGCGCCCATCGGCCTTCGGCCGGACAATCCGCCCCAGGCGCTGGGCTTCTTCTTGCCTCGAGCCGAAGGTGCCAGACACTTGAATGGCCACGGAAGCTTCAGGAAGATCGAGTGAGAAATTCGCCACCTTCGACACCACAAGCGCCGGAATCTCGCCGTCACGAAACTGCCGTAATAGCTCTTCCCGCTCATCCAGGGGGGTCTCCCCGGTGACAAGGGGGATGCCAAGATTCTTTGAGAGGCGGTCTAGTTGATCCAGATAGATGCCCATCACCAAGATGCGCTCCTGGGGAAAACGCTCCACCAGATCTCGCACCACATCATCTTTGACTGGGTGGGTACTGGCGTAGCGGTAGCGCTCGTTATCGGCAAGCGTCGCGTAGTGAATACGATCCTCGGCAGGCAACTCCAGGCGCACCTCCAGACAATGCGCCGGAGCGAGGTAACCAGCGCGCTCCAAGTCTTTCCACGCCGCGTCATAGCGTTTGGGCCCAATCAAACTAAAGACATCACCCTCCCGACCGTCCTCTCGAATGAGAGTCGCGGTGAGTCCAAGTCGTCTGGTCGCCTGCAGTTCGGCGCTTAGTTGAAAGACTGGCGCCGGCAGGAGGTGGACCTCGTCGTAGACGACCAATCCCCATTGTTTGTCACCCAGCAAGCCGATGTGGCGGAACTGGCCACCGCGTTTTGCGGTGACGATGGAGTAGGTCGCAATGGTGACCGGTTTGATTTCTTTCACGCTGCCTGAATACTCACCAATATCGTCTTCGGTGAGCGAGGTGCGCTCGAGCAGCTCTCGTCGCCACTGCCTGGCCGCCAAGGTATTGGTGACCAAAATCAACGTGGCCTGGTCGAGCTCGGCCATCACACCAGCCCCCACCAGCGTTTTCCCCGCCCCACAGGGCAGACACACCACGCCAGACCCGGCGCCCACAAAGCGTTCGATGGCGCGCAGTTGGTAATCCCGGAGCGACCACTCATCGTTGTCAAGAGTGATGTCGTGTGACTCACCTTCGGTGTAGCCGGCGAGGTCCGTGGCGGGCCAGCCAATCCGCAACAGTTCCTGTTTGACCTTTCCGCGAGAAAGCGGCTCAATGCGAAGGCCTGAATCGGACTGCTCGGTAATGAGCGGCTGGATCTTTTTTGATTGGGCAATTTCCCGGAGGATGGCGTCGTCTCCGTGGAGGACTAAATGCTCACCCTCCCTGCTGAGAGTGACCCGCCCACACCGCGACAGGGCATCCGTAATGTCCGCCCGGACCGAATCGGGCACCGGGAAGCGAGAGTGTCGCTCGAGGGTGCCAATAATGTCGTCCGCCGAGTGACCAGCGGCCTCGGCGTTCCAGAGAGTGAGCCGGGTGATGCGGTAGGTGTGGACGTGTTCGGGGGCTCGCTCCAATTCAGCAAAGACCGCGATATCGTGACGAGCGTCTTCGGCGGAAGGGTGTGACAGCTCAATCAGAACAGTCTTATCGCTCTGGACAATCGCAGCACCGGCCTCAACCACAATCGGCCAGTCTAGGACTCCGGACTGATGACCTCCGGTGAGTAAATCTCCAGAACATGGCTGACCGGAATGGTCCGCTCCACATCCGACCGGGTGTCCCGGGCTCGCAATCGTCCGTTCTGGATGGATTTTGGTTCGATCACAAAACGCGAGTGTTGCCCCCCGATATCGACCTCCACGTCCAACCGCCGTTTGTGGGCAATCGCCCAGTCAAAAAAAGGAGACCACCAGGTCGCCGGGTCACTGCTCTGCCGAGCCCGCCAGGCCGGCGGACAATCCGGCGAACCGTTCTGCACTGTGGGGGATTCACCCCCG
>OAOU01000228.1_pt1 | contig 10745 bp, 8 predicted proteins | sample 1470821 | NCBI WGS metagenome assembly OAOU01 (sample SAMEA3275579, study PRJEB22092) | marine metagenome | biome: ENVO:00000447 MARINE BIOME; feature: ENVO:00002042 SURFACE WATER; material: ENVO:00002010 SEAWATER | collected 2014-06-20T12:30:00+00 | depth 0 m
TGTGCTTATTTATTACGCTTACTTTCTAAAAATATCATGTCAATTATAATCAATGTAATATATCTGTGCTGACACCGTTGCTTGTTGTCGCTGCTGATTTTTCTTGTGTCCCATCTGCACGTGAACAGGACGCTGAGAATAACGTTGCCGCCCATGACGTTGAAGCGACGGCGCTTGCCAATCAAGCGCAGACTGACGATATCAGTGCTGATAGCGAACAGCTATTAGAGGCAGATCAAGCGCTAACACAAGCGCCTAACAAGCAAGCTGATGATGAAACTTCTGAGGTAAAGCATACGGAGACAGCAGAGACAAATATCGAAGGTAATGATGTGGTGTCTGCTACCGCTGAAGTAGAACAGCCTACTAAAGAAGAAAATCAAGCTGCTAAGTCGAAAACTACGATTGCCAGCTACAAAAACATGATCGAGAATGTGGCAGAGCAGCTTTTACCACAGACCGGTATGTTTAATTTAACCACACCAAAAGTGCCAAAGGCACGCAGTCGCAAGCCTAAAACGGAGCATAAAAAACCGACGCAAGCTGAAAAGCTAGAGTCGGATAATACAGACAGTGACAGCTAAATCTGTAAGCCCAAAGGCAAAAGCCCCAAAGTTGTCAGCAACTTTGGGGCTTTTTTATTTTAAGCTTTCTTTACTGTGAAAATTAATGAATAGCGCTTATTTAAACAATCATGTCATCGATCAAGAAAGCAAAGTGACAATCAGATAGTAGGATTGGTAAATTAGTGTGCAGAAGACGCTTTGTCATCCTTACCACGCACGTTACCAATGGTCGTAACAATCGCCACCACAATAGCACCGATAATCAGCCCAACCAGTCCATTTAATAACGTCGTGGTCAAACCTTCAAACACCCCAGTGAGATGGGCAATGTCTTCTACGCCATAATGCAAAAAGCCGATACCGTGTACGATAATACCGCCGCCAACTAAGAACATCGCAATCGTGCCCGCTATCGATAAAAACTTCATAAGCTTGGGCGCGGCCGCGAGCATAAACTCGCCAAACTTGTGTTTGCTGTCACCTGCTTGTGATTTCTCAATCAGATGCAGACCCGCATCATCAATCTTGACAATGCCTGCAACTAAGCCGTAAATACCGACCGTCACCACAGCAGCCACTATCGAGAGCACGATACCTTTTTGGACAATATCGCCACCAGCAGCTGTGACCGCGCCTAAAGAGATGACAATAATTTCAGCTGACAGAATAAAGTCTGTCCGTATCGCGCCTTTAATTTTATCCTTTTCAAAAGCCACCAAATCTACGGTTTCATCGGCATTGGCTTTGCGATGTGCATTTTGCTCTTCATCATGCGGCAATAGCGTCGGCCAAAATTTATGAATGACCTTTTCAGCCCCTTCATAACTCAGATACAGCCCTCCTATCATCAGCAGCGGGGTGATCAACCACGGTATAAAATAGCTGATCAAGAGCGCCGCTGGCACTAAAATCACCTTATTAACGGCCGAGCCTTTGGCGACTGCCCAGATAACAGGCAGTTCACGACTTGGCTTCACACCAGTCACCTGCTCAGCATTAAGTGCCAAGTCGTCTCCTACCAAACCCGCTGTTTTTTTTGCCGCGACTTTAGTCATAACAGACACATCATCCATCAATAGACTTATGTCATCAAGCAATAGTAATAAACTGGCACCTGCCATGTGTGCTCCTTAGCGTACGTTTAATTTGTTAAAATAAATAATTTTAAAAGGTGATTAGCAGTAGCCTACCTAGGCAGACGATGATGTTAAATAGTACAAATGTATCTTGTCTTTTGAGTTTGTGCTTATTAATATCGCTATCATCAAAGCGCTTGATAAGGAGTAACCTGCTGCTGGAACAAGTGTTTTATCCCATCGAACGATTTTATAAGCACACGCTAGAGAAATAGTTACCAGTAGCATATGGTTATCAGTGTGACAATTAATGCATCTATTTTATGACGCTCTACCCCTAGTATCACTCTATCTATTTACCCATCTAGACGACTCATCTTTGACGGTTATTTATGATAAATATGCTAATATAGATGACATCTCCTCTTATCTTTTTTGGTCAATAAATGATAGAAAGCCCTGCAAAATTAACCCTTTAAAACACCATCCATACGCCTTATTATGTAGAACCATATACCCTTTTTTCTAAAAAACGAATTCATATTTAGGCAGCCGCCTACAGGACACCCCTATGTCATCCCCCGTAACAAAAAACATTTTTTCGCGCAGCCGTTTATCTCGTTTTATGATGGGCGCGTTGCTCGTGGTTGTGGCCGCTGGCTGCTCAAATAATGCAGCGGACGCAACCAACAACACCAGTGTCGTCAATAGTACAGAAACCAAGGTCAGTGCTGCTAAAACGTCAGCTGATAGTGACCCTGAAGTGGTAAAAGCGTTACAAGCAAATTTAAACGCTTCTGGCATCGAAGAAAACATCGTATCAGCGGTGCCAACGGATATGGAGGGTATTTATTGGGTAACGGCTGAAGGACTGCCGTCTTTTTTCACTGATACGTCTGGCAAGCATATTATTCAGGGTCAAATCATCGCGGTGGGCGAAGCAGCCCCAGTTGATATCAGTGCTGCACTGGTTGCCAGTACGGCGCAAGAAGCCCTAAAAGCGGTGGATAAAAAAGAGATGATCATTTATCCGGCGAAAGGCGTGACTAAATCGGTGGTTTATGCCTTTACTGATGCAGACTGTGGCTACTGTCGTAAATTGCATGAAGAGATGGCGGATATCAATGCGCGCGGTATCGAAGTACGTTATTTGGCGTGGCCACGCAGTCAAGAGTCCGTACCAAAAATGGAAGCCATCTGGTGCAGTCAGGATCGCAATGCCGCCATGGATCAGGCAAAAATGGGCGCCAATGTACAAGCGCCTAACTGCGCCACTCCTGTCCAAGAGCACATGGCGTTAGGGGCAAGACTGGGTGTGCGTGGTACCCCTGCTATCTTTACGGAAGCAGGACAACAAGTGGGTGGCTATCTCCCTGCGGCGCAGTTGGCTCAAGCGGTCGGTGCTGACTAAAGGGTTGCGCTATGACTTGATACCTTATTGGTATCTGTGAACATGGCGACATTGTGTAGACGTCACAACTGCTTGTCGGTATGATAGGATAAAGCGCTATGAAAAATCAGCAGCACACTTTTATTTGAGCACTTTTTATTCAACTATAATGAAACAGAAGTAAAACTGCTACTGTCAATATGCGCGCAACTAGTACGCTTAGCACCGCAAGTGAATTTGACCCATAACAGTTTTATAGTGACTTCATTATATTTAACCTTTTGAGGATACTGTGAGCAATTCCATCAAACTAGCGATACTTGGTCTGGGCACCGTCGGCACGGGTGTGATCAATCTAATCAATGACAATTTAGATGAGCTAAAACGCCGTAGCGGACGCGATATTATCATTACCGAAGTGGGTACGCGTCGTCAACGCGATGATATTGATTCAAACATCATGCAAAACAGCGATTTGATGGCCATTGCGGCAAGCGATAATGTCGATATCGTAATCGAAGTGATTGGCGGTACCACCTTGGCCAAAGACCTCATCATGCACGCCATCAAAAACGGTAAGCATGTGGTGACCGCAAACAAAGCGCTGTTGGCTGAGCATGGCAATGAGATTTTTGCTTTCGCTGAAGCCCACAACGTCCATGTCGCTTATGAAGCAGCTGTGGCAGGCGGCATTCCGATTATCAAAGTGATGCGTGAAGCGCTGGCTGCCAATAAAATCGATTGGCTGGCAGGTATTATTAACGGTACTGGCAATTTCATCATGACCGAAATGCGGGATAAAGGTCGCCCGTTTGCCGATGTACTGTCTGAGGCGCAAGAGCTGGGTTATGCAGAAGCAGATCCAACGTTTGATGTTGAGGGTATTGATGCCGCGCACAAATTGGCCCTACTCGCCTCTATCGCCTTTGGTATTCCTTTGCAGTTTGACAAAGTTTACTGTGAAGGGATCACGGGTATCACCTTGCAAGATGTGAACTATGCTGAAGAGCTTGGCTACCGTATCAAACACTTAGGCTTTGCGGTACGCCGTGATGGTCAAGGCAATGCTGACGATGCGGGTGTTGAGCTACGTGTACATCCAACACTTATTCCACAAGATGCGTTATTGGCCAATGTCAACGGTGTAAAAAACGCTGTGCTAGTCAACTCGCATCCGCTTGGGCAGACGCTCTATTGTGGTGATGGCGCGGGGGCTGGCGCGACCGCTTCGGCCGTCATGGCTGATGTCATGGACTTGGTTCGCGTGCTGGGTAGCAAGGATAACGACGAGCAAAGCAACAGCGTTCAAAACAACCATGGTCATCACGTCCCGCATCTGGCGTTCATCCCTGAACAGCTATCAGATACCCCGATATTACGGGCTGAGCAGATGATTACTGGGTATTATTTGCGTGTACATGCTTATGATAGCCCTGGCGTATTGGCTGATATCACGCGTATCCTAAGCGATGCAGGGATCAATATCGATGCGATTTTACAAAAGCCTGCGCACAAAGTAGGCCAAGTACCAGTGATTATCTTGACGCTACCTGTGGTTGAGAGTCAGATGAATCTTGCCATCGAAAAAATTGAAAAATTAGACACCATTACTGATAAAGTAGTACGCATTCGCTTAGATGAGCTTGCATAAGTCAGACACTTAGCAGACCCGTTACTTAGTGAGCGAAACAGTGGATAATTAATAGTTACGTGACAGTTCATAAGCACTTGTTTTTACTATCAGTAAAATACTTTCATTTAAAATACGTAAAAGGGAATAATAACGATGTCAAATGATGCAATTGTAATTTTAAACGGTGCCCGTACTCCAATGGGCGGCTTCCAAGGCGCGCTAAAAGACATGAGCGCGACAGAGCTTGGTGCTGCGGCCATTAAAGCTGCTGTCGCACGCTCAGGCGTTAGTACTGACAATATTGATGAAGTCATCATGGGCTGTATCTTAACTGCAGGCTTAGGCCAAGGCCCTGCCCGTCAAGCAATGCGTAAAGCGGGTCTATCTGATGCAACTGGTGCCGTGACCATCAATAAGCTGTGCGGTTCTGGTCTAAAAGCAGTGATGCAAGCCCATGACGGTATCAAAGCGGGTAGCTTCGATGTGGCAGTGGCGGGCGGCATGGAATCAATGACCAATGCCCCTTACATCATGCCAGGCGCGCGTGGCGGCTATCGTATGGGTCATCAAGAAGTCAAAGATCATATGTTTTTAGATGGCTTAGAGGATGCTGAAACGGGTAAGCTCATGGGCAAATTCGCTCAAGAGATGGCCGACGAAAAAGGCTATACGCGTGAGCAGATGGATGAGTTTGCTATCGAATCGCTAAATCGCGCGCTCACAGCGATTAAAGACGACCACTTCAAAGACGAGATCGAGCCCGTGACGTTTAAGACGCGTAAAGGCGAGCAAACGGTCGATACCGATGAGCAACCTGCCCTTGCCAACGCTGAGCGCATCCCAACTCTGCGTCCAGCATTCGCAAAAGACGGTACTATTACCGCGGCAAACGCCAGCTCAATCTCAGATGGCGCTGCTGCTGTCGTGGTCATGAAAGAGTCGCAGGCAAAAGCGGAAGGTCTTGATTATCAAGCCCGCATCGTTGCTACTGCTTCAAACTCACGCCACCCAAGCGAGTTCACTATTGCACCGATCGGGGCGATTGAAAAAGTCTTAGCTGGTGCTGGCTGGTCAGTGGCTGATGTCGATTTATGGGAAATTAATGAAGCCTTTGCGATGGTTACCATGGCTGCCATGGATGAGCTAAAAATTGAGCATACTAAAGTAAACGTCGAAGGCGGCGCATGTGCGCTGGGTCATCCAGTAGGCTGTTCTGGTGCCCGTATCCTCATTACGCTTATTAACTCGCTCAAACGTACGGGTGGCAAAAAAGGCGTGGCGACGCTTTGTATCGGTGGCGGCGAAGCCGTGGCTGTAGCCATTGAATTGCCTTAAACTTGAATTGCCCTAAACGTGGTTAGCGTTAAAACTTGTTCCAAAATCCAAAATCCAAAATCCAAACTACGAATAGCCGTATCAATTCGCTTAGTATAAAGTTTTACGACGTTTAAAACGTTTACTTATTTTCTTACTCCTTGCCTCAAAACCGCAGCGCTTATTGCCCTGCGGTTTTTTCGTGTTGGTCTTATTTTCAAGCAGGTAGAACATTGCGTTATGTAAAGGTACGTTAACTTATTGGCCTAGGTGGGGTGCCACACTTACAGCCTATTACACGCAATTACTGCAAGCGCACACTTTGCTACCTTGCTCATATATCTCATCCAAAATCATGATGTTACGATAATTACAAGTTGAGGTAGCGGCTAGGCGCAAACTGGCTAGCCAACTACTGACATCGTTTTACATCAATTTTCGTTCTATAGAAATTTTTGTAATGAAGCAATTTACTCTTAGAAGTTTTAATATTTAAAAATATAACTATTAAACATTAACTCATAAAAAAGGAAGACAATAATGAGCCAACTAATCCGTTTAAAAGATATTCAAGCCACTCACCGTGACCTTATTGGTGATGACTATTATGATCCAACGCACAAAACTGCTTATGGTGTCAACGAAGAAAAAATCGGTAAAATCGAAGGTGCATTGGTAGAAGACACGACTGGTCGCATTCGCTATTTGATCGTTGATGCTGGCGGTTGGTTCAGCTCAAAAGAAGTGCTAGTACCCGCTGGTTTGGCACGTATTGTTGGCGATGATGTATTCTTTGATAGCTTGACCAAATCACAAGTGGAAGCCATGGAAGAGTATGATCACGATTATCAGTACAGCTATAAAGAACAGTACGAAAAAGATCGCCAAGCATTTACTGCCGATACTGTCCCAGCAGCAGAACGTATGGACATTGAAGATCATGCCTATGATGCGCCAAACACACTAGAGCTATTAGAAGAACGTTTAACGGTCAATAAAGATCGTATCGTGGCTGGCCTAGTGAAAGTGGGTAAACATGTCATCACTGAAGAGCGTAACGTCGATGTTGAGCTAGAAGAAGAGCACGCGAACATTCAACGTACCAACGTAGATCGTCCAACCGATCGTCGCATTGGTGATGGCGGTGTAGATGACACGGTCGAAGTTCAGCTAGAAGCCGAACGTGCCCGTGTTGGCAAAGAGACGTATGTCTCTGAAGAAGTCAGCGTTGGTAAGACCGCTGAGCGTCACACTGAAACAATCGTTGAAACCATTCAGCGTGAAGAGTTAGATGTTGACCGTGAGGGTAATGTTGTTGACCGCGAAGGCAACATTGTAAACCGTGATGGCATCACTGCTGAAGACGTGCGCCGCGCTCGTGGTATGTAATCAGCTAATTTGTCACATATTTTGTAGCACTATTCTACAAAAAAATAGAACTATGTGACTGTCATAAGCAGCTGGATTTTTATTCAGTGATTAAGGCCAGAGCACGTCTCTGGTCTTTTTTATGCTTCTCTATATTGCGCTTATTTACAAGACTGCGATCATCAGCACTTATAAGACGTAAACACGTCAAACAACAAGAAAGATGTATGGAAAGTACTTTTCAACATTTGATAATAATAAGGAGATTACAATGACTACCGATAATATTAATACCCCACCTGAGCACCAGTTAGACAATTCCCAGGATAAACCAGACACCGATCACCAGTCCCGCCTTCAACAAAAAAATGAGACAAATAATACCGGACAAATCGGCCATCTAGAGCTATTAGAAGAACGTCCTGTGGTCAATAAAGAACGTTTGGATGTGGGCAAAGTCACCGTGACGAAGCACACTCGTACTAAAACCATTGAGGTACCGATTGAGCTGGTAGAAGAATACATCACTGTACGCACTGAGTTTCATGATGCCGAGAGCCAAGACTTACTCTCTGGAAATTACGATGAAAAAGACGTGTTACGTCATGTTGAACCAGCATTAGATAGCAAAGCGGTCATCACTGTTAATGATAAGCAAGTTGAGATCGGTGAGGCGCCTATTGAGATAGTAGTCTCACGCCAAGTGGCAACCGTTACAAAAGATACTTATGCCGTTCAAGAAATTGATATTAGTAAAAGCACGCACACCCATACGGACAGTATCCAAGTGTCGCTTCAGCATGAAGAGCTTGATGTTAAAGAAGAAGGATTTTTAGAACATGAAGCTGGAACTACTTACAACAAGTAAGGGTCGGGCTTTTTGCCACTACCGCCAAGCCCCTACCATTAAAAAAGCAACGCGAACGTTGCTTTTTTATTCTTATTCAGTGCTGTAATGAACTTAGCTTATATCGAATCTTCTTCTGTTTTTTTACACTCATAAGTGCTTATGTCTGCTGTATCCACGCCTGCCGTACGCATCACACCTGTTTCTCGGTCATCATGGGCGACGCGCCATTGTACAAAACCTTCGCCACCATCAATGGCAGTTTCTGCGTTAAAGACTTCAGGGTTGGTCGCATCGTTGGTCTTAACTAACGTGGCTGTGCCTTTATCGGTGTCAATGATGACTTGCTTCCCAGCATCTTTATAAGTGGCTTTGACCGTAAGCTCAGGGGCACATAAATAAGTAATCTGACTTACGCCCCCATTAATAGAAGCAATGGTGTCGCTTTCTACTTCATTAACGGTCGCGTCTTCACTATTGACCAACACATCACTGGGTTCTGCAGGATCCGCAGACATGGGTACTGATTGCTCTGCACTGATGCTGTCCTCTAAACTTGGCTCTGGCTCTTGCTGCTGTTGACAGGCGCTGATGGTTAGTGCGCCAGCCAGCAAACCCGTTAAGGTAATAGAGGTGCGGCGTTGTTTTAATAATTCTAAATTCATAACACTCTCCAAAGTAAATATGCTAAATACTATAGCGTGTCCATAAATGCACGCCTATGTTGAATTTGTAAGTAATCGCTACAAAGCGCTCCATAACTTTAAAATAGCAGATTTTTTGCTCATTAAGAAGCGCCCTAATCTTTTAGCGCATTCACAAAAAAAGCCCCTATCTATTTTAGATAAGGACTTTTGATTACCTACTCACCATATCTGCTTTGCAATCTTTACACCAGTTTTAGAAACTTGGGTTGCTAGGCAAACAAGTACGACCTTTGGTAGATTTCACCAGTTCATCGCCGCTAATTATGAGTAATGAGCTAGGTATTAGATTTTACCATGGCATTGCTTATACTTAAGTCCTGATCCACAAGGACAAGGCGCGTTACGACTGATATTCATACCGGCATAAGGATTTGACTCACTAGCACTGCTGCCATTACCGGCCATAGCGCCACTCACAGCGGCCGCCGCGCCGCCTGCCAGCGTGCGGTCTTGTGGCTGTTTTGCTACTTTATCGGCCGAGGCACTGTCTAAATTATCCACCTCATTGTGTTCAAACTGCATTTGCATCTGCGCTGCATTCTCACGTTGCTGGGCTTCTAATGCTTCTAGCTCTTCTTTGGTTGGGATATGCACACGTGATAGGTCTTGCACCGTCTCAGATTTAATGGCGCCAAGCATCATTTGGAATAACTCAAACGACTCACGCTTGTATTCTTGCTCTGGGTTTTTCTGCGCATAGCCGCGCAAATGAATCCCTTTACGCAGCTGATCCATTTGCGTTAAATGCTCTTTCCAATGCTTGTCTAGGCTTTGGAGCATAAAGTGACGCTCAAGCTGGGCGGCATCTTTTTCGCCCATCTGCTCACGACGACTGTGATAACGATCTAGCGCGGTTTGAATGATTTTGGCGCGTAATCCTTCTTCATCCAAGCGGCGATCTTCATCTAGCCAATCGTTGATTGGCATCGATATTTTAAACTCATCCTCAAGCTCATCTTCTAAACCATCGACATTCCACTGGTCATCGATAGAGCCTGGCGGAATAAACTGACTAATCAGAGCGTTATAGACCTCATGATGCATCACTTCGATGGCCTCCAACAGATCCATCTCTGCCAGTAAGTCATCACGCTGACTATAGATAACTTTACGCTGCTCATTGGCCACGTCATCATATTTTAGTAGATTTTTACGGGCATCAAAATCGCGACTCTCAACTTTACCTTGCGCGTTTTCAATCGATTTGGACACCATTTTGTGCTCAATGGCTTCGTCTTCTTTTAGCCCCATGGCACGCATCATATTAACCACGCGATCGCCTGCGAAAATACGCATCAAGTCATCTTCAAGCGATAAAAAGAAGCGTGACATACCAGGGTCACCTTGGCGACCCGCACGACCACGTAACTGGTTATCGATGCGGCGCGACTCATGACGCTCAGAACCAATGATATGCAAACCACCAGCGGCCACCACTTGATCATGCTTGACTTGCCACTGCGCTTTTAGGCGCGCCATTTCTTCGGGACTGACCGCATCAATATCTTCGATAAACGACTGCCAATTACCGCCCAAGATAATATCGGTACCACGGCCCGCCATGTTGGTCGCGATCGTGACCGACTTTGGACTGCCCGCCTGCGCGATGATTTCTGCTTCACGCTCATGCTGTTTGGCGTTCAATACATTGTGCTTGACGCCTTCTTGATCGAGCAAGTAGGACAGCTCTTCACTGGCCTCAATGGTTGCGGTACCGACCAGTACTGGCGCACCTTTGGCTTGGATTTCTTTAATCTCGCGAATAATGCCTTTGTATTTGCCTAACTTGGTTAAGAAAATCTGGTCATCCATATCGATACGAGCAATCGGCTCATGCGTTGGAA
>OAOU01000231.1_pt1 | contig 10682 bp, 9 predicted proteins | sample 1470821 | NCBI WGS metagenome assembly OAOU01 (sample SAMEA3275579, study PRJEB22092) | marine metagenome | biome: ENVO:00000447 MARINE BIOME; feature: ENVO:00002042 SURFACE WATER; material: ENVO:00002010 SEAWATER | collected 2014-06-20T12:30:00+00 | depth 0 m
CTACGTCACTTGCGCCATTTTATCTTGCCAGTCGACTGGATTGAAAAATACTGGAGGGAGTAGATAGAAGTAAAACATGACTGACTTGCTGATAAAAATAGATGTTAAGCGGGAAGGATGTCAGCAATAGATCTGGACTTGCGTATATCGCAAGAAGTATGAAGTTTAACTCATCTATAGTTATGCTCATAATCGTGCTACGGGTGAGATAGTTGCTTAGTTTTGGTTTAAACGTGACTTGCATACAGCTAAAAAGCTACATTCCCACTTAAAATAGCTGAAATTAGCTATTGCTCTATTAGTATGAACAACTGGAATAATTTTATAACTGTCTTTAAAGTAGATAGGAAAAAATTGACAAACAGCATGCTGTCAGTATAGAAGGTAATAACTGTAGTTTGAGACATCGATTAGAAGGAGCTATTAGACAGACCTACTATTTCTATAAGAAGCTCTATAGCAATTTAAAGTGTTTAAGCCTTGCAAACATATTTTCTACTAAATGACGGAGTTTGTACAAATAGCTATCAAACTCTGGATTAGGCTGTTTGGCATTCTTCCTTTTAGGAGTGACAAGTATCATATTATGGCTTCGAGCTTTATCTCTGATAGACTCTGAGTCATAGCCTTTATCAGCGATAAAGTAATCAGCCTGTCCAATCATGTCAATTAATTCACCTGCAACTTGACTGTCGTGGACGTCACCCCCAGTGATTTTAAAATGGAGCGGATATCCATCGGCATCACAGGATAGGTGTATCTTTGTAGTTGCGCCGCCACGGCTTTGTCCAATTGCTCGATCTTCACCACGCCGAGATCCACTTGCATGCTGGTGACAGCGAATATAGCTTCCGTCTGTGAATACCCATTCCGTGTCGATTTCTTTGCGTAAGCTAAAAAAAACTTTCCCATAAGCCAGTCTTTGACCAGCGGTTGAAACGACTATAGGCTGTTTTCCACGAACACAATTCTTTAGGTATGTCACGCCAAGGCGCGCCTGTGCGTAGTTTCCACAGTATGGCTTCCATGACCTCTCGACTGTTTTGAGTTTGATAGCAGCCATGCTGTGTCATCGTTGATTGCAATTGATCCCAAAGCGTATCTGTTAATGCTTTTCTTGCCATAACTTGTATTTCTCGCATCGACTCAATAGCTGCGGTATTGTAACTATTATTTATGGCTTATCCAATTGAAGACATGACCTAGATTATTGTTTTCATACAGCTTTAACCATTGTAATTTATTATTAAAAAGTATAGGGTTGTTTAAATCTAATACTTTACCCGTTTTCTTATAATGTAATATTTTTGTTGCAGTTATAGGGGATATAAAGTCTACCATATTTGTAAGGCGATTGGTTGAAAACCTATATAAAACGTTTGTATAAATTTTTCTTATAGGAATAGGGTGATTCTTTTCAAAACGATTTCTATTTATAAATCACCATTTATATTTAAGTGTTAATTTAGAAGTGGTTTTTTTTTAGTAAAAGTATAAAGAGATATGTTCACACTGCTAATATTAAAGTCTATAAAACCTGCAGCGCCAGTTACCAAAATTCTCATCAGTCGCTCCCAAATAGATCTCGAGTAAAAACTTTGTCGGCCACATCATTTATATGAGTAGATAGTCTGTTGGCAATTATGACGTCACTTATGGACTTAAACTCTTCTAAATCTTTTATGATACGTGAGTTAAAGAACTCTTCTTCTTCTAGCACGGGTTCATATACAACGACTTCTATGCCTTTGGCCTTGATACGTTTCATAATCCCTTGGACGGCTGAGGCGCGAAAATTATCAGAACCACTCTTCATAACCAATCGATAGACGCCAACGATTTTGGGTTTTCTCTCGATTATCTTATCAGCGATAAAGTCTTTGCGTGTTCGATTAGAATCTACAATCGCTCTTATTAAATTACTTGGCACCTCATCATAATTGGCCAATAGCTGCTTGGTATCTTTTGGTAGACAGTAGCCGCCATAACCAAATGATGGGTTGTTATAATGCGTGCCGATACGTGGATCTAAGCCCACCCCTTCGATGATTTGCCTAGTAGATAATCCAAAAGTCTGTGCATAAGTGTCAAGCTCATTAAAGTAGGCCACGCGCATGGCTAGATAGGTGTTAGAAAACAGCTTGATCGCCTCAGCCTCAGTCGGCTTAGTAAATAGTAAGGGAACATCCTTTTTTTGCGCGCCTTCGATGAGTAATTGTGCAAACTGCTCTGCACGTTTAGACTGCTCTCCGACTATAATTCTAGAAGGATATAGATTATCATGCAGCGCTTGACCCTCGCGCAAAAATTCGGGCGAGAATATAATATTATCGGTGTTATAGCGCGCTCTTACGCTCAAAGTATAACCAACGGGTACTGTTGATTTAATCACGATGAGTGCCTCTTTATTGACTGCTAGTACAGCTTCAATGACCGTCTCTACTGTTGAGGTATTAAAATAGTTGGTCTGAGGATCATAGTCAGTGGGGGTGGCGATAATAATAAAATTAGCATCTTTGTAAGCGTGGTTTGCATCAAGAGTTGCAGTAAAGTTAAGCGACTTATTTGCTAAAAAATTTTCAATATCTTGATCTTCAATTGGAGACTTATTAGCATTAAGTAAGTTAACTCTTTCGGAATCAATATCAGTAGAAATTATTTCATTATGTTGAGCTAGTAATATAGCATTTGATAGTCCTACATAACCTGTGCCTACTACTACTATTTTCATAAGTGATCCAAAGTATCGTCTGTTACGGGGCGAAAATGAATGTCAGTCATTGATTATCGATAGCGGCAAAAAGGGCTTAAACTTTTCAATCATAGCATGAGTTATCCTGTGGTAAGCGACTATACTAAATTGATCTAAGCTTTGAATACAGCCGAATTTTATATCGCGATTGTCTAGATCGTCTATAAAAGTATCAATGTTATTTTCATATTGAATATAGTTAATTGCTACGTCAGACTCTAGATGAGCTTCATTTTTTCTAATCTTTAAGTGGTTCATAAGTGTGATTGGATTAACTTGTTCCACATCTCTAAATTTATACTTAATTTGAGCCTCTAAAAACTGCGGATGATGATTTAAATAGTTTTTTAAAATTTTTTTGTCTACAATGTGTGGGTAGTGCTGAACATTAAAAAAGCGCTTCATACCAAGCATATTAGCACTAAGCATTTGTGCCATAACATAGCGTGGTTGAATTGGTGTGCCAAATAACTTTCGACGAAGTTTACGTAATTTTATATTCCTATAAACAGGCGAATTTGGATTCCAGTGACCATGAATAACAATATTATCATCATTCAAAAAATCAGAGATAGTCACTGGTTGGTTAAAAAAGAAATCATCATTCATATAGATAAAATGATCGTTCAACTCAGGAATGTTACATATCATCGTTTCGATAGAAAGAGAATTAAAGGTAGGTAAAAACTGCTCATAACCTACAAAAATGTCCTTATGATCGATAATCTTGATTTTGTCAGCTGCACAAATACCCTGTTTGACAAACTCATCTATAAATTTAGGTATTTGCTCATTAGTAACAATATAGATATAACGACAAAAAGGAACGTGCTTGATAATAGAGGCAATATTGTAATAAATTTCATTATCACTAGCGAAGCGAGTAGAATCTACTGCGTCTGAGGCTAGAATTTTACTAGTCTTAAAGCCATCTCTTTTTTCTTTTAGTAAGGGGTCATCGCCATCTACCCAAGTGATAACAATATCTACTTGCTTTTCATTAAGGTTTTTTGAAAGACTCACTACTTTCTCACATTATTTTTGCCAAAAACTAGATTTAACGCAATGTTACCATCAACTATCTATGCTAGCAATCGCTTTAATCACATAGATTTTAGACGTATAAAAGAATAATTCTACAATCTTAATGGTTACTAGAGTTTAAAAGGGTTCATTAGCTTTTCTTGAACAGTTTAGTTGTATTGGAAGTAAATAAACTGAGTAATAAGCACTAGAATTTCAGCGCATTTCAAGTCAAACTATTAGGTAAGAAATTCTTAAACTTCTTAGTAAATGCGTCCACTACTTTATCTTTATTGATGACTTGAAAATTATCTAAGCTCTGCACACAACCAAATTTCATATTAGGATTATTTAAGTTTGCTAAAAACAAATCAATGCCACGCTCATCTTTTAAATAGTTTAAGGACAGCTCGTTAGTTAATATAGCTTCGTTATTTGCGATTTTAATATGGTTGACCAAAGAGACAGGATCATATTGTCTAATGTTTCGAAATCTATAACTAAGCTGAGCGTTTAATTCGTCAGGGTGGTCATCTACAAAGTTTGTAAAGCTATTTTTGTCTAATATATGTGGATAATGGTGGACTTCAAAAAAACGATTTTGACGAGACTGTTGTCCCAACTCAGCACCTAGCATTTGTGCAACAGTGTATTTTGGCTGAACCAATGTTTTAGCCAATGATTCCATAAAAAGGCGATAATTAAGCTTGGTTTTTAAAAGATTTTTACGTCGCCAGTTCCCTCTAATTACTGATTTAACGACGTCTTCTTCTACTAAAAAATTTTCCACACTTACTGTTTGATTAAAAAAGAAATCATCATTTAAACTAATAAAATAATCGGTTAGATCAGGTATGTTCCAAAGCATCGCTTCAATACTCAGGCTATTGAAAGTAGGAAGATAGTGCTCATAACCTTTAAATAGTGTCTTGTGATCTATGATACGAATTGTGTCAGGCTTACAGAGTTTTTGATCGGCAAATTCATGAATTAGGCTAGGCGTTTGGTCATCGGTGACGATATAGATATAACGATAAAAAGGCACGTATTTCAAAATTGAAGCGATGTTATAGTAGATTTCATTACTACTAGCAAAACGAGTCGTTTTGACAGCATCCGATATGTTTAAAGTGTTTTTTTGATACTTTAAACGCTTTGATTGTAAAGTAAGATCTGTACCATCAACCCACAAGATTACCAAGTCCATTCGTTTTTGATTATCTATCATAACTCATAACCGATTAGATTGTATTTTACAACGAACTTTGCATCGTTCGATGTTTAAAGGTTTACTTCAAAGCAAGGTATTAAAGTACTAATTAATACTTATTCGAATAAAAGATTATCAGTAAGTAGGCTGTATTACTGCAATATAGATATTTTGTGGTGTTCTAAAAAGTATGCTGGCGCTAAAAGTCAATAAGAAGTCTATGCTAAGTTCTCTGATTCTATATGGCTTTCAAAGCTTCAAAAATTGTTCAAATTTTGATCAGCATACTTTTTGATACATCACCAAATATTATATGTCTTAAATAATTGAGTGTTTGAAGTATAGATTATTAACTTTAGCTACTATAAATTAGTAAATAGGAGATTTAGAATATTCATTGCCAATGCTCTTGCAGCCAAGGACTCGGCAAGACACGCCGATACCATTTGCCGCCGCCGCCTTTAATGGCATCTGGCGGATTGATTTCGCCATGGAAGATAACGATTTTAGCGCCATTAGGCAGAGTAGGTGCTTTGATAAAGTTAAAGGGCGGCTTTGCCATACATTGGTATTTAAAGCTGACGCACCAGTCTTTGGGCCAATACTCTAAATGATGATGCTCGCGCAAATAGTTGGATAGATAAGCCTGCTCATGGCGTACTTGCGTGCGAATGGTGTCAAAATTACGCTCAAAATTACTAAGCAAGTCAGGATAAGTACCCATGCCAATATTAAAGCGATAGACGGAGCTGTTACCAATCATGCGCCATGGTTTTTTCCAGTCACGGATGATAACCACGCTGTCATCAAACTCCGCCTTATAAGTAAAAAAGCTATCGATATTATCAACGATGACGATGTCGATATCTAAAAATAGCGCCACGCCTTTTAGATCGTACAGCTCAGGCTTAAAGGTGGTGAGTTTTTTCCAGCCGCGTTCAGGTCCCGCTGGCAAATCCATCTCGGGTATCGGGTAGCACTGTACCGCCTCATTAATACCTGTACTATCATCCGTCAAGCAAACCATCTGAAAGTCCAGTGTCAGATGGCGACTGACCATATTATAGAGACGATTGACATACTCAGGACCGTACTTATCGCCCCATTTCATACAGATGATATAGTGTGACTCTGCTAGGTGGGCAGAGTCTTGGTCCTTTAGAGTATGGTTAACGAAGTCAGATGTCATAATTGACTCTTTTTAATAAGATGAAAACATGAAGCTTAGAAGATGCTATATTTGATACCGCTATATTGAGTCTACTATAAAAGATAGCGCAATTAAGTCTTATATCTTTTATCCTTAGCCGATTTTAGAAAGGCTTGTAGCTTGCTACTATCAGCGCGATAAGGATTGCCAAGATTAGGGATGCGTTTAAAGCGGCGATAGCCCCACATATAATGGCTACATTGATCTTCAATCATCTCTTGCATGGCAATATTCAGGGCATGAGTCGCAACTTCTGTGTTGCGATCATAAAGCGCTGGATCATCGAGCTTATAGCAGTAAATATCAAACCCGCGATTATCATCACGGCGAATACAAGACAGACCGACTAGGGCGCACTTGGTTTTGCTAGCAAGTTTAGGGGCGAGGGTACTGGTTAAAGTCTTAACGCCAAAAAAAGGCACAACCACGCCGCCTGAAGGCTCAGGAACATGGTCGGGTAAGATAATACTAAAACCGCCTCGTTTAAGCGTTTTAAACACTGCTTTGACACCGCTACCATCTGTAGGCACCAACGTTGCATTGAGACGCGCACGCCCTTGCAGAATAAACTCATTAGCGAATCTGCCGTCTACAGGCTTGTACATAATCGTCGGCGAGCCGAATTGATTGAGCCAAGCGTTCATCATCTCCCAAGTACCAAGATGAGGAACGATAGCAAGCATGCCGTTGGGATTGGCTAAGCCTTCTATTAAGATCTCTTGGTTATGCACCTCTCGTATCTGCTCAATGCTCCATTCAGGCGGCATCGCCCAACTCTTGATAGACTCGACGCTACTTAGACACTGATGACGGACGATATCTTTGATAACGGTCTTTTTTTGCTTAGCCGTTAGGGCAGGTTCGATGAGTGCCATATTGATCTTGATCGTACGAACGATACTCAAGTTTGGCAGGCGCATCATTATCCTAGCAGTAATACGTGCCAGCATCTGCAATACAGATAAAGGCACGTATTTGAAGATCTGATACGGATTCATAATGAATCGCAGTAATAAGAGATACTCATTACCAAATCAGTTACTGAGCAGGCTTAGTGGTATCTGCTTGAGCTTTTTCACGCAGACGGATACCAAGATCACGCAATTGCTTACCCTCAACAGGAGCTGGAGCTTGAGTCAATGGATCTTCAGCAGTCTTGGTTTTTGGGAAGGCGATGACATCACGGATAGAGCTTGCACCGACCATTAGCATAATTAAGCGATCCAAACCAAAGGCAAGACCACCATGCGGCGGCGCACCGAATTTTAGTGCGTCAAGTAGGAAGCTGAATTTCTCTTCAGCCTCAATCGCGTCGATACCTAGCGCTTCAAAGACCGCTTGCTGCATCTCAAGGGTGTTGATACGTAGGCTACCACCGCCAATCTCAGTACCGTTTAGTACCATGTCATAAGCGATAGAGAGCGCAGACTCTGGGTTGTTTTTGAGCTCTTCTACTGAGCCTTTTGGTTTCGTAAACGGATGGTGCATAGAGGTCCATTGCCCGTCATCCGTCTCTTCAAACATTGGGAAGTCAGTGACCCAAAGCGGTGCCCACTCGCAAGTGGTCATATCCATATCAAGGCCAATTTTCTGGCGTAGCGCGCCCATAGCATCGTTGACGATACTGGCTTTATCGGCACCGAAGAAGATGATATCGCCATCTTCGGCCTCAGTGCGCTCAACAAGGCGAGCTAGCACATCGTCAGTCATGTTTTTGATGATAGGTGATTGTAGACCTGACTCTTTATCCACACCGTTGTTAATGTTGCTTGCGTCATTGACCTTAATATAAGCCAAACCGCGCGCACCATAGATGCCAACAAACTTAGTGTATTCATCGATTTGCTTACGGCTTAAGGAGGCGCCATTAGGAATACGCAGCGCGGCAACGCGACCTTTTGGATCGTTGGCGGGACCAGCAAAGACCTTGAAGTCAACGTCTTTCATTAAGTCAGCGACATCGATGAGCTTTAGCGGAATACGCAGATCAGGCTTATCAGAAGCGTAGTCACGCATAGCCTCTGCATAAGTCATACGCGGGAAGTCAGCAAGCTCAACATCCATCATCGTTTTGAATAGGTTTTTGATCAAACCTTCATTGATGTTCATGATCTCTTCTTCATTTAAAAAAGAAGTCTCAATATCGACTTGGGTAAATTCAGGCTGACGATCAGCGCGCAGATCTTCGTCACGAAAGCACTTAGCGATTTGATAATAACGATCAAAACCTGACACCATCAATAGCTGCTTAAAGAGCTGCGGCGACTGCGGCAGGGCAAAAAAGTTACCCGGACGAGTACGCGAAGGCACTAGATAGTCGCGTGCGCCCTCTGGCGTTGCGCGAGTCAAGATAGGCGTCTCAACGTCTAAGAAGCCATGATCATCAAGGTAACGGCGAATCGCTGAGGTGGCTTTGGCACGGAACACCATACGCTCTTGCATCTCAGGGCGACGCATATCGAGGTAGCGGTACTTGAGGCGTAAGTCTTCAGAGACGGTCATGTTCTCGTCATTAAGCGGGAAAGGCGGAGTTTCTGACTTGGCTAAGACTTCAATCTCTTTGCCTAATAACTCGACTTGACCGCTAGTCATATTTTTATTTTCAGTGCCTTCGTAACGACGACGGACGCGGCCGGTAATTTTTAGCACATACTCAGGGCGCGCAGCATCAGCGGTAGCGAAAGCTTCAGGCGTATCTGGATCGACTACCACCTGCAAGATGCCAGCACGATCACGCATATCTAAGAAGATCACCCCACCATGATCGCGGCGGCGATGTATCCAGCCGACGATAGTGATCGTCTGCTCTAATAAGTCTTCGGTCACAGCACCGCAGTATTCGTCGCGATAGCCACTGTGTACGGCGAGGTCTTTTTGCGTAATAGTACTAGGTTTCATAGTGCTGTCAGTCATAGTCAAGGTTATCCAGTTATGTGCCCGATTCAAAGAATAGCCGTTTAAAAATACCAGTGAGGCTCTTAAACGATATTTATTATTAAGATAGTCAATTGCAAAAAACAGCCAGTCAGCGCTATAAAGACGGATAGTCTGCGCGTCGGCTGTATAAAATTTATTTTAAACGCATATTATGCCTAAAGTACGGGTGTTATACAACTATGCTTATTAACTGCGCTCGCTCATAAAGGCATGACAAGCTTACGAGTGTAATAATTGGTTTATCTATTATGATTTATAACCATGACGCTTGAAAATAGCGCGCAGCGAGCGCATATTAGCTGCATCTTAAAATAATTTCAGCTATCGCAACTATAATTATTACCCTAAACCTCTGAATGTAACCCTAAGGAAGACTTGATATGCTATTTCACCCGCCAAAAAACCCTGTCGAGCTTAAAGTCATGCATTTAAATAAGACTCAGCAGCAGCGCCGCGAAGACTTGATGGAAGCGACTCAAGGCAAAGCTGCGCTTAAGCAGCTCAAAAAGAGCATGGCGAAAAAAGCCAAGCAAGCGCTAAAAGTGAAATCTAAAAGCAAGAAGAAAGATAAAAACAAAGAGACCAGTCAGCAAGTATTTGTCCTAGATTTTGACGGTGACATTAAAGCCTCGGCCGTTAAGCATCTGCGCGAAGAGATTAGCACCCTGATCAGTACTGCTAATAAGGGTGATGAAGTTATCATCCGTTTAGAGTCAGGTGGTGGTATGGTGCATAGTTATGGCCTTGCAGCGGCGCAGTTAGTGCGTCTCAAAGACGCGGGTCTTAAGCTCACCGTTTGTGTCGATAAAATCGCAGCCAGTGGCGGCTATATGATGGCTTGTGTCGCTGATAAGATTATTGCAGCGCCTTTTGCGGTGATCGGCTCTATCGGTGTCGTCTCACAATTACCGAACTTCAATAAACTACTGAAAAAAAACGACGTTGATTATGAGATGTTTACCGCTGGTGACTACAAGCGCACGGTGACAGTATTCGGTGAAAACGATGATGAAGATCGCGCTAAATACCAGCAAGAGCTTGAGCAAACGCATGATCTGTTTAAGCATTTCGTCAGTACTTATCGCTCTGAGCTTGATCTGAATAAAGTCGCTAATGGTGAGCATTGGTATGGCGAAGATGCAGTAAAGCTCAACCTCGTCGATAAGCTGCAAACCTCAGATAGCTATATCTTACAGCTTATGGAAGATAATGAGGTTTATGCGCTACATTCGCGTCAAAAGCCAACTCTAGCAGAGAAGTTAGGCTTATCACAAGCCGCTGAGGCGACGATCACTATGGCAGTGGATAAACTACCAGACGCTCTTGCCCGTTTTGATCTTAATAGCCGCTTGAATATTCTAAAGTAAGTGTATTCTTTTAATATAAATGAGTAAAAGCTGAATGAGCTGAGATAAGCTAATTGATAGTGGAACAATATTTTTTAGTGTTATTCATTAGTTAGTATAGAAAGAACTTTAGAAATCCCTAATAAATTTAGGTATATACTATTTCACTGTTGATGTTTTGTAAAAGGCGTGCCTAAACAGTCG
>OAOU01000232.1_pt1 | contig 10657 bp, 7 predicted proteins | sample 1470821 | NCBI WGS metagenome assembly OAOU01 (sample SAMEA3275579, study PRJEB22092) | marine metagenome | biome: ENVO:00000447 MARINE BIOME; feature: ENVO:00002042 SURFACE WATER; material: ENVO:00002010 SEAWATER | collected 2014-06-20T12:30:00+00 | depth 0 m
TTATTAATGACCAATGGACCGTCTAATGATGACTATAAATGTATGATTTACCGCATAAATTGGCCAGTGCATGGTTTATGATGCACTGCCCTTTTGGTTGGACTTATTCAAATATATTCATTATTTAATATATAAAATATTTTAATATTTAAGTCTTTGGCTTAAGTGGCGACTGCCGGAAAAACTTCACCATGATGTCATAAATATCAGGATAAGCATCTACCAGCTTTTGCGGTGTCTCAAAAAATACTTCGCTTAAGACCGCAAAAAACTCAGCGGGATTGGTCGCACCATAACGATCCAGTCCTGATTTGCGGTGTTTTTGAAAGTCCTCAAAATCTCGCGTCATAATTTTTGTCCAGCGCTCAGGATCCATGTCGGGTTGCAGCGGCGGAAAGCCATTGGCGCGGCCATTCATCATATCGAGCTTATGCACAAACTCGTGAATGACGACATTGTGACCATCGCGCTCACCTGAGTGTTTCGCATCCTTCCATGAGAGAATCACAGGACCGCGTTGCCATGCCTCGCCGCTACGATGTTGGCTGCCCTCATGAACGATACCGAACTCGTCTACAGTGGTGCTATCGCTTTTGTATGAGCCATGATAGATAATAACTGACGACCAGCCAGCGTACCACTCAAGGCTTAGATTCAAAATAGGCAGACACGCTTGCAAGGCGATAGATTGCCTGACTGCATCGGTAATCTCAAACCCCTGCGCGCCTGTTATTGATTTATCGTCCAAAAATAATGTCGCCAGCTCAAATAGGCGGCTTAGCTCATCTTCATTTAACCTATCCAGTATCACAATACGTTCAGCCGTACGCCTCCAGTCTGCCTCCGTAAATTCGCTGTTGTCCAATATACGCTGCTCACGCCATTCTTTAATTATGCCAAACATAGTACCTGCCTTATAACCCTCTAATCTATCACTCAATTACACCATATCTATCATATCGATCTGCTGCATAATTGTATCCGTCAAGCTGGAGCCGGCGATACTAGGCATAGCAAACTAGCCCTCTAATGACAGCATATTCATAATCAACTTAATCAAGGTTTCTTTTTGGTTGGGATCAGACTCAGCGACCAGTAACGTTAAGGCTGCAAGGCCGGTGTTATTGATGACCATCTCACCTTGGTCATTGAGCAGTCGCTTATTACGGTGTAAAAAATCTACGAACAAAAAAGCCCCACTGCGTTTATTGCCATCGGTGAAAGGATGATTTTTTACTATGAAATACAATAAATGCGCCGCTTTACTCTCAACTGTCGGATAGGCAGGTTCACCAAACACCGTTTGCTCTAAATTACCAAGCACACTGTCCAAACCATCACCACGAGGCTTGGCAAATAGCTCAGTTGCCTCACCCCTATCTATCAGCTGCGATTTTAAATTATTAAGCGCTGCCATCGCCTCAGTCGGACTGGGTAAAACACCGCCATCCTGCCCTGTTGGATCGTCTAATAACCCTTCATCATAGCGTTGTAGCCATAGAAATGTCTGTGTATAGCGGCTGATAATCTCAATCAAGCCGCGCCCTTCATCGGTATTGAGCTTAGGACTTTGCGCCGTTTTTTTGATCAAATTTAACGCCTGCTGCAACTCAGCAGAGTTTTTATCAAAGCGTTGCTGGTCAAGCGTATATCCTTGTACCAGATATTCACGTAAGCGCTGCGTTGCCCAGCGTCTAAACTGCACACCTTGAGGCGATTTGATGCGATAACCCACCGAAATGACCACATCTAAATCATAAAAGGACACGGGTCGATCAGAATTTGCAATATGCATTTTTTGCATATTGCTCTTTTCGGACACTTCTTCATCGTTCATAGCATTGGCAATATGCCGTGAAATCACTGACTGGTCGCGCCCAAATAGCTCGGTCATTTGTGCTTGCGACAGCCAAACCGTCTCTTGCTCAAAACGTACATCTACCTGCGCATTCCCATCCATGCTCTCATATATCTCAATGATTGAGTGGTTATTATTTTCAGTAGCTTTCATTTACGTGGCCTCTACTCATAGATAGATTATATTGAATTTGGGCTAACATTGTTCAATACCTATTATTTAACGCTTCTTATATATTGTTTAGTATACGTTGTGTTGTATAGTTTATATAAGACATGGACTACCTGTTGATCGTAATACCAGTCCTCGCCTGCTGAGCATAGACAGTGTATTTGTCATAAAGTGTAACTTTAACAAGGATACGTGAGGTATTTATGAATCAAAAGTCATCTCAGCGCCAGAGTCAACATACAGGCCAGAGCCAACAACAAACAACCACACCCCAAAAAAAACCGCAAAGCTTTGATGAACTACAAAACGGTAAAGGGAGTTACCGACCGGCTGCTAGATCTGTCGGCGACTGGCTCGACCATACCAGTATCGACGCACTAAATCATCTCAATGAGCAAGCCGCTGATATATTCTATCGAAAAGGCGTTACTTTTACGGTCTACAGCGATGCCAAGAACATTGAGCGGATGATCCCGTTTGATATTATCCCCCGTATTATCGCGGCCAGTGAGTGGCGGCAGATAGAAGCTGGTTGTAGACAGCGCATCACGGCCCTCAATGCCTTTTTACATGATATTTACCACGACCAAGCCATTATGAAAGCAGGCATTGTCCCTGCCAGCTACGTTTATGCCAGCGGCTGCTATGAGCCATGGATGATGGGTATTGAGCTTGATAAGCCTATCTACTCACACATCAGTGGTATTGATCTTATACGAGATGAGTCTGGTCGGTTTTGTGTATTAGAGGACAACCTGCGCACCCCATCTGGGGTCTCCTACATGCTTGAAAGCCGAAACATATCAGAGATTCTTTTGTCTGATCAGTTTTCCCATACGTCTATATTGGGTATCAGTGATTATCCAAAACGCCTCAAATCCTGTCTTGCCAGCTCGACCAGCAAATATGATCCGCAGATTGCTATCTTAACGCCAGGACGTTTTAACAGCGCTTACTATGAGCATGCTTTTTTGGCACATGAGATGAATGTCCCATTGGTGCATGGCTACGACTTGATCGTCGAAGACAGCAAGGTCTATATGCAAGGTATCCGTGGCAAAGTACAGGTCGATATCATTTATCGCCGTATTGACGACCCTTACATTGACCCGTTGGCATTTCGCTCCGACTCCATCTTGGGCGTCTCGGGCCTCATGAGCGCCTACCGTGCTGGCAATGTCGTCATTGTTAATGCGCCAGGGACTGGGGTAGCGGATGACAAGAGCTTGTATCCTTTCGTGCCGGACATGATTGAGTTTTATTTGGGTGAAAAACCCCTATTGCCCAACATCGAAACCTATCAGTGCCGTAAGCCTGATGAGCTTCAATATGTACTGGACAACCTAGATAAATTGGTCGTAAAAGAAACCCAAGGCTCTGGTGGCTATGGCATGCTCATCGGACCTACCTCTACTAAGCAAGAAATCAGTGACTATCGCAAACGCCTTTTGGCCAATCCAGCAGGCTTTATCGCTCAGCCTACCATATCACTCTCCACCAACCCCACAGCAGTCAGTGACGGTATTGCCCCGCGCCATATCGACTTGCGGCCATTTATATTGAGTCATGGCGATGGCTCAGTGGATATTGTCCCCGGTGGTCTAACACGAGTGGCCATGGTTGAGGGTTCATTGGTCGTCAATTCCTCACAAGGTGGCGGCATCAAAGACACGTGGGTCATCGATGACAGTGATTTGGCGGCATCAACCAAACCGTCAGTGGCCAAAAAGCAAGACAATCAAATTGATAAGCAATCGTCAGAGGCAATCACCGCCAACCACTCGCATTATCATGATCCCGTGCAGCCACTAGAAGCGGGCTACGAAAATCCTGACAACGCGCCCATGATACTACTGTTATCGACCGCCAATTATTTGGTTTGGCTCGGTCGCTACAGCGAGCGACTGTACTATTATGACAACATCATCAAACAGCTGGTAAAAGGCAATATCAAAAAAGCACAGTTGCATCACCTGATTAATCATTTAGGTTTTAATGTTGATCCAAACCAGCCGCTAAAAACCATGAAATCTCAGATGCTAAGTGACTTGGAGCAAGAAAAAATACCCAATATTGTTCAGTCCATTGAAACCAATGTGCAAGAAGCTAAAGGCGTCATCGGTAAAGACACCGCTGAGCTATACAATCTAATCAAACGGCTGTCTAGCGCGGGTACGTATCGGGCCGCGACGTTACAGCTACATGCGTGTAATGCTGCGATGGCGCAAGAGCACCCTATCGTGACTTGCTTTTGGCAACTGGGACGACACTTTGAACAACTAGAGCGTGCCGTATTCCTAAATGAGGACACCGTCGCCATTAGCCTTGAGTTTAAACACTGGATCAACAAGCTGCCAGAGAACACGCGTTGGCGTGAGCTGATTCGCCTGACCAATCAGATGATTAAATCTCAACAACTCAGCGATTTTCAGTTATTGAGCAAAGAGTGCAGCACGATATTGCAACAAGGGGTCTAGCGCAGCAGCATTTAAGGATTAAAACACTGAGTGCTAAACAATCAGAACAGTAGGAATAGGAAGATGCTATGAAACTTCAAATTAGTCACCAAACTAACTATTATTACGATGAGCTGGCGCACCGAAGTGTGCAATATATCCGCATGACACCCATGCAGCTACCACATCAGATCATTCATCAGTGGGATGTCATGTTGCCCAAAGTGGCCACCAGTCAAAAAGATGGCTTTGGTAACGATTGGCTCACGCTAAGTCGTAATGAGGCGCATAACAACCTGCAAATGCAGGCATCCGGTATTGTCGAAATCAACACAAACACAGAGCGTCTAGAGGATATGGACAATGTCCCTTATTTGCTGTTTACCGTACAAAGCCCATTGACTGCGTGCTCAGAGGCCATGCGTACATTTGCAGAGCCTTATCTGACAACGCCTACTCATGACAGTATAAAGGCGCTGGCAGCTGAGCTACTTGCAAAAATACCCTATGTCAAAAACACCACCCATGTCGGCACAACGGCGGCCGAAGCTTTTGAGCTTGGGGCTGGCGTGTGCCAAGACCACACCCATGTCTTTTTAGGCTGCCTACGTGATCGGCAGATTCCAGCGCGCTACGTGTCTGGCTACTTATATGACGATACAGCAAACCACATGGCAAGTCATGCGTGGGCAGAAGCTTGGCTAGATGGCTACTGGTACACGTTTGATATCTCAAACCAGCTGTTTCAGCCAAGCTCTCATGTATATGTCGCCATTGGTCGAGATTATCTAGATGCAGCGCCCGTACGCGGCGTGCGGATGGGTGGTGGCTACGAAAATCTTTACAGTCAAGTGCTGGTTTCGAGACTATCATAAGGTACTTTTCAAGCGTGGGTTCATCAAGGATCTGTTATGACTTATTGTGCCGCTATTCGTCTCAAAGAAGGGATGGTTTTTGCCAGTGATACTCGTACCAATGCAGGGGTTGACCATATCTCAACCTTTAGAAAACTGTACCAGTACGGCGTTGAGGGTGAGCGCTTTATGGTGCTACAAACTGCTGGCAGCCTAGCCACGTCACAAGCTGTTTTTAATAAATTACAAAGCGATATCAACTTACGCTCCGAGCTCAGTCTAAATACCGTGTCCTCATTGTTTGACGGCGCACAAATGGTGGGCGAATGCATGCGTAACGTCATGGCAAACGCGCAAAGGGTCGCTAATGATACCAATAGCGGCACCTTTACCAGCTCATTTTTATTGGGCGGTCAAATCAAAGGACAGCCACCCGAGCTATACATGATCTACCCTGAGGGCAATTGTATTAGAGCCACAAGGGACACGCCATTTTTTCAGCTGGGTGAAAGCAAATACGGCAAACCAATACTTGATCGCTCAGTCAGATACGACACCAATGTCAATCATGCTGCCCAAGCCTTGATGTTGTCCTTTGACTCTACTATACACTCTAACTTATCCGTCGGTATGCCCATTGATTTTGTCATTTATGAAAACGACAGTCTCACGCTACCAAAAGGCCGCCGTATCGAAGAAGACGATGAGTATTTTAAGACCATCAGTCGCCATTGGTCAGCAGCTCTGCGCAATACGTTGATTGAGCTGCCAGAATGTCCCAATGACTATTGGGAATGATCTTTTTGGCTATCAAACCCAGCCTAAAGACCTGTTTTTATACCAATAAAAATGCCGCGGTTCGGCTTGTTTTTGATTGCGCGACGTCTTTTGGCGTGCCTTGAGCGACAATGGACCCGCCCGCATCCCCTGCCCCTGGCCCCATATCCATAACCCAATCGCTGTTGCTGGCCACTTGCATGTCATGCTCAACCATAATAACGGTGTTGCCAGCATCGACCAGACCGTTTAACTGTGCCATCAGCATAGATACGTCGGCAGGGTGTAGACCTGTGGTGGGCTCATCTAATATGTAAAGCGTGTCGCCGCGTTGTGTGCGTTGCAGCTCGGTTGCAAGCTTGATACGCTGTGCCTCGCCGCCTGATAGCTCGGTTGCGGGTTGACCCAAACGTAAGTAACCAAGTCCAACTTGTAGCAAAGCCTCTAACGCACGCAAAATAGGTGCCTCGTCACTAAAGAATTCATGAGCCGCCTCAACCGTTAAGTTCAATACTTCAGCAATGTTTTTGTCTCGATAAGTGATGGCCAATGTTTCATCATCATAACGCTTTCCGTGACAAACCTGACAAGGCGCGTAAACACTTGGCAAAAATAACAGCTCGACACTCACAAACCCCAAGCCTTCACAATTTGGACAACGTCCCTTTGGTGTATTGAAAGAAAAGCGACCAGCATCAAAACCATGGGCTTTTGCTTGTTTGGTTGTTGCAAACAATTTACGTACATCATCAAATAACCCAGTATACGTTGCCAGATTGGAGCGCGGCGTCCGTCCGATTGCTTTTTGATTGATATTGATCAGACGGCGTACATATTCCATGCCAGCGATGATTTCGCCGCTTGTTACAGAGTCAAGCTCCTGCTCAAGCAGGTCTGACTCGTCTACGGGTGCATCCTCCGTCATTTTTTGTCCCAACGCCTCATTGATGAGCTCCACCAACGCTTGGCTAACCAGACTTGATTTACCAGAGCCTGAGACACCCGTGACACTCGTCATAACGCCTAACGGAAACTCAGCGTCTAATCCTGTTATATTATTGCGTTTAATGTTTGCAAGTTTGAACCATGCGGCAGGCTGCCTCGTACGAGATCTTGGCTGTCCGTTAGCCGTATCGGCAAAGAGATACTGGCCCGTATGCGACTGAGCAACATTACGAAGACCCTCGACAGGCCCGCTATAGACAATTTGGCCACCATGCGTGCCAGCCTTTGGCCCAACATCGACCACCCAATCTGCATGCCTGATGACGCTAACGTCATGCTCAACCACAAACACAGAGTTACCAGCCGCGATGAGCTCATCCAGTGCCGCTAACAAAGCTTGGGTGTCTGCAGGGTGCAGGCCTGCAGATGGCTCATCAAGGACATAAACCACGCCAAAAAGCTGTGAGCGTATTTGCGTTGCCAGCCGCAAACGCTGCAACTCCCCTGGCGACAACGTCGGTGTCGTCCGCTCAAGCGATAGATAGCCAAGGCCGAGCTTTGTCAGTGCTTCCACACGGGAGAGAATATCACTGGCAATACGCTGAGCCACGATGGCTTTTTCGCGGTTTGGCGTCTCATTGTCCAGCTTGGTATGAGCTGTTTTTTCTAATTTTAATGCCAGTTCTGTGAGTGTCAGCTGTGACAGCTCACCAATATCCAGTCCTGCAAATTTGACGGACAGTGATTCTCTTTTTAGCTTTTTGCCGTGGCACTCTGGACACTCAGAGATCTGCATAAACTGCGAGACACGTTTTTTGGTGCGCGGACTTTGGGTGGTGGCAAAAGAATGTAAAATAAAACGCTTAGCACTAGTAAAGGTCCCCATGTAGTTTGGCTTTTCACCATTCTCAATTGCCTCGCGCGTTTGTTCTATATTATATTCAGGATAGACAGGTACCGTTGGGGTCTCGTCAGTAAACAAGATCCAGTCTCGCGTTTTTTTCGGAAGGGTGTGCCAAGGCGTGTCAATGTCGTAGCCCAATGTGGTTAATATACGGCTAAGGTTTTGACCTTGCCACGCTGGTGGCCATGCCGCAATCGCACGCTCACGTATGGTTTTGGTATTGTCTGGCACCAGTAGCGCTTCAGTGACCTCAAACACGCGGCCAATGCCCGAGCAAGTCGGGCAAGCGCCATCTGGCGTATTGGGCGAGAACGCATCGGCATATAGCATTTCTTGGCCTTCTGGATACTCCCCTGCTCGTGAGTACAACATGCGTAGACCGTTGGATATGGTCGTAACACTGCCCACGGATGAGCGCACCGACGGTGTACCCCGCTGTTGCTGTAGGGCAACGGCTGGTGGCAGCCCTTCTATCGCATCGACATCTGGTTCATCGACTTGATCGATCAATCGTCTGGCGTAGGGCGATACTGAGTCTAAGTAACGACGTTGCGACTCAGCAAACAATGTCCCAAACGCCAATGACGATTTTCCTGACCCTGATATCCCTGTGAATACCACCAGCGCATTGCGCGGTAGATCCACATCAACATTCTTTAGGTTATGAACACGCGCGCCCCTTACCAGTACACGGTTGCTAGTAACATTGTCGTCGTTGTCGCTGTGGTCACTAAGGTGACTGTTAATTTTATGGGCAGTGGTTTTTTTATTTTTATGAGCCATCAAGTTATTATTCCTTTTAAATCACTTTTAATTATAAAGAGGTTTGTTCAATACTAGAGAACCCATCTAAATAACCAATGTAGAGGAAGGTTAACACGTACTCATTTAAAGCCAAGACTTGGCTTACGTATCAGTAGCACAGATAGACAAAACGACAACCTACGTTATCTTTGTCCTAATAGCGAAAAACCCGCATCAATGCGGGTTTATGTTTAGCAATAGTACAGGATCATTAACCTAAACGTCATCCCACCACCAACCGCATCATTTGCGTGCTGATATAGCCGCCAAACGTCCCCACGGCATAGCCAAGAATACCTAAAAACACGCCGACCGGCGCAAGCGATGGATGAAAGGCCGTCGCAACGATCGGCGCAGAGGAAGCACCGCCAGTGTTGGCGTTGGATCCTACCGCCAAAAAGAAAAATGGCGCACGAATGACTCTTGCGACAGCAAAAATGATAACGACATGAATGCTCATCCATAATAAGCCGATTAGCAATAGCCGCCACTGTGAGACAATACCAGCAAGATTGATCTGCATACCGATAGCCGCGATCAACACAAAGATAAACACCGTACCAATTTTAGAGGCACCAACATGGTCAAGCCTGCGCACTTTGGTGAAAGAGAATCCAACACCCAATAAGGTAATAATCACCACCATCCAAAAAAACGAGCTGGCAAAGCTATATTGTACCGCCCACTTATACGGCGCAAAGAAGGCAGCAATTTGCCCACCGATAAAGTGCGCCGCCCCCACCATGGCAAAGCATAAACCAAACATCACCATCAAATCATTTAAGGTCGCAGGACGAGCATGATCGCGCTCATAGCTTTCAACGGCTGTAATGACTTTATCAATACTACTGGTATCCGCTTTTAAGAAGCGGTCTATTTTAGCGCTGTGTTTTGCCATTACCAATATGGCCAGTAACCATAATGACGCATTGGTGGCATCCACCAAAATCATCATGCCAAATAGGTCATCACTGACCCCAAACAGCTCTTTCATTGCCGCTTGGTTGGCCGCGCCGCCAATCCAGCTACCAGCCACTGCTGAAAACCCACGCCACAAGGTGTCGTCAACAAACATACTAGGTGACACCCATTTTGCCACCCCTAAACTGATAGGACCGCTGATGATAATGGCGATACTAGCCGCGAAGAACATGGCAATCGCTTTCCAGCCTAAACCAAGTATCTTAGGAACATCCATCGACAAAGTCATTAATAGCAAACTGGCTGGCAACAGATAGGTTGCGGTAAAACCATAAATCTGTGGGCCAACACCATCAGCAAAAACGCCTAAACTGTTTAGCGTCGCAGGTATAAAACAGCAAAGAACAATACCGGGTAGTACCGCATAAAATCGTCGCCAGAACTTACTTGGCAAGCCTTGGGTATAAAATACTAAGCCAATGATGGCCATAATGATACCAAACGCTAACGGCAGACTATCAATGGTGAAACTTGAGGTGGCGGGCATCAAACGGCTCCAGAGCAGGCGATAAAAGCTTGTCAGTATAGACAAGGCTAAAAAAACGCGCAAGCCACTATCTTGTGTTTGCGCCGCCAGTGTGTGCTTGGAGCGTTTTTGCAAACCCCACATTTACTTAACTAACATAAAACCTGCAAACACAAAAAAGCCAGATAACAAGTATCTGGCTTTTTTCGATCGGTTATACGATTAGAATAAAAGCTGTGGTTAACAGCTTTTATTAACCATCACGATGGTGCTATTACGAGTTTTTACCACGGTTGCCGCCATTTGGGCGACCTTGGCCACGGCTGTCAGAACGACCTGCCGGACGACCTTGGCTGCCACTTGGACGGCCGCGACCGGTTGCGGCGCGCTCACCACGTGGAACGCCATTGCTATCACCGCGGCTTGGGCCACCAGTGCGCT
>OAOU01000233.1_pt1 | contig 10592 bp, 10 predicted proteins | sample 1470821 | NCBI WGS metagenome assembly OAOU01 (sample SAMEA3275579, study PRJEB22092) | marine metagenome | biome: ENVO:00000447 MARINE BIOME; feature: ENVO:00002042 SURFACE WATER; material: ENVO:00002010 SEAWATER | collected 2014-06-20T12:30:00+00 | depth 0 m
TACATTGAAGAGAAAAAGAAGAAGCAGAAAAAGATAACGCTATTATTTTTGGGACTTAGCGTAATTTCAATAATGGCTGGAATCGTTCAGTTATTCCATTAGCATTAATCCCGTGGCTGTCATGAAAAGTGGCTTGCATTCAATTACGCAAAAAAACATCTTCGATAAGAAGATGTTTTTGCGTTAGGAATACACCTTTTATTGATCCATCAAGGTAATGAATTGTTTTAGTGGTTCCGAAATCCACTTACGCTGTTGATAGATGATTTGCGTATAGATGTTAATAGGATGCTGAAATGGGACGATGGCGACGCGATCATTTTGAATGTCTCGTTCGACTGCAATTCTAGGTAGAAGCGCAATTCCAAGGTTATCCGCAACGCATTGTTTGATTGCTTCTAGACTACTGAATGAAATGACTGACTTTATTTGAATGTTTTCATCCTTTAGGATTTGTTCGAAAAGGACGCGATAGGAACAGCCTTCTTCCGTTAGAATCAGGGTTTCTTCTTCCAATTTTTTTAGCTCTAAAGTAGCGAGCTTTGTTAAAGAGTGGTGGGGAGAAGCGATCATTACCATTTCTTCTTGCCGAATTGGGATTGTTTTTAAAGCAGGATGTTTTTGCAGGCGATCCAACAAAATCGTAACATCATACGTGCCATCAATTGTGCCGCCAATTAAATTTTGACACTGACCTGCTTCAAGACGAATCCGTAATTCTGGATGCTTTTCTTTAAGGGCTTTGATATAAGGGGTGATGTAATAAGCTGCAACGGTTTCACCGGTACCAATTCGAATCGTCCCCTTTAAGTTGGTATCTTGCCGAAGTTGTGCATCTGCTTCATCTGTGAGCTTAATGATTTCTTTCACATAGGCATAGAGCTGTTCACCTGGTTGCGTGACTCTCATTTTTCTTCCTACACGTTCAAAAAGTTTCACTTGATAGTGTTCCTCTAGCTTTTTAATTTGTGCGGTGACACTCGACTGGGCATAACCAAGTTCTTCAGCAGTTTGTGTAAAACTGCCCGATTTGACAACCTCATTAAAGGTATAGAAATAATTTAAATCCATGTGAGACCTCCATTAAAGATTTCGATCAGTAGTATCGAATATTATAGATAACGTTGATCCTTGATGCAATGATATACTTCCATCAACTGAATAAGAAGCAGGCTTTGCAGGAAGCTTCACTTTGTGTAAAGGAGACTAGATATGAAGATTTTAGCTTTATTAGGAAGTACGCGAAAAGACGGGAATTCACAATATCTGACTGATACAATCCTAGAAGGGACTGATCATACAATTGTGTCTCTTGCGGATAAACAAATCGATCCAATTATCGACGAACGGCATTCGGAAGCTGGCTTTTCGAAAGTAGAGGATGATTATGAAGAATTGTTGGAACTGCTATTAACGCATGATGTTCTTATTTTCTCGACTCCGCTTTACTGGTATGGCATGAGTGGCCCAATGAAAAACTTTTTCGATCGTTGGTCCCAATACCTTCGTGATGAAAAACTGAATTTAAAAGAAGAGCTAACAAAGAAAAAGGCGTATGTTGTCGTCACAGGTGGAAGTAGTGCAAAAGTAAAAGCCCTTCCGCTGATTCAACAGTTCAGCTATATTTTTGAATTTGTGAACATGGAGTTTGTGGATTATGTGATTGGTAACGGCGTGAAGCCGGGCGAGATAAGCGAAGATAAGCTAGCACTTGTGAAAGCAAAACATTGGCGCAATGGATTTCAAGTGTGAACGTAGTGGAGTAAATTTTAATCATACAAAAAAGGACGATCCCCAAATGGATTCGTCCTTTTTTACGTTCGTCTACTGTCCGTTTTGAAACTGTTGATCGATCTCGCGCAATTGATCATACGATTCTTTTAAATCGTCAGGAATCAATCTTCGCCCATGTTCCCAGGCATTTTCTTCGATTTCAGCAAGAAGCTGTTGCTGAACTTCTTCATCTTCATACATTAAAATGCGAAGGTCGTGCCTGTGTTTCTTAAAATCTAAATAATACCCAATTTCATGATAGAGAAGGATCAAAGCGATATTTTCTTCGGTTTCTTTTAGTTTAAAGTTCACTTTTGCTTGATAGCCGTTCATTTGTAAGTAGTTAAACTTAATCGTATTTGTCGATACGTTATAGCTCATTGGTGCGGTTAGCTCGTTGTTGAATTCATAGTTTATTGCTAACTGATGCTCTTCTAGCGTGTCTTTAATGATTTTTTCGACGTCCCATATATATAACATGTTTTTTATCACAGTCCTTTTAATGTCTTCAATCGAATCTTGTTCTTATTCCTTGGGAGATTCAACCCTTTATTTTAAAGGATTCTTTTCGAAACGGCTACCGTTCTGGCAACATCGTTAAGGGATTCATCTGTTAAACTTCATTTCTTTCACCTAACATACATCATTTTCACACATTTATCCCATATTTTTGTGAAATTTATTCGTTATTGTATGGATTGAGGGGTTTGAATTGTTAGAAAGGGTGAAAGTTGATGAAAAAGAATATAACACTATCGTTATTCGTTACTTCCTTGCTGGTTCTTGGGGCATGTCAAAATTCAGCACCAGAACCAGAATCAGGTACAGCTGAAAGTGATCGTGATGAGGTAAGTTTTTCTTTGGAAAAAATGAATGATTTCTACATTGGCGAAACGTTAAATGATCAGTCTCTTATCCATTCCTTTATTCCGGAAAATACAGAAAAGTTACCGGTTATTATGGTGCCAGGTCTCGGATTAGGCGCTTCAATCTATGAAAGCACGCCAGATGATCGGAATGGCTGGGCTTATGATTTTGTTGCTGCTGGTTATCCAGTCTATACAGTCGATACATCTAATCTTGCGAGTGCAGGTCTTTCTGAAGAAGAAGCCGAAGCAACATTGTCAAAATGGGATTCGGAATCCATTTGGTCTCGTTGGGGATTAGGTTCTGGTCCAGGAGAGGCTTATAAGGATGGCCAATTCCCTGCTGAGCAATTTGATCAATTTTACTCTTCCATTCCAATGCAAATCAAAATAGCGAGTAATGATTCTTCAAGCGAAGCTACTGGAAAAACTGGCAGTAGATCGGGAAATGGGGAAGATGCCGGTAAGAGTAGCGGAGGAAACAGTCAGGAAGTTGAAAATATGATTCAGCTTTTAGAAAAAACGGGTCCTTCGATTCTTCTTGTTCATTCAATGGGCGGTGAAATTGGTTATGAGGTCGCCCGTCAACGTCCAGATCTTGTAAAGGGTCTTGTGGCGATTGAACCGGTTGGGTCGCCAACAGATGAATCTGAAGTGAAATACATTTATGAAAACATTCCATATCTTGGTGTCTATGGCGATTATCTTGAATCAAGAAATCAGGTATCTCGTCTTGAAGCTGTTCAGACAACTTCTAAGATTATTAAGGATAACGGAGGCACGTCAGACGTTATTGAGTTAACCGAAGAAGGAATTACTGGAAATTCACATCTCATGATGATGGATCAAAATAGTGATGTGATTGCAGGGAAAATCACGGACTGGCTTGATTCAGCTATTCAGTAAGCAAAAAGGGACTTTCCGATTGGAAAGTCCCTAGTGCGTATTAAAGGAAGATAAAATAAAGAATAAATAAGCCACCGAGCGTATACATAATCGGGTGAACTTGCTTCCATTCTTTTTTCGCGATCATCGCAAAAGGATAAAGAATAAAGCCAAGTGCAATCCCTGTAGCAACGCTGAACGTAAGAGGCATCATAATGATTGTCACAAATGCTGGAATAACCACTTCTAATCGGCTCCAATCAATTTGCTTTACCTCTGTTGCCATAAGGGCACCAACGATAATAAGTGCTGGAGCCGTTACTTCTGGTGTAATGACGCCAAGAATAGGCGAGAAGAACAGCGCAATGAAGAAGCAGGCAGAGATAACGACAGATGTGAAGCCAGTGCGGCCACCAACGGCAACGCCAGCAGAGGATTCTACGAAAGAAGCTGTTGTTGATGTTCCGAAGATCGCACCAACGACTCCAGATGTTGAGTCAGCAAGTAGGGCGCGACCTGCATTTGGAATTTGATTGTCTTTCATAAGACCAGCTTGACTGGCAACGGCGATAAGAGCACCTGCCGTGTCGAAGAAAGCAACGAATAAGAAAGTGAAAATTACGGCTAGGATTTCAGGTGTGAAAATATCTCCTAAATGCTGAAAGACCACGCCAAATGTTGGCTCAAGGCTCGGTACCTGTCCAACCACTGAAGTAGGAACTTGAACAAGACCGATGATCATACCAATTATCGTTGTAATCACAATTCCATAAAAGATTCCGCCGCGAATGCCGCGGATCAGCATCATCAACGTAATAATAAATCCGAAAGCAGCTAACGCAGTTGTTGGCGTTGTCAGCTGTCCGATTGAAATAAACGTTTCTTCGTTTCCAACGACAATCCCTGCATTTTTAAGACCAACAAAAGCAATAAAGAAGCCGATTCCAGCTGCAATGGCGTGCTTGAGGTCTTTTGGTATCACGTTAATAATTTTCTCGCGTATTTTCAGTAAGCTAAGAATCATAAAGATAATACCAGCAATAAACACGCCAGTTAGAGCAATTTCCCAATCAATTCCCATCCCAATGACGACGGAGAAGGTGAAGAAAGAGTTTAGCCCCATGCTTGGTGCGATACCTACAGGGAAGTTAGCAAGAATTCCAATAAGCAATGAGCCAACGATCGCGGATAGAGCGGTGGCAGTAAAGAGCGCTCCTTTATCAATGCCGGCTTCACTTAAAATAATAGGATTAACAACTAATATATAAGCCATGGATAAAAAGGTTGTTATCCCGGCTAACGTTTCTTTTCGATAATTCGTTTCCCGTTCTGTGAACTGGAAAAAGTTTTTCATGGTAGACCCTCCTGATTCAAATAAAAAAACTCTGGCCAGAAACCAGAGCATCATCACAAGGAAATATGAAAAACTTCATAATTCCTTGTAGACAAGCCATTCTCGGTAGCTGGTAGAAACGTTCAGGCCCTATTCCTGAACTTATACAAGGTTTAGTCATATGATAAATTTATAACGAGAATCATAACAATGAAGAAAAGACGGGTCAATCGTTTTCGTTAATGTTTCAGTATTCATTGTTTTCTAATTTGCATTACAAATATAAAAATAAATAGGGAAATGTTAAAAATTATGTAATTTGTAAGAATACAAAACATTGAAGCCTATTATATGGTAATGTAAATATAAGACAAATATAGAGGGAGAGCGCTATGTTGCTGCAGAACCTAGAAAACGAAATTCAGACGTTGCGAATGGTGCTTTATGATCTGGGACAAGAAGTAGATGACTACTCAAACGGGAAAATTCTCCTATTGAGTAAACGATTAGACGAGAAAATTATTCAGTATCAGAAGCTGAAAAAATACAAGTGCCATCATTAATAAACTTTCCATAAAACGCGAAAAGGAGCATCCTCTACTATGAGGATGCTCCTTTTTGGGTTGTTCTATTTATTCATGTAGCGATCAACTTCCCATTGGCTTACCATAAGGGAATATTGAATCCACTCTTTTTCTTTTTCTTCGATATACACTTTAGAAGTATGGTCACCTAGAGCTTCCATAACAACTTTATCTTCACGAAGTGACTTGATCGCTTCCTTCAAGTTTGTTGGAAGTGTTGGCACATCATCTGTGTCTACTTCATAAAGATTACGTGTTTCTGGCGCACCAGCATCAAGATCATGACGAATACCTTCAAGACCTGCATGAATAACAGCAGCAAGCGTTAGGTAAGGGTTAGCTGTTGGATCCGGGTTACGAATCTCAAAGCGAGTACCCATTCCACGCGTTGTTGGAACGCGAATCATACAGCTTCGGTTAGAGTGAGACCATGCCACACTGACAGGTGCTTCATAACCAGGAACAAGACGCTTATAAGAGTTTACGTTCGGGTTCGTAATTGCTGCTAGGCCATTTGCATGTGAAAGGATACCAGCCATAAACTGTTTCATTGTGTTGGAAATGCCTTCTGGATCGTTTTCATCGTAAAACGCGCTCACGCCATCAGTGAAGAGAGAAAGGTGACAGTGCATACCAGAACCATTTTCACCAGCGATTGGCTTAGGCATGAACGTAGCATGGTAATCGTGGCTTGTCGCAACGTCTTTTACAACGTTCTTAAACGTTTGGATGTTGTCAGCCGCTTTAATCACGCTATCGAAACGGAAGTTAATTTCATGCTGTCCTTGAGCTACTTCGTGGTGGGAAGCTTCCATTTCAAAACCGAATTTCTTAAGTGTACGAACGATATCACGACGTACTTGATCACCTTTATCTTTAGGTGAAGCATCGAAATAACCTGCGCGGTCATTCATCTTGCGAATTGGATAGCCGTCTTTATCTAGTTTGAAAAGGAAGAATTCTGGTTCTGGTCCAACGTTAACCGTATAGCCCATATCTTCTGCTTCTTTCATCGCTCTTTTCAAAATGTAACGAGGGTCACCTTCGAATGGTTCACCGTCGGGAGTATGAATGTCGCAAATAAAGCGAGCGATACAATCCTGATCAACAGCGTCCGGTAGGACTTTGAATGTTTCAAGGTCAGGGAAGAGGTACATATCACTTTCCTGGATATCAGAAAAACCAGCAATGGAAGAGCTGTCAAACATTGCTTCGTTGTTCATAACACTTTCCAACTCTTCAATTGGAAGTTCAACGTTCTTTGTTTCACCAAGCATGTCTGTAAATTCGAGACGAATAAATTCGACTTTCTTTTCTTTTGCTTCCTTCATGATGTCCTGTTGAATACTATTCTTTGTTAATGTCATGGATTAAATAACCTCACCTTTAATTTTTTTGTTAGTGTTCATTCTAATGATATTTACAGATAATTGTGTTTTTATGTAAGGATTCCTAACATAAAAGTTAAACACGAAATGATGACTTCAATATGTGTGTATTAATAACCTTAGTGAGAGTGGAATAAACCACTTTTTCTCATGAAACTTTTGCTAAATAATTTTGAAAACGCTAATAAAGCCGTAAGAATAGCGTTTAAAGCAATATGAAATTCATCATATGACATAGACAAGTAGGAAGGAAGGTGCTATCATTCTAAATGATAATGAATCTCAATATCACTTAGGGGGTACATACAATGAAAGTTACAAACAAGAGGATTACTCTTATTCTGATGTTAATGCTCGTTCTTATACTTGCTGCTTGTGGAAGTGATAAGAATGAATCAAGTGAAGGGGAAAGCGAAGAGGAGATGAAAACCTTCACGCTACCTGATGGGCAGGAGTTTGAAATTCCTAAAAACCCAGAGCGTATCGTGGCAACGGATTATGTTGGTTATTTCCTGGCGCTTGGGATTACGCCAGTAGGTGCACCGGATCAATTTGTTCTTGATAATCCTTATTTTACTGAAGAACAGATCGCTGACATTGATGATATCGGCACGCCACCTTCAGTAGAGAAAGTTACGTCACTCGATCCAGACTTGATTGTGGTAACGGATCAAGAACAATATGATCTACTGTCAAAAATTGCGCCAACTGTGCTTATGCCGTTTGGAACATATGATTCTCTAGATGAAGAAGTAACTGCTATGGGTGAAATTGCAGGAAAAGCAGAAGCTGCGGAAGAATGGATCAAACAATTTGATGAAAAAGCAGAAGCTGCAAGGAAAGAATTAGACGGTGTCATTGGCGAAGAGGAGACTGTTGGAATTTACGAAGTTCAAACAAAAGATTTCTATGTGTTCGGAGATAACTTTGGACGCGGTGGTCAGGTCATTTATGATGCTCTTAAGTTAAAAGCTCCTGAGAAGATTCAAAAGGACGTCATCGAAGGCGACAACTGGAAAAAGATATCACTTGAAGTATTACCTGAATACGCGGCAGATCATATGTTTTATACCGAGTATGCCGCTGAGGATAATCAAGATGTGCTAAAGGAAACGAAAGAAAGTGCGCTTTGGCAAAACCTAGACGCTGTGAAGAACGGTCACCTCTATGAAATGAAATTTGAAGACATGTATTATTATGATCCAATCGCAGTAGAAGGACAGCTCGACTTGATCGTCAACACGTTAAAAGAAAATAATAAGTAAATAAGAAATCCTGGTGCCTGGCACCGGGACTTCTTTTCAATACATAAAGCAAGGAGTCATCACATGTCTAAGAAAGCTGAATCGATGACAAATACAATAGAAAATCAGCTCGCCGTTCAATCGCGGCCTGTCACGGCAATGCTCATTCTTGTTGCAGGAAGTGTGGCCCTCATTCTGAGTCTAGGACTATCGATCGCACTTGGAGCGGCAGATATTAAGTTGATGACAGTCTGGCAAGCGATTTTTCAATTTGATGCCACCTCAACCGAACACTCGATCATTCGTGAGTTTCGAATGCCTCGATCTGTTGCCGACATCTTAATTGGCGCAAGTTTCGCAGTAGCTGGAGCGATCATGCAGGGAGTGACTCGAAATCCTCTTGCTGACTCCGGGTTACTTGGGTTAAATGCAGGGGCAACCTTGATGATTGCGCTTAGTTTTGCCTTTTTCCCGGGTCTTTCCTATACCAACCTGATGTTATTTTCTTTCGTTGGTGCTGGGATCGGGGCTGCACTTGTTTTCGGTATCGGTTCTCTCTCGCGAAATGGTTTATCACCGATTCGTTTAGTCCTAGCAGGGGCTGCGGTTAGTGCACTTTTTACCGCAGTTAGTGAAGGCGTTGCCATACATTTTCAACTCTCACAGAATCTTGCCTTTTGGTTTGCAGGAGGAACAGCTGGTTTGAAATGGCCACAAATTCAACTTTTGTTGCCGTGGATCGTGATTGCGCTTATTGTGGCACTGTTTCTTTCGAAGTCTATTTCGCTACTGAGCCTTGGGGAAGATGTAGCTGTAGGTCTTGGGCAGCGCACAAAATGGATCAAAGCGCTTGCTGCAGTTGTTGTACTAGTACTTGCCGGAGCTGCCGTATCAGCAGTTGGTCCAATTGGGTTTGTAGGTCTTGTGATTCCTCACATCGCGAGGTTCCTTGTCGGGGTCGATTACCGGTGGATTGTTCCATGCTCGGCGGTTCTTGGAGGACTATTTATGATTGTTGCTGACATGGGAGCAAGGCTGATTAACGCGCCGTATGAAACGCCGATTGGTGCTATTTTCGCTCTTGTCGGTGTCCCATTCTTTCTTTATGTAGCAAGACGTGAAGGGAGGGAGTTGTGATGAATTTCGACTCTTTATTTCATTTACAGCGGAAAAGAAACCGCAGGCGCTATGTGATGATGGGTATTTTCCTGTTCCTCATCATTGCGACCTTTTTTATTAGCTTAAATACAGGGTTAACGAAATTAAGTCCTGGCGAGGTAGTGAAAACGTTGTTTGGCAGTGGCACAGAGAAGCAGTCGTTAATCTTATTTGAATTTCGCTTGCCACGAATCGTTATTGCCATTCTGGTCGGCGCCGGGCTAGCAGTATCTGGCTGTATCCTTCAAGGAATTTCACGTAATGCTCTTGCAGATCCGGGCATACTCGGAATCAATAGTGGGGCCGCTTTAATGGTTGTGCTATTTATCTCCTTTTTCCCAAAAACGACGGATGCCCCTATTCTCCTTATGCCGTTTCTAGCGTTAATTGGCGGGTGTGTCACGGCAATCGTCATCTATGCTCTTTCGTACAGCAAAAGAGAAGGGTTAATGCCACAGCGATTGATTTTAAATGGGATTGCGGTCGCCGCCGGGATCAGTGCCCTTATCACCATCTTAACGCTTCGGATGGATCCATTTGATTATCAGTTTATTGCTGTTTGGCTTGCTGGGAAGATTTGGGGAACAACATGGGTTCATGTGCTTACACTATTGCCGTGGATCATTGGTTTATTTACGTTGATTTTCTATAAAGCAAGAACGCTAGATGGATTGAATTTTGGGGAAAAGCTTGCGACCGGGATGGGTGTGAAAGTAGAGAAAGAACGCCTCATACTGCTTGGCGCTTCAGTCGCACTTGCGTCCGCTTGTGTGTCTGTTAGCGGAGGAATTGGTTTCGTTGGTCTTGTTGGACCACATCTTGCACGACAGTTAGTTGGAAATGATCATCGCTTCCTATTACCACTGTCGGCACTTGCTGGTGGACTGGTTCTTTTAGTAGCTGATACGATTGGTCGAACGATTCTCGCACCATCTGAAATTCATGCTGGTATTATGGTGGCGATCATCGGAGCACCGTATTTTTTATATTTACTTGCTAGATCAAAAGCTTAGGAGGAGAACGATGTGAAGAATGAACTATATGACCTGACAATCATTGGCGGAGGGCCAATTGGTTTATTTACCGCTTTCTATAGCGGCATGCGCGAGCTTAAAACGAAAGTCATAGAATACCTTCCGCAAGTTGGTGGAAAAGTGACCTATTTCTATCCAGAGAAAATTCTACGTGATATCGGGGCGATTCCAGGCATCTCCGGAGCGGATTTGATCAAACAGCTTGAAGAACAGGCGAGCACATTTGATCCAACAATGGTTTTTGGAGAGCGAGTAGACGACCTTGAGCGAGCAGAGGACGGCACGTTTATCCTGACGAGTCATAACGGGGTACGCCATTACACACGA
>OAOU01000235.1_pt1 | contig 10514 bp, 7 predicted proteins | sample 1470821 | NCBI WGS metagenome assembly OAOU01 (sample SAMEA3275579, study PRJEB22092) | marine metagenome | biome: ENVO:00000447 MARINE BIOME; feature: ENVO:00002042 SURFACE WATER; material: ENVO:00002010 SEAWATER | collected 2014-06-20T12:30:00+00 | depth 0 m
AAGATAATGCCTTGAGTAAGCCAGCAAGCCAAGCGCAACGAGGTAAATAACGGTCAAAATGCTGTCTTCCCACCAGTCATAAGATTGGCTGAGAAGTGAGAAGTCACTGGGAACAAATAAATCTGGTAGGTAGTTCAATTCGCGGCGTATCACAGTAAAAAATATCAGTGCCGCAGCCAACCAAAAAGCCCGTGCGTGTTTGAGATGGCTCTGCCAAAGATATTGCGCGCAACGTAGCAAACAGGCGAACAAGAGCAAGTTGCCAGGGATTTCAATGATGCCATCTGAAGCCAAAGTAGGAAACTCCTAGTTTTTGAAAAATAAAAAAGTGAGCGCAAAGGCTCACCGTAGATCGAAAATTATCCAATGACATACTATTTAATAGACGGCTATTATAACGCCAAATTTGTTGTGGTCAGTTAGTTATATTAACCAACTGGTCATATGGAAGGGCTAAGCCGGACAGCACAATATGCTTAACCATAAGTATGATGATTAACTATAGGTAGTACAAAATAAAATTGATACGTTAATAGCCACGTGCGACTGGTATAAATTTTCCTTGCTTGCTACTAATACAGAGGCTGCGAAAAATGCATTCCAGTCGCCTTATATCGTTCTTAAAGTGAATCGACTGTACTCTCCAAACTGTTATGTTAGTGCGCATTAGCACTTGTGCGATGGCTTTATTTGCGCTTTTTTTGAGCACTTAAAAAACCCACTCATTTTATATCTTAGCCAACTGAAATCAGCGATTAATGCGCCTCATCCCAGTTTTGCCCACTATCAGTCTCAACGAGTAACGGCACGGCAAAGTCTACACTCCAACCTTTATCTACCGCTGTCGTGGTCAAGACATCTTGCATCGCATCGGTAATCAACTGGCTAATCTCATCCACTTTATCCGCATCGACTTCAAACACCAATTCGTCATGCACCTGTAACAGCATTTTGGCCTGATCTTTTGGTAATACTTTATCAACGGCAATCATGGCAAGTTTAATCAAATCAGCGGCAGAGCCTTGTAGCGGTGCATTGATAGCAGCACGCTCAGCGCCCTGTTTGACCATACGATTGCTGTGAGTGATATCGGGCGTGTAGAGCTTGCGACCCAATATCGTCTCGACATAGCCTTGCTCATAAGCGCTGGTACGCGTGTTGATCATATAGTTCTTGACGCCTGGATAACGCTCAAAGTACATATCGATATAATCTTGCGCTTCACCGCGACTCATTTGTATCTGCTTGGCAAGGCCAAAGGCGCTCATACCATAGAGCAGTCCAAAGTTAATGGCTTTGGCATTACGGCGCTCGGTTGGTGTCACGTCTGAGACATCCTTTCCAAGCACTTCGGCCGCGGTGGCCGCGTGAATATCCAGCCCTTCGTTAAAGGCACGAGTCAGGTTGCTATCGCCTGAAAAATGCGCCATCAAACGCAGTTCAATTTGTGAGTAATCCGCGGCCAAGATCACGCGACCTTCTGGTGCGATAAAGGCTTGGCGAATCAGTCGACCCGTTGCCGTCCGGATCGGAATGTTTTGCAAGTTAGGGTCTGTAGAAGACAGCCTGCCTGTGCTGGTCAACGCTTGATGATAACTGGTATGGACACGATCAGTCTTAGCATCTGCCACATTATCCAGCGCATCGGTGTATGTGCTTTTTAGCTTAGAGAGACTGCGATACTCAAGAACGATTTCAACCAATGGATGGTCAATCTTTGACAAGACCGCCTCACCTGTTGAGTATTGTCCAGACTTGGTTTTTTTACCACCAGGGACGCCCAGTTTGTCAAACAGCATCTCACCAAGCTGTTTCGGGGAACCTAAGTTAAATGCTTCGCCAGCGACTTCATACGCGCGTTTTTCTAGCGCGATAATCTCTTCATCAAAGCGTTTGGACAGCTCGTTCAAAAATGAGCGTTTGATTAGGATACCGTGCGCTTCCATTTGACAAAGTATTTGGGCCGTTGGAATCTCTAGCTCATGGAGTAATTTGGCATTATTGGCGTCATTAGCAAGCTCGACGCTAAACACCTCAAACAGCTGATAAGTGATATCGGCATCTTCACACGCGTAGTCACTGGCGATATCAATGGCGACTTGATCAAAGGTGACTTGTTTTGCCCCTTTGCCAGCGACATCTTCATAGCTGATGGTTTGCGTTTGCAGATAGTGCCGTGCCAGATCGTCCATACCATGACGAGTGACAGCCGCATTAATCACATAGCTGGCGAGCATGGTATCCATTGCCCAGTTATTTGGCTGCTCATGGATGGCACCGATAAGGTCAATACCGGAGTGAGCGAGGATATGGGCATCGTATTTTAGATGTTGACCAATTTTACCAATGCTTGGGTTTTCTAAAATAGGCTTTAAGCGTGCCAATACCATATCGCGATCAAGCTGCTTGGCTGTCAGCTCATCACCTTCTAAGCTGTGCGTTAGCGGTACATAATAAGCCTCATGGGCTTGTACGGCAAAAGATAGACCGACGATTTGTGCCTCGCGCCAGTGAACGCTGGTCGTCTCGGTATCAATGACGAAGTGCGGCGCAGATTCTAACAATTTGACCAAATTTTCAAATGCTGGCTCATCTAAAACAGTGTGCCATGCTTTGTCATGACGTTTACTGTCTTTGATATTGTCGATCTTGGTTGATTGTAGCGATTTGGCGATTTGCGCTTGGGATTCGGCATCCGCTTGGCTATCAGCGACACTTTGCGAGCCGTTCCCATTAGCATTGGCGGGATGGTTGGGATGATCAAGCGATGCCAGCTCATTTCTAAACTCAAGCTCACCATACAGCTCGCGCAACTCATTTATGTGGTCACAAGGGTCTGTATTGATTTTTAAGTCATTCCAGTCTTGACCGATCTCCAAATCTGTGACGATAGTGGCCAGCTTGGCATTAAACGGAATATCGTCTGCGTGTTCAATCAGACCTTTGGCTCCGCGGCCTTTAATAAAGCCAATGTGCTTTAATATATTGTCAATGGTGCCGTACTCAATAAGCAGATCTTTCGCGGTTTTTTTACCGATGCCAGGCACGCCTTTGATACCGTCAGAGGCATCACCCATTAGGGTTAAAAAATCAATCATTTGATTTGGGTTGATGCCGAACTTATCAATGACCGCTTGGGTGTCCGTCACTTTACCGGTAAAGCTGTCTTCTAGTATCACGCAGTCATTGACCAGCTGCATCATGTCTTTATCGCCCGTGGAGATGACCACGTGATGACCTTGTTCAACCGCACGGTGGGCCAGTGTGCCGATAATGTCATCGGCTTCTGCGCCTTCGATGCGTAACAGCGGAATGCCTAACGCCGTCACTAAACGATGAATGTAAGGAATCTGTTCTACCAACTCTACATCGATGGGTGGACGAGCTGCCTTATAATCAGCAGACATATGATGGCGAAAAGTCGGCGACTTAGTATCAAAACACACGGCCATATGGGTCGGATGATAACGACGCATCAATTTTAGCAGCGCGTTGAGGGTGCCACGAATGGCATTGGTTACCAGCCCTTGCGAGTTTTGCATGGTTTTTGGTAAGGCGTGATACGTACGAAACAGATAATAAGAGCCATCAACCAAAATAAAAGGCGGTTGGTCTTTGTCGACGTGACTGGTGTCCATGGTCGCGACATTGGGCATGGTATCAAAGTTTGGTAGGGCTTTGGGGTCGAGTGCCTGGTGGGAGTTGTGATTACTGTCGCTCATATTGTCCATGATGGCGTCGGTCATATTATCGCTCATAAAAGTCACTTAGTATCTGTTAGATAAAAATATGTGCTTATTATAACGCTAAAATCAGCGCGTGCCGAACTGCTTAACCGTTACGAGATGTTCTGACGCGCATGGCTTTATACAGCGGGTTAATTCTCTTAAAAACCAAAACAAAAAAAAGAACCCAGACAAGCTGAGTTCTTTTATTATCGATAATGAAGTTACTGATACATTATTTTAGTTATATTATTTTACTTCTGAGGTGACTTCTACATCGATATTGCCACGGGTCGCTTTTGAATACGGGCAAACTTGGTGGGCTTTTTCGACCAGTTTTTGAATGTCGTCCGCTGATAGATCAGTGCTATCAGCAATGACGTGAATTTTTACGGAAAGTTTGTACTCATGATTGTCACCTTGTAACAAATCAACAGAAGTTTCAGTCGTTGAACCGAAGCTTGCGCTTTCCATTTTTTTGACCACACCCAAGGCGCTATCAAAACAAGCCCCATAACCCATAGCAAGTAACTGCTCAGGATTATTGCCCTTCTGGTTGCCGCCTGGCGGTGCCATGTTTATTTCAAGATCACTATCGCTTAGCGTTGCTGTACCCATGCGACCGCCAGTAACCTTAGATTTAGTAGAATATAATGTTTTCATAACACATCCTTTATTTTAATATTTTGAATTTTTATATTTAAGCGGTAAATTTTAATATGGGATTTAGCATAACAAACTAGTGAAATTCCTATATAGGTCAGTCGTAAACATATACTGTGTATTTGTAAGTACAAGGTCAAACGGCCTGTCATAAATTGCCACTAAAAAGGCGACTGACACTCTGTGTTTGACGATTAGGGCGGGTTTTTTTATACGCTTATTCTGCACCATTCTGCTAAATCCGCTACAATACGCTCATTATTTATTCTATTTATTTAGATTGATTTCTAAATGACACAACCGTTGAAGCCGAAAACTATGAGCGTAGATCCAAAAAAATTAGCCAAAGAAGTTGCCAAACGCCGTACCTTTGCCATCATCTCGCATCCCGATGCAGGTAAGACTACCATGACTGAAAAGTTACTGTTGTGGGGGCAGGCGATTCAGGTGGTTGGTGAAGTCAAAGGCCGCAAAACAGATCGTCATGCCACCTCAGATTGGATGAGTATGGAGCAAGAGCGTGGTATCTCGATTACTACCTCTGTCATGCAGTTTCCCTATCAAGACCACATCGTCAACTTACTAGACACACCCGGTCACGCCGACTTTAGTGAAGATACTTACCGCACCTTGACTGCCGTGGATAGCGCGCTGATGATGGTGGATGGCGCCAAGGGTGTCGAAGAACGTACCATCAAATTGATGGAAGTTTGCCGCATGCGTGATACGCCGATTATCTCATTCGTCAATAAGCTCGATCGTCAGATTCGTGAGCCGTTAGAGCTACTTAGTGAAATCGAAGCGGTGTTAAAAATCAAATGTATTCCAGTAACTTGGCCTATTGGTATGGGACAGGACTTTATCGGTGTTTATCATTTGACCGAAAATAAGACGTATTTTTATCAAAAAGGTCATGGCGGTAAGATGACGGTTGCTGAGACCCGTGAAGGCTATGATTATCCTGATATACGTGAGCGTCTAGGAACGTTGATGTTTGATGCCTTTGAAGAGTCACTTGAGCTGGTGCAAATGGCGTTAGAAGAGTTCAGTGTGGACGCGTTTTTAGCGGGTGAGATGACGCCTGTATTGTTTGGCACGGCACTCGGCAACTTCGGTGTTAATATGGTACTAGATACGTTAGTGAAGTATGCGCCGCCGCCAAAATCCCATCCCACGCAAGAGCGTGAAGTGGCAGCAACGGAGACAGATTTTAGTGGGTTTGTCTTTAAGATTCAGGCAAATATGGATCCGCGTCACCGTGACCGCATTGCTTTTTTACGCGTCTGCTCAGGTAAGTACGAAAAAGGCATGAAAATGAAGCATGTGCGTTTGGGTAAAGACGTCCGCATTGCCGATGCATTGACCTTCCTCGCGGGTGACCGTGAAGCGTTAGAAGAGGCGTATCCGGGTGACATTATTGGGCTTCATAACCATGGGACGATTTCTATCGGTGACAGTTTCACCGAAGGCGAGGAGTTGAACTTTACCGGTATTCCGCACTTTGCCCCAGAATTGTTCCGCCGTGTGGTGCTAAAAGATCCGCTGAAATCAAAAGCGCTGCAAAAAGGTCTACAGCAGTTAAGTGAAGAGGGTGCAACACAGGTGTTTATGCCGCAGATTAACAACGATTTAATCTTGGGTGCGGTGGGTGTACTACAGTTTGAGGTGGTCGCGCATCGTCTCAAAGAAGAGTACAAGGTACAATGTATCTTTGAGCCGGTCTCGATTGCCACGGTACGCTGGATTCACTGTGATGATGAAGTGGCACTGGCTAAGTTTAAGAAAAAAGCCCACGACCAGCTGTCGCTAGATGGTGGTGGTTATTTAACCTATCTTGCGCCATCGCGGGTTAATTTGCAGCTGATGCAAGATCGTTATCCAGAAGTAACCTTTAGTAGTACGCGTGAGCACTAACATCCGTAAATATAAGGTATAGCCATCTCTTAAGACACGCCAGCCGTGTCTTTTTTATTAGCTATTATTTATCTATTGAATGAGGCTAGGGGTGTGCTCAGTAGGAATAGCACCTCAAAAACACAAACAGTGTTCCTACAATACGTTGCCATGGTTACGGTAGAATATTCAGTAACGTCTTATGTGGATAAAAGAGGATATATGAACGCTGCGAATCACTTCGATATCAAAACCCCAGAAACGGCGGGGCGCTTAGCGATAAACGCCAGTCCTACACGTCTGTTAGGTCTACTAGTGAGTGGGGTGCTACTAGGGACAATGGCTATGTCCGCAAACGCTGGCAGCCTGATTAGTAGCACTGACTATCTGAACTATACTTTGCCTAAAAATCTGCAAGAGCAGTGTGTTGAGAAAGACAACTGCCCAGAGATTGAGGTTAAATATCTTCAGACCAATCATGATTGGATAAATGATATTACCAACGCCCGTATTAATCACTTAGTCGTAAACAGCAAACCGACTGAGTCAGCGCCTATTAAGACGATAAACAGTCAGGCAGAGGTGACAGCGGCTATCGATGACTTTGCTAAATCGCAGTTGAGAGACATGCCTGAGGGTCGTTCATGGGCTTACAGTCTGACGGTAACGCCGGACTACTTAGGTCACATTAATGATGTTGAGTTGTTTGAAATTAACACGTATGTCTTCACTGGTGGCGCTCACGGTATGCCTTATAGTGAGTACTTGATGTTTGATCTCAGCAGCAAAAAACACATTCAGCTGAATGACATGCTGCAATCAGGTCAGAAGGCACGTTTTAAGGCGCTCGCTTATGATGCTTATAAAACGTGGGTGAAAACGGTGGACGATGACATCAGCAACTATGAGAAAAATTGGCCGTTTACCTTAAGTGACAATGTGACACTGACGGATAAAGGCATCGATATTCGTTATCAGCATTATTCTATCGGCCCCTATGCTTACGGCATGCCCGTACTCAGTATCCCGTATAGTAAGCTTGATGGTGTGATAAAGCCTCGCTTTTTGCCTAAATAACTTCATAAATAACTGAAATAGTCATTACATAATGCATTGCAGCTCACATTAACATACTTAAAAAATCTTGAGAAAACTGGCAATACTGTTTTAGAACCATTTGAACTTTAATAGAAAATAAGGAGTGACAGCATAATGAATAATACAGATAGCGTGAACACGACGGTAGACGCAGACACTTGGCAGCTTAACGCGTTAACAGAGGCGCTTGGCGATCTGACATTAACGGTCAGTGAAAGCTTGTCGGTTGGTCGTGGCAGTGATAATGATGTGGTGCTCGGCAGCAAACAAGTATCGCGTAACCATGCCGTGCTAAGCGTATTAGAGGGTCAACTCTATGTAAAAGACTTGGATTCATCAAACGGTACGTTTATTAATGACGAACGTATCGAGGGTAATAAATCGCACCTTTTACAAGTGAGCGATACGATTGGTTTTGCAAGCTTCCGCTTTCAGGTGAATGCGCCTATTAACGAGGCAGAAGAGACTGAAGGGTTGGCGCCAGTGGCGGCAGAGAGTACAGTGGCTAGTACGAATACGGCTGAAACAGAAGCTGCTGAGACTGTAAAAGAAGCACACATGAACGAAGAGCCAACCGTTAAAGAGCCTGTGGTACAAAAAACAGGTATCGAAGAGTTTTTACCGACCACAGATAATGTAGAGACAGCAACGAGCGAAACTGCCACCGTGTCAGAATCGCCAGCGACTGGTATCAAGGAGGAAGCTGTGACAACCAAACAAAGCACACCGACAGTCTCTGTCGATAACGATCCATTAGTAGAGCAGCCAGTTGTACGTGAAGAGCCAGTTGTACGTGAAGAGCCAGTTGTACGTGAAGATCCAGTTGTACGTGAAGATCCAGCAGTCCAACCAGAGCACGATAAGACGACCAAAACTGAACTACAAGAAGAAGCTGATCCTGAGGTACTGCGTGCCAAGCAGGCGGCCACCGCTCAGTTTTCGGGTACGGCTAATCTAGGCCAGTCTCGTGATCTCGGTACCGAAGGGAATAACGCGATGGATCAAGCCGTTAGTAACCCAGCCAATGCAGGACAGGTAGAGAAAAAACCGAGCGGCAGTTGGTTTATCTGGGTATTTCTTGCCATTCTTGTGATCGGACTGGCGCTATGGTTATTTAATATGGGCGGTGCGTAATTGGTTTTTACGTAGATGCCAAGCTGTGAGTACGGGTAAATGTTAGGGGCTTGGTTAACTGGCCAGTCCTCATGGACAGCGTGATCGTCAGCGAGATTTGGTATACTCGTATATCGATTATCAGCCACCCTAGACATTGTTTATCACCCGCCTTTTTTTATAGCGTCAGCATTCAGTAGAGTGTTGACGCTATATTTCATTTGTATTTTTATTATTGTTTCTACTGTTTATATCTTTTGCCAATATATTGCTAAGAGAGCGTTACTATGATGACCTTTAAAGAGTATCAAGCGTTTAAAGACCGTGGCTTTAGTCACGCACCACTGGTGAAAAAACATTTAATGGATGCACAAACCCCCGTATCTGTTTTTTCTAAAGTGCGTGATTTAAACGGTTCTGCGTATTTGTTTGAGTCTGTCGTCGGCGGTGAGCGTTGGGCGCGATACTCGATGATTGGTCTGGGTAGCGAGCTGATTTTGCAGTATGCAGACGGCCATATGACAGTCAAAAAAAATGATCATATCGATGTCGATGCGGTGGATGACCCTTTTGACTTTATTCGCACATTGATGGCGCAGTATAAGATGCCAACGCCAGCAGACATTGCTGCGTTACCGAGCTTTAGTGGGGGGTTGGTCGGCTACTTTGGCTATGACATGATACGTGTCATAGAGCCAACGGTGGGTCTGTCTGATGCACCCAATCCAATGTCGATGCCAGACATGTGGCTCATGCTTTCCATGAGCGTGATTGTTTTCGACAGTTTAGAAAACACCTTGTCTATTATTGTTTATGCCGATTGCAATGATGAGGATGGGTACAGTAAAGCCATTCGTGATCTAGAAAAAATAGAAGACAAGCTGGCAGAAACGCCAAATCTGAGCGTACCTGTGATGCCCACACCAAAGTTCACGTCAAAAACCGGCGCAGATAAATACTGTAGTGACGTCAATAAGATAAAAGAGTACATCTTAGCAGGCGATGTCATGCAGGTGGTTCCAGCGCAGCGTTTGACAGCCGACTATACAGGTGACTCACTGGCCGTCTATCGCGCTCTACGGTTTTTAAATCCATCGCCTTATCTGTTTTTGGTGCATGGCTATACGCTTGATGATCATAAGCGCTTTGACATTATTGGGGCTTCGCCTGAGATACTATCGCGTATTGAAAACGGCAAAGTGACTGTGAGACCGCTCGCTGGTACCCGCAAACGTGGTCAAGATGAAGCAGAAGATCTGGCGCTTGAGCAAGAGCTGCTAAATGATGAAAAAGAGATAGCTGAGCACCTGATGCTCATTGATTTGGGTCGTAATGATATTGGCCGTGTTTGTGAGTATGGCAGTGTCAAGGTCACCGAAAAGATGTTTGTGGAGCGCTACTCACAAGTGATGCACATCGCGTCCAATGTGGAGGGCACCATATCACCGGATAAAGACGCATTGGACGTTTTTTGTGCCACCTTCCCAGCAGGTACGCTGACAGGTGCTCCCAAAATCCGTGCCATGCAGATCATTGATGAGATAGAGCCTGTGCGTCGCACCGTGTTTGGCGGCTCAGTGGGGTATCTGGGCTGGCATGGCAATATGGACACAGCGATTGCTATTCGTACCGCTGTGATGCGCCGCGGTGAGATCCACATTCAAGCAGGTGCTGGCGTTGTCGCTGATTCTGTACCAGAAGCGGAGTGGGAGGAGACCAATAAAAAAGCGTTGGCACTGGTTAAAGCGGTAAAAATGGCATGTAATGGCTTACGCATTCGCTAGCTACTAACCCGTTATTTGGTAAAGGGGAGCAAGTTCTACAGAAAGACCAACCACAAGCGTATTTATATCCGAAAAAAATAATAGTATAATCAATGGTTTGAAAATTATTATTAAAATAATCATAAAAAAGATAAAAAAGGGCTTGCGCATCTCAAAATATTTGATAGAATAGCCACCACTTTGAGAGAACAAGCCGACTTAGCTCAGTTGGTAGAGCAACTGACTTGTAATCAGTAGG
>OAOU01000237.1_pt1 | contig 10477 bp, 11 predicted proteins | sample 1470821 | NCBI WGS metagenome assembly OAOU01 (sample SAMEA3275579, study PRJEB22092) | marine metagenome | biome: ENVO:00000447 MARINE BIOME; feature: ENVO:00002042 SURFACE WATER; material: ENVO:00002010 SEAWATER | collected 2014-06-20T12:30:00+00 | depth 0 m
ATGCGATTTGAAATGGCGTGAAGCGGATGAAAAAGAAAGAATGTGGATCGTGGATCCAACGCATCCGATTGCGGAAGGTCTTGGGGAAAAAATTGAACTTGAGCGAGAAGAAATGTATGGTGAGCACTTTGATATCCCAGCACCAGATGAGCTTGTGTTTGTAAGCTGGTTTGAAGGCGGAGAGGTCTTCAGAAGTGGCTGTACATATAAGCGTGGTCAAGGGAAGGTCTTCTATTTCAGACCAGGGCACGAAACATACCCAACCTATTACCACAAAGATATTCAACGTGTAATGAAAAATGCGGTTGCTTGGGCAAAACCTACGACACTACCAAAGCCTGTCTATGGAAATGCAAAACCGCTTGAAACCATCGCGTCTAAATAAGAGAGGAATTGAGGAGGAGAAACCATGAATAAATTAAAAATTGGTGTTATCGGATGTGGGAGTATTGCGAAACACCGTCATTTACCAGAATACGCGGCAAACACACAAATAAAAATTGTTGCGGTTTGTGACATTGTTAAATCAAGAGCGGATGAAACGGCCGTCCTTTATGGGGCGAAGTCCTATGAAAGTTATGAAGAGTTGCTTCAAAATAGTGAGGTTGATGCAGTAAGCGTTTGTACGCCAAACTACCTTCATGCCCCGATTTCTATTGCTGCATTAAAAGCAGGAAAGCATGTTCTTTGCGAAAAACCAATGGCAACGTCACGGGCAGATGCCGAAGAGATGATTGAAACGGCTAGCAAAAGTGGAAAGAAGCTAATGATTGCGCACAATCAACGATTCGTTCCATCTCATGCCAAAGCAAGGGAGATTTTAGCCAGCGGTGAAATCGGCAAAGTGTATAGCTTCCGAACCGCTTTTGGCCATCCTGGGCCTGAAGGTTGGAGCGTGGATGGCAAAGAGAGCTGGTTCTTTGAGAAGGATAAAGCATTTATTGGAGCAATGGGAGATCTTGGCGTCCATAAGACAGATCTTATCCGCTATTTGTTAAATGAAGAAATCGTAGAGGTCGGTTCATTTGTCGAAACAAGCGCGAAGGAGTTTGCGACTGTTGATGATAATGCGGTCTGTATCTTAAAGTCTGAGAGCGGTATTATTGGAACGCTAGCAGCAAGCTGGGCTTACACAGCAAGTGAAGATAATTCAACGATTATCTATGCTGAGAAAGCGATCCTGAGACTTGAAGACGATCCGGTGAATTCACTAGTTGTTCAGTATCAGACAGGTGAAGTGGTGAAATATGAACTTGGTGGCATTCAAACGAATGATAGCGGAGGACAATCAAGTTCCAAGGTTATCGATCAATTTGTAGACAGCATTCTAGTAAACAAAGAAGTTCCTGTAAGCGGTACAGAAGGAATGAATTCCCTACAAGTTGTTCTCGCAGCACTAGAATCAAATGAAACGAAGCAAATCATTAACCTGAGGTGATCAAGTGAATAAATTACGTATGGGGATTATCGGGTCTGGCGGCATCGCTCAGTCCCGCCATATCCCGGCGTACCAACAGCTCTCTGAACAAGTAGAGTTGTTTGGTGTTTATGATGTCGATTATGAGAAAGCGAAGCAAGCGTCTCTCGTGTTTGCTATTCCGAATGTCTATGATGACGTTCAAGCTCTATTTAAAGAAGTAGATGCTGTGACGATTTGCACACCGAATAAATTTCATGCTGATCTTGCTGAGCAGGCTCTCCTAGCAGGCGTCCATGTTCTCTGTGAGAAACCAATGGCCATGACCGTAGAAGAATGTGATCGCATGATCGCAGCTGAGAAAACGTCTGGCAAAATTCTATCCATTGCTTATCATTATCGTTTTATGAAAGAACCGCGTGCCGCACGTCAACTCATTCAAGAGAATGAAATTGGTGATCCAATGGTCGCAAGAGTACAGGCTCTCCGTCGTCGAAAAGTGCCAGGGTGGGGCGTGTTTACAAATAAACAGCTTCAGGGTGGTGGAAGTTTAATTGACTACGGCTGTCACTTCCTAGATTTAAGCATGTGGTTGATGGGGAGTGCGAAGCCAGTTGAAGTGACTGGCACAACCTATAATCGTCTCAGTAAAACGCCTGCGCAAGTAAATCAGTGGGGGACGTTTGATCATGAAACATTTAATGTAGATGATCATGTAACGGCATACATTCGATTTGATAACAACGTCTCCATGCTTTTTGAAACATCCTGGTCCGCTAACATTGCAGAGGACAAAGAAGCGGTGAGTATTTCTGGAAGCGATGGAGGAATTGATGTCTTTCCATTTCAATTAAATAAAGCACAGCACGGCATGCTATTAAATACGAGTAGCCAGTGGACGCCTGGAGATGAAGATCCAGGATTGCCTCAAGCAGCAAACTTCGTTAACAGCTGCCTTGGCCTCGAACAACCGATCGTGAAATCAGAAGAGGCGAGACGCGTCTCACAAGTAATTGAAGCGATCTATGAAAGCTGTGAAACTGGTAGAAGCATTCGACTTGATTAAAAACTTAAGAGGAGTGATCCTATGAAACTAGGTGTATTTACCGTTCTATTCTCAGATAAGTCATTTGAAGAAATGCTCGATCATGCGAAAGCGTCTGGACTGAAAGCGGTCGAAATTGGTACGGGGGGCTATCCAGGTGATGCACATTGCAATCTAGATGAATTGCTCGAAAGTGAAGAAAAGCGCTCGGAATATCTTGATAAAGTTCATTCAAGAGGTCTTGAGATTAGTGCGTTTAGCTGTCACGGAAACCCGATTTCTCCTGATAAGAAATTTGCTGAGGAGTGCCATGATACGTTCGTTAAAACTGTGAAATTAGCATCGGCCATGAACGTTCCAGTTGTGAATACCTTCTCTGGCACACCAGGAGATAGTGAAGAGGCGAAAAACCCAAACTGGCCTGTTACGCCATGGCCTGCTGAGTACTCAGATATATTGAAGTGGCAGTGGGAAGAGAAGTTAGTGCCTTATTGGAAAGAGTGGGGGCAATTCGCGAAGGATCATAATGTGAAAATTGGTCTTGAACTTCACGGCGGTTTTCTTGTCCATACGCCATACACAATGCTAAAGCTTCGTGAGTTAACGTGCGATGCTGTTGGTGCAAACCTTGATCCAAGTCATATGTGGTGGCAGGGAATCGATCCAGTCGCAGCGATTAAAATTCTTGGAAAAGAAAATGCGATCCATCATTTCCATGCGAAAGATACGTATATTGACCAGGATAATGTGAATATGCACGGCTTAACCGACATGCAGCCGTATGGCGAAGTGAAAACGCGCGCATGGACGTTCCGTTCTGTCGGCTGCGGACATAGCAATCAAGAATGGTCACATATGATGAGTGCACTTCGTACATATGGCTATGACCATGTCGTTAGCATTGAACATGAAGATCCACTCATGTCGATTAACGAAGGGTTCCAAACGGCGGTTAAGAACCTTCAGTCTGTCTTAATTGTTGAACAGCCAACGGAGATGTGGTGGGCTTAAATTCATTTACAAAGAAACCCCGATGCAACCAGCATCGGGGTTTTGCTCACTTATTCCGTTTCTTTTTTCCACTGCTCATCAATAAGCATTTTACCTGGCCAAGTATATGCCATAATGCCACCATCAGCTGTAATATCTTCACCTGTTACATACGAGCTATCGTCCGATGCTAAGAAAAGAGCAACCTTTGCCATTTCATCAGGACGTCCAAGTCTTCCAAGCGGTGTAATCCACTTGTTGGCATCTCTAAATTTCTGACCCATTTCTTCTTCTTTTGTACCTGCAAGTTCATCGATTAAAGGCGTTTCAATCGTACCAGGAGAGAGCGAGTTCACACGAATTCCCTGTCTTGCATAGTCGATCGCCATCGCTTTCGTAAAGTTCGTAATTCCGCCTTTAGCCGCATTATAGCCTGAACGATCAAGGTCAGCCGCTCGACCTGACATCGATGACGTGTTAATAATTGAACCGCCATTATCCATCATTAGCGGTAGTAAGTATTTGCTTGTTAAGAATGTACCGCGTAGATCAACAGAAATAATACGATCAAACAATTCAACCGGATATTCGTGTACTTTACCGCCTTCCTGATCCACTCCTGCGTTATTAAAGAGTACATCGATCGTGCCATATTCTTCTTTTATTTTGTTAGCGAAGCTTGTCACGCTATCCTCACTTGAGACATCAACATGGAATGTTTTAACGTTCCCTCCGTCGCTATTCAGCTTATCAGCTGTTTTGTTCATCTCTTCCATATTAACGTCCGCACATAATACGGTTGCGCCTTCTTTTGCGAAAAGTTCGACTGTTGCTTGTCCAATACCAGTCGCAGCTCCTGTGATCACGGCTGTTTTATTTTGTAATCGATTCATGGTTAAGTCCTCCTGCAAACAGAATAGTTAAGTCTATTTTGTGTGTACCCACTTCAAGAAGAAATTAATCAACTGGAATGTGCCACGCAGAAAATAATTTTCATGGAAAAACATGGTTTTGGTGTAAACTATTTGTCATATCTCATGATTTCTGACGGTGATAAAATGACTATATAAGGAGGGGAATCCGATGTATATACTTAAGGTAAATGAAGAGGAATCTGGAGATTTGGAAACCGAAAATTTTGACGTGCGCTATCGTGCGAATGTGGCTTTTAAAGAAAAAACGCTCGCTTACTCAAATCAAACAGGACGTTATGAAATTTCGTTGAAAGAAGATTCAGGTGAAGGTATTTTGTCTGCTAAAGTTGGGCTTGGGTGGTAAAAAACACATACATATTAAAAACCCCGTACGCTTTGTACGGGGTTTTTAACGTTTTAGTGAGAAGAATGGAAGAGGTTTTGTTTAACCGTTTTCCAATTCGGTTTCGGCGTCTCTTTTAAGCTGTTATAAAGAGAGTAACCAAGACCTGCGATCATAACAATGATAAATAAAATCTCATCCATTTGTATCCTACCCTTTCGTAGACCTTACTTTTTCTTATCGAATAGGCTTGTGCTGTGGAGCGGCTGTACCTTTGCATCTGGATCCATGTAGGATTTTGCATTGTTAACAGCTGTTGGTGCTTCACCAAATCCAGAGGCAATGAGCTTTACTTTCCCATCGTATGTAGCCACATCACCAGCAGCGTAAATGCCAGGTATATTTGTTTCCATCTTGGAATTAACCACAATTGAATTCTTTTCGATCTCTAGACCCCATTCTTTAATTGGTCCAAGAGAAGATATGAAGCCATAATTTACAATAACTGCGTCAACGTCTTTCGTAATTGATTCTTCGCCTTTAACCTGCTCGAGAACGACTTGTTTAATACGTTCTCCGTCCCCGATAAATTCGGTAATGTTATATGGCGTTTGAACGTTAACAGAAGAGTTCATAAGCTGTTCAACACTGTGCTCATGTGCTCTGAATTTATCGCGACGGTGAATAAGCGTTACCTCTTCAGCAATTGGCTCAAGCATGTTCGCCCAATCAACTGCGGAATCTCCACCACCAGCAATTAGCACCTTTTGACCAGCAAACGCAGTAAGATCATTCACGAAATAGTGAAGGTTTTTCCCTTCATAAAGATCGGCGCCTTCTACTTTAAGACGTCGTGGTTGGAATGCGCCAACACCAGCAGTAATAATAACCGCGCGCGTATAGTGCTCGTCACCCGTATTTGAACGAAGATAGAGTGTGCCGTCTTTTTGCGTTGACACTTCTTCAACAGACTGTTCCAACACAACGTCTGGATTAAATTGATTAGCCTGTTCAACAAGATTGTCCACAAGATCTTGTGCGAGCACCTTTGGAAAACCGGCAACATCATAAATATATTTTTCAGGATAGAGTGCAGAGAGCTGCCCTCCAAGTTGAGGCATACTTTCAATTATTTTAACCTTAAGTTGGCGCATACCACCGTAGAATGCGGTGAATAAGCCAACAGGACCTCCACCAATAATGGTTATATCATAAAGTTCTTGTTTGTCTGTCATAGTCAGTCCCCCTATAATTTATTCACTGTGCTTTCATTATTATAATCATAATGAAAACGGAACTAAACCCCTAAGGTGAAAACACCTCTAGAACTTTGATTATAAAGGTTGAAAAAGGAAATAAAAAAGAATATGATTAGAATGGAGCGTCAGATTTGAAAATTTTATGACAAAGTGCGTGCTGGACCACCATTTTTTTGGTCTAGAACGTGAAATACTTAACAATCTCTTTTGATCATACGAAGGATTGTTTATTTTGAACCAAGAGATTCCTTATAATCAGCGTTTATTGACGTTTCACGATAGGACAATGCAGGGAAATTAACGATATGTCCGAAAAAAATACCGATAAAAGGTGGATGTGATTCAAGTGAGTAGGCCAAAAATAGCAATTCTAGGTGCCGGGTACGGCGGAATTATGACAGCAGCTCGTCTTCAAAAAGAGATGGGATCAAATGAAGTGGAAGTAACGCTTGTTAATAAGCATGACTATCACTATCAAACGACGTGGCTTCATGAGCCAGCTGCAGGCACAATGCATCATGACAAAACGCGTATTATGATTAAAGACGTTATTGATATGAACAAGATTAAATTTATTAAAGACACAGTTGTAGAAGTTAAGCCGGATGAGAAACGTGTTATCCTTTCAAATGGTGAACTTGAGTACGATTACCTTGTGTTAGCACTAGGATTTGAGCCAGCTACGTTTGGTATTAAAGGTTTGAAAGAAAACGCCTTCAGTATTCGTAGCGTAAACTCTGTTCGCAAAATTCGTGAGCATATTGAATATCAGTTTGCGAGCTACAACAATGAGGCAGATCGTCGTGATGATCTTCTAACCATTATCGTTGGTGGCGCTGGATTCACTGGAATTGAATTTGTTGGTGAATTAGCTGAGCGTGTACCTGAACTTTGTAAAGAGTTCGATATCCCGCGTGATCGCGTTAAGATTATTAATGTGGAAGCGTCCCCAACTGTTCTTCCAGGATTCGATGAAGAACTTGTGGAGTACGGCATGAACCTTCTTGAACGAAAAGGAGTAGAGTTCCGTACGAGTACGATGATTAAAGAAGTTACAGAAGACGGTGTCATCCTCGGTGAGAATGAAGAAGTGAAAGCTGCTACTGTTGTTTGGACTGGTGGCGTTCAAGGAAATTCGATCGTTGCTAATTCCGGTTTCGAAACAAACCGTGGTCGCGTACCTGTTCGTAAAGATCAGCGTACACCGGATTACGATAATGTTTTCGTTGTTGGAGACTGTGCGCTTCTGATTAACGAAGAAATTGATCGTCCGTTCCCTCCAACAGCTCAAGTTGCGATTCAAGCTGCTGGAGCTGTTTCTAAGAACTTATTAAACCTTGTACGTGGTAAAGAACTTGAAAGCTTTACACCGGACATCAAAGGGACAGTGGCATCACTTGGAAAAGGTGAAGCAATTGGTAAAGTTGGAAACAAGAAACTTTATGGTAGTACAGCGTCTGCTATGAAAAAAGTGATTGATAATCGCTACCTGTTCATGCTTGGTGGACCAGGGCTTGTCTGGAAAAAAGGAAAGCTTAAGTTATTTTAAGATCATCAGATAAAGAGGGCAAAGACATGATGTCTTTGCCTTTTTTCGTATCATTAAGTCGTTTTTTTAAACGATAGCATGAATCATGGTTTAGAAGAAAAACGGTGGCTGCCGTCTTAAAGGAATGGACGACTAGCCACGTTTTTCTAATCTATTCAATCGAATAGGGGCTATGGTAAAGCCTATGAGCGATCGACTTTATTTATACCTGGGAGGATGTTGTCTTGAGTAAACGAGGGAAAGTATGGCTTGCCGCTGCAGGCATCGTTGAGTATGAAGCAAAATATCTTGTCGTGATGAAGAAATACGGTGGCTTAAAAGGAAAGTGGTCCTTTCCGGCTGGGTTTGTTGATCCAGGAGAAACCGTGGATGAAGCTGCTGTGAGAGAAGTTTACGAAGAAACAGGTATTGTAGCCGAAACGATTGGAATTGCCGGCATTCGTTCCGGTGTGATTAATAACGATATAAGTGATAATTTAATTGTTTTTCATATGAAAAGAACAGGAGGGACCGAAATAACGGAGACGGCAGAAATTGCAACTTGTGCCTTTCTAACAAAGGAAGAGCTTCTTGCAGATCCACGTACCTCTTCGATGATCCCCTCTTTCTTAAATGGGATGGATCAGTTTATGACAGAAATGAATCCTGGTAATCAGTTTCAGTACACCACATACAAATTGATGTATCATACGCCTAAGTAGCGTAGGTGAACAAAAGTGGGCAAAATCGGATTCTATCATAATAGCTGAAATGATTTGATAATTGACGAAATAATCTAATAATAACTGATGTATCCGCTTACACAGGCTGTCAAGCAGAAATTTAGGGTTTTTCTTTTTCAACGATTCTTGATATATTATCAGAAAATTACAACAAAGGAGTGGTTGATGTGAGAAGAGAACAAAATAAGGCGAAAGCTACAGACTGTCCTTATTGCCAGGGAAAGGGGTACTTTCAACTGCTTCTTGGTGGATCGGAAACATGTGATAATTGTGGAGGTAGTGGAGCTAAACAAAATCCAACAAGCTAAGCGCTTAAAGGCGCTTAGCTTTTCTTTTTGTTCAAAGATAAGAAGGTATATCACTCAGGGAAGTCTAGATTCAGTGTTCAATTGAAAGCCTTCCAGCGCTTGTCGGACCTACCAGGCCGCTTGCGCTTTTCTTGATCCAGCTTCAGCGCCTACCTGCTCGAGGTCTTAAGCCAAGTCTCATTGTGGCAAAGAGCGCCACATTGATACTCGTCTTAAGCTTGTCGCAGGTGAACAAGGCGCTTACGCTTTTCTTTGTTCACTCTCCGTTCATTGACTAAAAAGGGACAATCCAGTAAACTAACAATGATTACTTGGGGGTGAAACAATGGCCATTCCACAGCTGATTATTTCGATGCTGTTGTTTATTGTTCTTTTCTTTGGGATTGGATTTCTGCTTAATATGCTCCTTCGTTCAACTTGGATCATGGCAGTTGCTTATCCTGTAATCGTTATCATGATCATTGATAACGTCTCGTTATTTCAATATTTCTCGTCACCTGGTTCTTCTTTTAAAGCGTTAGGAACTGACCTTCTTTCTCTTGGAAGTGCCGATGCGATTATTTTATCCGCTGGCCTTGTTGGAGCAGTCTTCGCAGGTGTTGCAATTCGAATGCTTCGTGTAAGGGGATATCAAATGTTCTAAAAGCTTCGCCATTTGTTGGCAGAAGCTTTTTTTGCGTCATAGAATCCGAGTAACTGAATGAATAGCTTTCCACTTCTCTGGAAATGAATAGATCATGAGAGGAGTGGAAGATGTGCGAGTTATTCTGCTGATCGCAAAAGGTATCGCGTTTACTGGGCTTTTTGCAGCAGCTTTGCTATCAACTTATTTATTATTATCTGGTCTTTCGATTAATGATGTGTCAAAATGGCTGTTTCCTGAACAGGTGGTATTCAGTAAAGAGGATCGATTGACGCTTGCGAAGTCCCAGGATTGGTCACAGTATCCGGTTCATACGGTAACAGCAACTGGTTATACAGCGGGAGAAGAGTCAACGGGGAAAACGCCTGATCATCCTGCTTATGGAATTACCTTTTCAGGGGTAAAAGTGAAGCGTGATCTTTATTCCACGATTGCTGCTGATACGTCTGTATTTCCAATTGGAAGTGTTCTTTTTATTCCAGAATACGGGTTTGGTGTAGTCGCAGATACAGGAAGTGCCATTATTGGGGATCGTATCGATCTTTATTACGACACTGTTCATGATGTTTATACAGAATGGGGAAAGAAAACACTGGACGTTTATCTTATTCAAAAAGGAGAGGGCACGTTAACAGAAGAAATGCTCCAAACCTTGAATGAAGAAGAATCGATGCAAGTGTTTAGACAAGAGTTATTGAGCGAAAAAGAATAGGAAAAAGCAAAACGTCGGAGAAGCGCTTCTCCGACGTGTTGTATCGTGCTATTTTTCTAGAAACAGGTCTTCTCCTTCAAAAGCAGGGTAGCGTTCAGGATGAAGGATCGCAGCTAGTTTCACAAGCCCAGTCAATAAGCGAGGAGATGGGCGACAGTATAACCATTCTTCAAGGACATGAATTGGTCGGTCCTGAAGCTGCTCCCAGTCTGGTCGTTTTTTTACGATAGCCGGATTCACTTTGTTCTGTCGAACACCCACCCATGCAAGACAAATATGATCAGGTTTACGATTCACGACGTCTGCCCAGTCTGTTTGCACAGAAGCGAGCTCCACATCTCGAAATATGTTCTTTGCACCTGCTAGCTCGCTGATTTCAGTTAGCCAGTTTGTTTTTCCTGGGGTAAAAATAGGTTTTGGCCACCATTCCCAATAAATTTCTGGTTTGTCCGGAATTTGCTGACTAATTTCTTTGTATTGTTGCATCACTTCTCTAAAACGATTGGAAAGAGAAGCGGCTTCGCGCGCTTTATTCGTAAGATCCCCAAGGGTAACGATATCTTTGCAAATGTCTT
>OAOU01000238.1_pt1 | contig 10473 bp, 14 predicted proteins | sample 1470821 | NCBI WGS metagenome assembly OAOU01 (sample SAMEA3275579, study PRJEB22092) | marine metagenome | biome: ENVO:00000447 MARINE BIOME; feature: ENVO:00002042 SURFACE WATER; material: ENVO:00002010 SEAWATER | collected 2014-06-20T12:30:00+00 | depth 0 m
TGGCCTTTAGCATTCCGGCAAGGAGCTTGCGATTGTTATATTGAATCGTTACGTTAAGTCCAAGTTGATTAAAACTATCAAGCGCCATTTCCATTAATTCGGCTTCAGCCATCTGCGAACTTACGCCGGTGATATCTACATCACATTGAGTAAACTCGCGGAATCGCCCTGGTTTCACAGGTCCATCTCGAAAAACTTTTCCGATTTCATATCGCTTGAAGGGCATGCGTATACCTGGATTCATTGCCACTACTTTTGCGAATGGAATGGTAAGGTCGTAGCGAAGAGCAAGCTCTCTTTTTCCACGATCGGTGAGTGTGTACATTTCTTCTAAAATTTCATCACCGCCAGCGTATTTTGAAGCCATTAATTTTTGTTCATTTAGAATAGGTGTTTCTAGCGGAAGACAGTTATATTGGATAAACGTATCTTCTAGGGTTCTCCTCACTTGTCTGCGTATTCGCTCATCCTCAGGTAAATAATCCATTGTTCCTTTCACATTTTGATCTTTAAGCTTTTTCAATTAACTCATCCTTTCGTTTTGGAATACAAAAAACCGCATGAATAGGAGAAGATTTCTTCTCAATTCATGCGGTTACGAGTAATAGCCTTCCTATACGCGATTTTTTATCAATCGGATAGCAAGGCTAACTGTGATGATGAAGTTGTACGATGAATAACTGTTTCATATCGCTCACCTCTTATTTCCAAATATAGTAGCATACGAAAATAGTTAAGGCAATCTTTCTTTTCTTCTGAATATTTGATAGGATAATATTTCCTTTAGAAAGGCGGGGAGAAAAATGAAAAACCTTACAAAAGAGAAAATCATCACTATGATCCCTGAATTAACTGATGAGACACTGATTCCAATTACAAAAGGATATTCGTTTGATTTAAAATATGTAACACATTGGAATGGACAACGAGTGTTGCTTCGGATCTATGAGTTAGCTTTAAGTGAGCGAGTGCAAGATAAAGTAGTAAAGATGCGTGCGTTCAGGGAGCGTGGTGTTCGATGCCAGGAAGTGTATGCCTTTGGTGTTATACCGGAAGAAAATTTCTGTTACACGATTTTTTCTTTTCTTGAAGGAGAAGATGGAGAGGTGGGGTTATCTAGCTTAACGGAAGCTGAACAATACAGAGCAGGGTATGAAGCAGGAGTAGATCTTTGGAAAATGCACGAATTGCCCATCGTTGCCTCTAAATCTGATCATATGGCTTTAGTGACAACTAAGTTTGAGAAGGCGGTCGAGCAGTATTTGAAGCTCGAAACACGCATTCCACATGATCAAAAGATAATTGATTATGTGAGGAGAAATTTGCCCCTTATTGGAGAGAGTAAGCTTGTATTTGCGCATCATGATTATCATGCAGGAAACCTGATTATTCAGCATGGAAAGTATGCTGACGTGATTGATTTTAACCGATGTGGTGTAAACACGGCTTATTCTGAGTTTGATAAGCTTGAATTGTTTTCGAGTCGCTTGAGCATTCCTTTTTCAAAAGGGATGATTCAAGGATACTTTTCTGATGAAGTACCTGATCTTTTCTGGAAAATTCGTTCCGTACATATGGCCCAGATCCTTATCTATCATATGAATTGGGTAACGGATTACTTTCCGGAAGACCTTACGCATGCTAAAGAGGCAATCGCGTATGTATGGGAAATGTATGAAGGTTTTAATCGGACAACTCCAAAATGGTATGAAGAAAGCCAGGCATAGGCCAGGCTTATCACATTGCTTCTTTTATCCCCTTTTTAACGAGCCACCAATTTGCTGGATAGCTTGTCGCAAATCCAAGAATCATCGCAATTTGCATCATAAACCAGTATACGGCTGAGTTAGGCTTTGGAGGTTCGGCAAATAGGAAAAAGTGTACGATTGCCATCCAGCCAAACATACCAACCTCAAAAGCAATTAAGGAAAGCGTGTCTGCTTTGGCGGCTTCTTTAATCGCATTCCATGCGCCATCTTTTTTGTGCATCGGATAAATCGCATAAAATTGAAAAAGGATACCGAATCCATATGCAAGTATAAATTCAACGAGATAGTGAGTGTAAAGAATAGAGCCTAGGAGAGCAAACCCAGTTAAGGCGACGATCGGAACGCCGACGGCATCTCCTAATGTGCAACCTGCTGAGCAATGACTTGTAGACATAAAAACTTTTGCTGGTTTTCCTCGATTGTCTTCATAGTCGAGGTTTTTTGCTTTTAGTCGGCCCCATTTAAAATACGACCAAATCGCAAATGGACCAAGAAACCACCCGTTAATTGGCAAAACGACATTCATGATCTTCATCATTTGTGGATGTCGTATTATGTCAATAAGTATGACGAGTGATGAAAGCAAACCAATTGAAAGTGCGAGAATAGAAATAAGCTGTAATGTTGTCAAAATAATCACCCCTGCTTTCATTGATGTATATAAACTTTACCCACTAGGGGTATTTCTAAAACAGGAGTAACCTTTTATGTATAAAAAGAACCGCTCAATTGAGAGCGGTTCTAAAAATCTATTCGCTAACTTTAGCCACAATCTTACCAGTTACATGACGCTTCGATAGCTCAACTAAAGCTTGTGGCACCTCTTCAAGTGAAATGGTTTTTGTAATCATCGGATCGAGATAGCCACCTAGAAGAAGTTGAATCATTTCATCACCCATCATGGCAAGGTCTGCTTGTTCTGCTAAGTTAGAGGATTGATAAACGCCTCCAAGAGCGATTTGATGGAAAGAAAGTGGTCGAGCGAAAGAGACACCCTGTTGAAAATCTGGGGCACCGGCAATATAGGCAATTTGCCCGTTAAATGTTAAGGTTTCAAGTGATTTTGTCGCATTATCTCCGCTTACGGCATCAAGAACAGCGTGAACGCCAATACCGTTTGTCAGTTCGAGCGTTCGTTCAACGAAGTCTTCTTCTTTGTAATCAATCGCATAGTCAGCACCAAGTTTTTTTACAAAATCGTGGTTGTGACGTGATGCTGTTGTAATGACGGTTAATCCCATATACTTCGCCATCTGAATCGCAAAGCCACCAACACCACCAGCACCCGCGTGAATCAGAATCGTTTGACCTCGATGAATATGAAGCTTGCGGAAAAGGGCTTGATAAGCGGTGTAGCCTGCTGTCGGGAGTGCTGCAGCATCAACGAATGAAATAGCTTCAGGAAGCTTAGCGATCGTATGAGCTTGTGCAATCGCATATTCGGCAAATGTTCCTTTTTTCATCAAGTCGCCATGGTACACAACGCGATCACCCGGTTTCCAATCAGTTACTTCTTCGCCTACTGCTTCGATCACACCAGCGCCGTCAAGGCCAAGGATATGAGGGTATTCCCAGTTAGGATTTCCGTTTGTTGCTGTCTTATAATCAACGGGGTTTAATCCCGCAGCGTGAATTTTAACAAGAACTTCTCCTTTTTTGGGAGATGGGGCATCCATTTCTTGCACTTTCATGGAATCCCACTGATTTTTATCTTTAAGTAAGAGAGCTTTCATTGTAATTCCTCCTCATAATCTGAATGAATATGGATATGATTCACCTGTTTTCGTATTTGTAAACCTACTCGTTTTGCCATTATAAGATAAATGATTTTTTTTGATAAGTAGGCACTTTTTAGTAACTATGTGAAACAAAACAGCTTGCAAAATCGTAGAAAGAGTAGAGAGTTCAATAAGGAGTGAGTAGATGACACTGATAGGGTGGGTGTTTTGGGGAACAATTGCAACGTTTCTGGTGCTTGGTTTTCTCTTTCAAAAAGTTTATGGTACGAAAGCACCGAATCGAACGAATCACGAACAAATGGAAGGAGAAGTGAAAAGCTATACAAGTCAATACGTTCATAATGATTGAAAATAAAGGGTGAATTTTCATGAGAGAATGGATTGGAGCAGCGGCAGTTTGTACGAATGATCAGGGGGATTTGCTGATGATTCAAAATGAGAAGGAAAAATGGGCCGTTCCTTCTGGAGAAGTTGAAAAAGATGAAACGCCTCAAATGTGCTGCATTCGTGAAGTGAAAGAAGAAACAGGCTATGAGGTTGCGATTGAAAAGCCACTATTTGTGAAAGATCAGGATGTGAATGGCTTTCATGTCACCACTTATTATTATGAAGTAAATGTGGTTGGAGGCATGATTTCTCTTCCAAAATCTGAACAAGACGTAACCGAAATTGAGTGGAAAACAGTGGAACAAGTTGAATCATTAGCTCATGCTTATCCTGAAGATGCTTCTTATTTAACGAATTTCTTATATGAAAAGACTCCTTAACATGGTTTAAGGAGTTTTTTATGCTTCAACCAGAGCGTATAAAAAGGATGTGAACGATTTGAAACGGATGATCCTTTTAGTTACGGTCTTTCTTATGATTGATCTTATAACAAAACGTTGGATTAACTCTGTCTTAAATAGTAATCAACGGATTGAAGTGATTGATGGTATTTTAGGGTTCCAGCTTTACTATAACTCTGGTGCCACGATGGGGTTATTAGAAGGGTACACGGGTTTGCTACTCTTTCTACAAACAGGAATCATTCTTCTGTTGATTTACGGGTACATACGTGCAACGCCAAAACGTTTTGCCATGCAAGTAGCTTTTAGCTTGTTAATTAGTGGTGGCATTGGAAATTTGGTTGATCGTATTCAATATGGTCATGTCATTGATTTTCTTTCCGTGAAGTGGAGTTCAGGTATTTTTAACGTAGCTGATATGTTTATTCGATATGGGTTTATTTTAATCGTTATTCTTTACTTTATGAAGAAATTTACGATCCAGGGGTTGGATGAAGATCCGAATCAAAAGCCACAAAAAAGCGAGAGAGGGTAATCCTCTCTCGCTTTCATTTATTGCGCTTCTTGAAGAATTTGTTCTAGCTGAAATGCTCGAACTTTTCTCGGTAGGAAGCTTCTTATTTCATCTTCATGGAAACCAACCTGAAGACGTTTCGTATCAAGTAAGATCGGTCGCTTCAAAATGCCAGGGTTTTCTTTAATTAAGCTATAAAGTTCCTGAAGCGTCAGTTCATCGAGCTCTTTATCAAGTGCTTCAAACGCTTTTGAGCGCTTTGAGATGATTTCTTCTGTTCCTTTTTCAGTCATACGTATAATCGCTTTAATTTCATCCTCAGAGAGTGGCTTTGCAAACATGTTCCGCTGTTCATAAGGAAGATTGTGCTCTTCAAGCCATGCCTTTGCCTTTCTGCAAGATGTACAGCTTGGTGACGTATAAAGTGTAATCATGTGTTTGACCTCCAAACGGATTTTACATGGTTCATCCCCATGTTAAGTATACTAAAAAAAGTGGATCGCTGACTGTAAGCTATGTTACACATTTTTGACGATTATCTATGTTTGGTTTCATTTAGCGATAATAAAATAGCGAAGTTGATGTAGTAGTAAGTGTTGCTCCATTATAGCCAGGTTTTACTAGGGTATACCCACTAACAAGAGCAGGCAAACTACATATGAAGTAGAGATGTTAATGGAGGATGCTAATGGACGATAAAAAGAAGTGGGATTTGATTTCTCTTGCTTCAATTCCACTTGTGATGACACTTGGGAATTCAATGCTTATACCCGTTCTACCTCTTATTGAAAAAAAGCTTGGCATCACATCCTTTAAAGTATCGATGATCATCACGGTCTACTCAATCGCAGCTATCTTATTAATTCCGATTGCCGGGTATTTATCTGATCGATATGGAAGAAAAAAAGTGATTATCCCCAGTTTATTTATTGCGGGAATTGGTGGGCTGGTGACGGGTTGGGCTTCATGGTCTCTAGAAGACCCATACAGCATGATTCTCATTGGAAGAGTTCTTCAAGGGATTGGGTCTTCAGGAGCAGCCCCTGTTGTCCTTCCGCTTGTAGGAGATTTATTCAAAAGTGATAAAGATGTAAGTGCAGGACTTGGTTTGATTGAAACGTCGAATACAATCGGAAAAGTGCTTAGTCCAATTCTTGGAGCGCTTCTTGCTTCTTTTCTATGGTACTTACCGTTCTTATCCATTCCTGTTTTCTCACTTATTTCAATATTGCTTGTTATTTTCCTTGTGGAGTCACCAGAAAAAAATGAGAAGCCGCAAACTTTTTCATGTTTTTTGTCGTGTTTAAAAAACATTTTTCATAACGATGGAAAATGGCTGACAGCGATATTTGCGATCGGTGGCGTGATTATGTTTGTTTTATTTGGAATTTTATTCTACCTCGCAGGATTTTTGGAAAAGGAGTTTCAAATTGTAGGCGTCAAGAAAGGAGCGATCATTGCCATTCCGCTTGTGGCCCTATCTTTGACTTCTTATATCGCTGGAAAACGAATTGGTGAGAACAAAACGACGATGAAATGGTGTATCTTTGCAGGTCTTTCCTTGCTCGCTGCTGCCACAATAGGTGTATCTTTTACGGAAAGACTGTGGTTCATGTTACTAATATTGTTTGTAGCTGGGATAGGGATAGGGATGTCGCTTCCATGCCTTGATGCGCTTATAACAGAAGGCGTGAAAAAAGAAGAGCGTGGCACGATTACATCGCTTTACAGTTCAACACGTTTCCTGGGTGTAGCGGCAGGACCACCGATCTATGCCATACTTATGAAACAATCGCATGAAATCGTATTTTATACCTCTGCAGCTGTAGTTGTAGCGGCCGTTCTACTTTGTTTTGTTTCGATTAAGCCTGAATCGGATGTTTAGAGTGCCGAAATAACGGGTAACTATTTAATCCCCCATTAAATGCTGAAAAGGGAATTGAAACAAGAGTCAAAGAGAGGGATGAAAGAATGTCTTTAGAATTAACCTTACAATTTTTAATGTTAAGCATAGGTTTCATTGCAGTAGCAGCACTATTTCTAAATGTAGATAAGAAACGAACTCAGAAACGTTTGGAAGTCGAGCTAGCTGAATATGAACAACAGCATGAACAAAACCAGAAGCACAAATAAGATGGAGACTCTGAAATGGGTTTTCATCTTTTTTTGTGCTTTCAGAAGCGATATTAAATTCAAGCAGAAAAGTTTGATATTTGAGTAGGGTGGAATGTAAAGGTTAGCTAACCAATTCCGCATCGGAACAACTTAATGATAAAGGAGAGTATTCGCTATGAACGATACAGACCATTACTTTGCTAAAAATTACGATGAGTCACGGATAACATTTCGCAGTCATCTCGATAAAATTCAAAAGAAGTGGCCGGAAGCAACCTTAACAACAAAAGCCATTGGAAAAGAAGAAAATAACACAATTGATATGATTTATTCAGAAGCACTTACTTCAAATGATCAGGTGCTTTTTTTTACAACTGGTGAACACGGAATTGAAGGCTACGCAGGTGCAGCCGTTATTCAATTATTCGTTGAGAATTATCTTGATCAAATCGATGCATCCAAAACAGGCATTTGCTTGATTCATGCCATTAACCCATGGGGAATGCGCCACTTTCGCCGCGTAACCGAAAACAACGTTGACCTTAACCGAAATTATTTCTATGATGAAAATTCCATTCGCAGAGATGTGAATAAAAATTATGCAAAGGAAAGTGACTTATTTTTACCGGATGGAAAAATAACTGATTTAAAAGAAGAAAAGCATAAGTTGTATGCTCAGTTAATGAAAGGACTCGCAAAAGAAGGATACGCCGGACTGAAAAAGGCAAAGGGAATGGGGCAATTTGAATTTGAACGAGGGGTCTACTATGGCGGTTCTACAGCTGAAGAGTCAGCTGTCTTCTTAAAAAGTATTCAAGAAAAGTTGCTAGGCACTTACCCAAGCGTGATTCATATGGATTGGCATACGGCACTAGGGCCAACGAATGAAATCACAATGGTTATCTCTGAGAATGACGGCAGAAGCGTAGATGAACTGAACTCAGCTTCTCAACTTAGAAATGTAGAAACCTATACCCCTGAGAAAGTAAAAGGTGATTCAACAAACCCTTTCTATAAGCTAAAAGAAGAAGCGTATCCGGAAACATACCTTCTTTCCGCTCTGTTTGAGTTTGGAACGTTTGGAACGGACAAGCAGGCGGAACTTCGTGAATTTATGACGATTATTTTAGAAAATCATTTGTATCATGAAGGCGCAGAGTCTGTCGATGATATTCAGTGGATTCTTGGAGAATTTGAAGCGATGTTTTATCCGAATGACTTAGAGTGGAAGAAATCGGTTCTAAATGAAGCACGTAATGGAATGGAAGGCGTATTGAAGAAAGAGGGCATCTTAAAATAAAATGAAGGAGGTAGCGGATGATTCGCTACCTCCTTTTGAATGCTTACCCAATTGAGCTTCGAACTTCATTTACTTGCCCATCAATCGTAAGTGCCTTGTCTTCTCGATCCTCAATTTTAATATTTGTGATCACGCGATCTGACCCTTTCCGAAGTGCACTAGTATGAATGTCTCTCGCCAATTCAAAAAGCTCATCTACGTTTCCTTCAAAAACGGTAGAAGTTGGTCCAATATGGTAAGTGAAGCCTTCTTTTTCAGCGAGTCGAACGGCTTCTGTGACAAAATGACTCATACTCGTTTGACTTGTTCCTACAGGTGTTACGCTGATTTCTAAAAGTGCCATATACAATCGCCTCCAGTTTATTCATGATAGTAGACTATTGACTGATATTGCTTCTTCCAAACGTTTATTGCCTAATATCACTTCGAAAGTACTAAATGAAATTCCTTATTTTACAAAAAGTGAAACAACATAGGTTCCTTCTTCGTATAAAGAATATAAGCTAGAGGAGGGATACTTTATGGTGAACTTTTTTCTCATGATCGCTGTTATCGTTGCTTCTTTAACTGGATTCAATTGGCTGATGGGGTATCGGAAAAATCATCTTCAGATCGATTTGGACGATCGCTATATTGATTACAATGAATACGTGAGAGCCTTGAAAAGTAAACTGAAATCTCAGGGGAGAGAAGTGGACTATTTAGGTGACCGAACGTTTAAAATTGATGGAAAACAGTATATGTTTATTGAGCGGAATGTAACAATGGGTGGGGTGCCGCTTCAGAGAACGATCTTCAAACCGATAAAAACCTAGCAAGCAAAAAAATTGCTTTGATAAGTTCATGCCACTATGCTTATCCTATTCGTAAACGAGCATTGGAGGTTAGGAACAGATGGAGCAAATTGCAGTTACCGCCATTTTAAAACCAAAAGAAGGACAAGAAGAAGCCGTATTGCACGTACTTCAGGAAGTGTTAGTAGGCTCACGAAATGAAGAAGGAAACTTTCAATACGACGTGCATCAATCAATAGAAGATTCAACGATCGTTATTTATGAAGTGTGGAAAGATCAACAAGCCATTGAGACGCATATTAACTCGGAGCATTATAAAAAGTATCGGGAGGATATTGGGTCTCTGCTTGAGAGTAGAGAAGTATATAAAATGAAAAAGCTGGACTAACTTCAATGTTGTCGGCTTTTCATTTCCGCGGAAATAACTGTGAAATCGCGGATAACTTTCGATTTTCGCGGAAAAAATATCGAGATTCGCGGAATAATCTTGAATATCGCGGAATTAACGACTTAATTTATACAAAAAAGCAGGCTGGATGATCATCCAGCCTGCTTTTTTTCTATATTAGCGTCCTTCTTTCGCAAAACGAGCAATACGTTCTTCGATTTCATCACGAACACGCTGAAAGAAGGCCCATTTTTCTTCTTCTGTTCCTTCTGCTTTCGCAGGGTCATCAAATCCCCAGTGATCGCGTTTAACATGAGGGGGCGTCATCGGGCATTTGTCTTTTGCATCACCGCATAGTGTGACAACGAAATCGGCATTGTTTAACAATTCCATATCAATTTTATCGGATGTTTGAGTTGTTATATCAATTCCAGATTCGTTCATCGCCTTCACAGCATTAGGATTAAGCCCATGCGCTTCAATGCCAGCAGAATAAACATCGTACGTGTCACCAAGATGTTTTTTTCCAAACCCTTCAGCCATTTGGCTTCGGCATGAATTTCCTGTACATAAGAAATAGATTGATTTTTTAGTAGACATATTGAGCTCCTTTTGAATCGAAATTTAAAGTATAAGTAGCCAGAAATAGAGGCCAAGTAACGTAATAAGTAACGTTGGTACAGTTAAGATGACGCCAATTTTGAAGTAGTAACCCCACGAAATTTTGACACCTTTTTGCGAAAGGACATGAAGCCATAGTAACGTTGCGAGCGATCCAATTGGCGTAATTTTTGGACCTAAGTCAGAGCCAATAATATTGGCATAAATGAGCGCTTCGCGAAGCGTACCCGTCGTTGTTGTTGCTTCAATGGCAAGAGCGTCAATCATAACCGTTGGCATATTGTTCATGATCGATGACAAAATCGCTGCGATAAAGCCCATTGAAATGGTACCAACAAGCAATCCTTGGTCAGCTGCAGCTTGAATCACGTTTGCGAGAATGTCGGTTAGCCCTTGATTACGAAGACTATAAACAACCACGTACATGCCGATTGAGAAGAAAACA
>OAOU01000239.1_pt1 | contig 10461 bp, 10 predicted proteins | sample 1470821 | NCBI WGS metagenome assembly OAOU01 (sample SAMEA3275579, study PRJEB22092) | marine metagenome | biome: ENVO:00000447 MARINE BIOME; feature: ENVO:00002042 SURFACE WATER; material: ENVO:00002010 SEAWATER | collected 2014-06-20T12:30:00+00 | depth 0 m
GCGGTCATCAAGGTAATCAGCACCCATCCAGGGACGTCACCTTTTTCTCCGGGATGGTTATCGAATGTGTTCATGGCTTGTCACTTCCTTAACCTGGTGCCCACAGGCTAAGAAAAGACACCACCACCCGGCGGAAGCTATCCCCAGGCCAGACTCACCTAGCTCGACAGGTATACAATGGAACAACGACGGGCTGGATTCCAGAACGTTGTCTGCCTGAAGCCTCGACCATGTCGGGGCTTTAGTGCTTTATGGCCTCCAGAGTCGAAAACCCTCAATGTTTTGCTGAATTTCCCTGAGCAACCCGTCGACAATCACAATATGTCGATGATTTTCGCCGGTCCGGATCAGGAAGTCGCGGCGGCGAAACAAATAAGCGAGAGTGTCTGCTACCTGCAAACCGGGTGAGTCACGACTGTCGAGAAACTGACTTGGGCCGTCTACGCGGCGAATTACCCGAGAGAAATAGCCGCCGGTTCCAAACTCTCTGTATGCCCGAAGTTCCATCTGGTGCTCGTTCTTTGTGACAATGTCGTCGGCAACCAGCCCCACTCTTGTCCCGTTGCTGGTTGCCCAGTTGTCTAGTTGTCTAGTTGCTCGAGCAAGTGCCGGAATGTGGCGGTGTGGGGGTTTTCCGGATAGCGATATCTGGCTTTAAGCCGTTGGACGTCTGTGCCCTGCACAAAAACGACAGCCCCGGGAATCGACTGAACCACCTTCAGCGTTCTTGAGAGAATTGAAATCTTCAGTCGTGTTTTTCCCGCAATCGGAGCCCATGCGCGAACACCGGACATGAGTTCGTGTGCGTGCAATTCCGGCAGAGGTGTCCCCAGTACTAACGCCAGCGAACCCAGAAGCTCTCGCACCGTTTGATTAAGCCGACCGAGGTGCTCAGCAGGGATAACGAAAGCTGAGATGAAGTAAGCATCTTGACTGTACGACTCGTCAAGAAAAGCCAAATGCTCGTTCATGTCACCCCCGCACTCCCACTCCCGTGAGTCCGGCCACGTAAACGGGAGCGGATTATTCGGACCCAATAAACGGAGTTATGGCAGCGAGCCCATAGTGCGTCATCAAGAGTCAGTAGGGCGCCGGAAACCTGTCATTCGCCTAAATCAATAACCGCCCAGCCAGGGACGTCGCCTCGGTCAGAATGAGACGAGTACATCGTTGAAGTTCGGGTATCACCGAGTCGTTCCATGGATAGACGCTAAGACGACCACGTCAGTGTCTGCCGGTGTTATCCACACCCCCTCTCCGTCGCTCGAGTGTTCAGTAACAGACAACAGCGCGTAGAGTAGGGGCGACCTAAGAGAGAGACAGCGCTGTGGCTGAGACCGATACGACCCAAGAGTGGTCGACTGTGGGCGACCGAATTCGTGTCGCCCGCGAAGCCGCCGGCATTTCTGTGCGGGAACTGGCGCGCCGGGTCGATGTCTCTGCCAGTCACGTCTCACAGGTGGAGCGCGGACTGGCGTCGTTTAGCGTGCGATCTCTCTACAACGTGGTCAGCATCCTGGGTGTCTCCATGGACAGCTTGTTTGAAGAGACCAGCACTCCTGCCGGATCAGTTATCGCCGAGGCCCCAGATGAGGCGGACGTTACTGCGCAGGGCGGTCCCCTCGACGAGTCGGGCATTGTGTTGCGCCGGGGAATTCGGCCTACGCTCCAGCTTCAATCAGGCCCGAGGTGTGAGCGGCTCACGGCGAAACCCGAGGACGGGTCTGAATTTATTGAAGTGGTGTACGCGCCAAACCCAGGAGGTACCCCTCCGGAGGATTACATCCGGCACTCCGGACGGGAATACGGGGTGATTTTGTCGGGGACATTACATGTTCAGGTCGGATTTAGTGAGTCGCAACTCGGCCCGGGTGATTCGATCGCGTTTGATTCACAAATTCCCCACCGTTTTTGGAATTCCACCGAGCAGGAAGTGCGTGCTGTCTGGTTTGTCCTTGATGCTCCCGCCGGGGCAGAAGACGATATTCAGACGGACGGTGTGGCTGGCCACCGCAGTGGCCACAGCTTCTAACGTTCATCTGCGCATAACGTTTCGGTAAAGAACTCGGTCCCAGTGGACACAGTGTTGTCTGCGTGTTTACACTTGCGACACAGGTGTTCACCTGAACCGAATCGGCAAAGGAGCCAATGGTTGTGACTGCAGCGGCATCTTCCTCGGGTACTCCCATCATCGAAGCCCACGACATCGTCAAGCGTTTTGGTGGCGCTCTTGCTGTCGACAAAGTTTCCCTCGCCGTTTACCCCGGAGAAATTCACGCCGTGGTCGGCGAGAACGGTGCCGGGAAATCCACGCTCATGCGCGTCCTGGCCGGTATCCACCAGCAAGACTCCGGGTCCGTCGTCGTCGACGGGGTCACCCTGGAAAGTGGAGCGAAAGAGTCCATCGACGCCGGTGTCTCCCTCGTGCATCAAGAACTCTCCCTGGTTCCGGAAATGACGGTGGCAGAAAACATCCTGTTGGGATCGGCCCCCACCACTCTTGGATTCACCAAAACTGCCGAGATGAAGAGGATTGCGAAGGAGGCGCTCGAAGAAATCGGTGTCTCTGTGGACCTTGACGAGCGAATCTCCCGCCTGTCGGTGGCCTTGCGGCAGTTCGTCGAAATCGCCCGGGCTGTGGCCAGGAAGCCAAAGGTGTTGATCCTGGATGAGCCCACCGCAACGCTGACCCCCGCGGAGACCGACTACCTGCTGGAGATGCTCCAGCGCCTGGCCGAACGCGGGATGGCCATTGTGTATATCTCCCACCGAATTCCCGAAGTGTTCCGCATCTGTCACACGGTCACGATTCTGCGCGACGGGCAGCGCGTGTCAGTCACACCGATTGCAGAGACCACCCCCGAAAGCGTTGTCGACCAGATGGTTGGTCGCGAACTCAAAAAAGACCTCGCCTCACACCGCGATGCACAGCCTGGCGCCGTTGTGCTGAAGGCTGAGGGCATCCGCGCTCCGGGCGTGAACGGCGTGAGCCTCGAGGTGCGGGCCGGCGAGATTGTTGGCCTGGGCGGGCTCGTGGGAGCCGGTCGAACAGAACTTGTCCGCGCCATTATTGGGGCCGATGACCGTCAAGCCGGTTTTGCCAGCATCACGATTGACGGAAACGAGAAAGTTCTCTCCAGTTACCAATCAGCGGTTCGAGCTGGTGTGGGATACATCCCCGAAGAGCGCCGGACTGACGGTCTCGCGCTCACCATGACGGTGTCGGAAAACATCAACCTGCCCAACCGCAAAGAACTCTCCACCGGTGGATTCCAGCTGAAGAAGAAGATCCAAGACTTTGCCCAGGATCTCGCTGAGCGAGTGGGGTTGCGCCCGCCCGAGATTAAGCGTGAAGCGGGGCAATACAGCGGTGGAAACCAGCAGAAGATTGTGATTGCTAAGTGGCTCGGGCGTCGTCCCGCCGTGATGGTGCTGGATGAGCCCACCCGCGGTGTGGACGTCGGCGCAAAAGCGGAAATCCACCGGCTTGTCAAAGAGTTGGCCGATAACGGGACGGCTGTCTTGGTGGTCAGCTCTGACCTTCCGGAGCTCTTGGAGCTCGCCGACACAATCCACGTCGTCCGCGACGGACAAATCCAGGGAACGCTCGGCCGGGACGAAGCGGATGAGAAATCCGTGATGTCGCTGGCGGCAGGAGAAAAGATGGTGAGCGCATAGTGGCGAAGCAAACACTGACTGAGCAGATGACCCTGGGCGAGCTGCCCCCAGCGGACGAAAAGCCCCAGCCCAAGCGTGCGGGTGTGTTGCTGTGGGCGGCCGAGAATGGCATTTTCGTCTTCACCGCGCTTCTTGTCCTCTATGCAGTGTTCTTCGTGGACGGTTTTGCGTCACTGATTAACATCGCCGACGTCCTCCACCGTGCAGCTCCCCTCGGCATCGTCGCGGTCGGGATGACCTTCGTGGTGATCAGTGGTAACTACTTGGATTTGTCTGTCGTCGCCCAGATTGCGACCGCCGCAGTGATTTTCATCGCCGTGAGCAACGAATACAACATCCCGATTGCCGTGCTGGCTGCTACCGCGGCCGCACTGGTCTACGGGATCGTCAACGGCGTCGCCGTCGGCTACTTCAAGGCCAATGCGGTCATTGTGACACTGTCGACGACCTATATCGGCTTGGGGCTCCTGAGGGTTTTCTCCGGGGGCTCCATCTTCTTTGGTCCGCCAGACGGTCCGATTGCCACTTTTGGAACGAGCAAGATCGGACCAGTCCCCTATTCAGCCATCGTGCTGGTCATCATGGCGATCCTGCTGCAGATCCTGCTCACCAGGACCAACTTCGGCTTCCTCATTCGCTCGTTCGGTGTGAACGAGAAAGCCACTCGTTTGGGTGGCACCAACACCGGCCTCGTGATCATCGGAGCATTCGTCGTCACCGCGCTGGCCGCCATGATTGGCGGGTTTGTGATGGCGACCTTCTCCAACACGGCGGTGTCCAATGACGGACTGGGCTACGAATTCCGCGCCCTAGCCGCCATCATCGTCGGCGGTACCAGTGTGTTTGGTGGCCGGGGAAGCGTCCTGCGGACTCTCCTCGGAGTGATCTTCGTGAGCGTGCTCACCAACATCTTGGTGCTCTCTGGCATCGGGTTTGGCTACCAGCAGGTGGCGCTTGGAATCTTGATTGTTCTTGCTGTCTCGATTGACGCAATCGCCAGAAAGGTGTCGCAGCGATGACCCAGACCATGCAGCTTGGAAAAGCAGCCGACCAGTCGTTTATCGGTCGGGTCCGAAGCACGCTCGCCAGACGTACCGAAGGTCGTGGCGTCGCGCTGCTGGCCGTGATTCTCATTGGCGTCGCACTCTTTGAGCCGTTGGTGTTTACCGCCTACCAGGTGAGCCTCGGTCGCATTGCGCTCATCGGCATTGTGGCTCTTGGTCTGACCGCCGTGATCTTGATGGGCGAGCTGGATTTGAGTGTGGCCAGCACCTTGGCTCTCTCCGGCGTCGTGATGGCTCTTGTTCCCGATATTTGGATGGGAATCCTGGCGGCCCTCGCCACTGGGCTCATTGTGGGAGTCATCAACGCGTTCTTCGTTGCGGTGGTGGGGATTAACTCCTTCATTGCCACGCTCGGAAGCCTGTTTGCCCTGCGCGGTTTGGCCTTTGTTCTCTCCGATGAGGCTCCCGTCAGCCTGGTCAACAAAGACGCCGGAATTGCTTTTGGTCTGCCGTTGATTGGGCCCATTACCCCCCGCATCATTATCTTCATCCTGGTGTTTATTGCGATTCAGATGTTTGTCTCCCGGGTCCGGATGGGACGGGAATTCTTTGCCGTGGGCGGTAACCGCCAGGCCGCGTTTGACGCCGGAATCCCGGTGAAACGACGGATCTTCACCGGGTTTATGATTTCGGGGTTTGTCTCCTCGCTCGCTGGAGTCATCAACACTCTCGAGAGAACGACGGCCGACCCCACGGCGGGCTCGACCGTGCTACTCGCAAGCTTTGCTGCGGCGATTATCGGTGGAAACTACCTCAAAGGTGGGCGTGGATCCATCGTCGGAACACTGATTGGTGCAGCCTCGCTCGGCATCTTGCAGGTGGCCCTAACCCTCTCAGGTGTGCAGGTCCCGGTACAGCAAATCTTCATCGGAGCCATTCTGCTCATTGCAGTGACCTCCGACCCCAATAGCCTTCGTGCGGTGGTGGGAAGCCTGAGACAGGTAACTCGCGGTCGAGCGAAAACCTCGTCGGCGTAAGCCGGCGGGACCTAAGCCACCTCCGGGTGGTTGTCCACAGTAAACAGAAAGAAAGAGGCACCACAATGCGAAAGTCCCGGATTTCTCTGGGTATGGCGAGCCTGTTCGCCGTCGCTGGTCTCACCCTTGCCGGCTGTGCCGGTGGGGCTGCTGAGGAGCCCGCCGCTGACGCGGGCGGCTCGGAAGAGACTGCCGAAACTGAGGAAGCTGCTGGCGGTGAGACCTACGAGGTCTACGCACTGCTCCCCCAGGGTAACGACCAGCCTTACGGCACCACCTACCTGCCCCCGATGCAGGCCAAGGCCGATGAGCTGGGAATTAACCTGACCATCACCAACTCGGAGTATGACGCCGACAAGCAGGCCAGTGAGTGCGAAGTTGCTGTTGCTGCTCAGCCTGACGGCATCATCCTGTGGCCGGCCGTGGCGGACTCGATTCGCCCCTGCCTTGAGGCTGCAAACAACGCGGGCATTCCCGTCTGGATCACCAACGCCGACGTGAACCCCGAAGACACTGACCTCACCTACGGCTACTCCGGTACCGACTCCTACGGCCAGGGCGCTGCCTCGGCTGAGATGTTCTGTGCCTACGCCGATGGCGCCGAGGTTGGCGTGATTCAGGTGAACGGTCTGACCGGTAACTCTGTGGCCACCCTGCGTGGAAACGGATTCAAGGAGACCGTTGCCGCCGAGTGCCCGAACGTGACAGTCCTGGCCGAACAGCCTGGTGACTGGAACAAGGACGACTCACAGCTCGCCGCCTCCGAAATGCTGACTGCTGTCGGCGAGGAGAACGTGGGCGGAATCTACGCCGCTGACGACACCATGGTTGCCGGTGCCATTGCTGCTGCGGAAGCTCGCGGCATGGACCTCGACAGCCTGATCATCACCTCCATCGGTAACACCCTCCTGGGTAACCCGTTGGTCGGCGAGGGCAAGCTGGACGGCACCGTCTTCCAGTCCTCCTCGTGGGATGGTGAGAACGCTGTGGTGGGTATCTACCGTGCGATGACCGGTGACACCTCCCTCGGCCGTGACGACGACGGTTCGGTGCTCTACATGCCGAACCCGAAGGTGACCCCGGACGGCGGCCTTGAGGGCACCGTTGCCTGGGATGACCCGTCGGTCACCCCTGAGTGGTAAACCACTAACCGAATCACATCAGTGATGCGGTCTCTGGGTGGGGTGTTCGCACCCCACCCAGAGCCACCACTCCCCCTGAGACCACACATATTCATAGACCTCGATAGATTTTTGGGACACCACAATGACTGACATTCTTTCTGCGAAGCAGGCGGCGAAGGTGGAGACGAATGCGTCTCGTGAGCCAGCGCCGGCTCAGTTGATTCCTGCACTGGATTTTTCGCAGCGTCAGATCCCCGCGCACGGGTCGATGGGTGTCGATTTTGAACAGCGAGTGGATTTCCACCGCCTACGTGATTACCGCCTGAATCGGGCGATGGATGCGCTGAACCAGTCAGAGTGCGGCGCGTTTCTCCTTTTTGACTTTTACAACATCCGCTACACCACCCAAACGTGGATTGGTGGGGCATTGGGCGACAAAATGTCGCGTTATGCGCTTTTAATGCCGGATGGCAAGCCCCATATTTGGGATTTCGGGTCGGCAGCGAAACACCACAAACTGTTTTCTCCCTGGCTCGAACAAGAACACTCCCACGCGGGCATGTTGGGCTTGCGCGGAGCAATCCACCCCGAAGTGGGGTTGATGCGGGAAGCCGTCACCTACATTAAAGGCCTCCTCACCGACGCCGGAGTGGTCAATGACCCGATCGGTGTCGACATTGTCGAACCGGCATTCCTGTTTGAAATGCAACGCCAAGGCCTCGAGGTTCGCGATATTCAACAAGACATGTTGGGCGCCAGGTCGATCAAAAACGTCGATGAAATCATGCTCCTGTCTCAAGCAGCCGCCATGGTCGACGGGGTCTATCAAGACATTGTCGACGTGTTAAAGCCCGGTATCCGCGAAAACGAAATCGTCGCCCTCGCCGCGAAACGCCTCTACGAATTAGGCTCCGACCAGGTCGAAGCGATCAACTCGGTCTCTGGAGAGCGATGCAACCCGCATCCGCATAACTTCACCGACAAAATCATTCGCCCCGGTGATCAAGCCTTCTTCGACATCATTCACTCGTTTAACGGTTACCGCACCTGCTACTACCGCACCTTCAGTGTTGGCAGCTCCAACCACTACCAGCACGACGCCTACACCAAAGCCCGCGAATGGATGGACGCCGCGATCGACAAAGTCGCCCCCGGAGTTGGCACTGACGAAGTCGCCGCGCTTTGGCCCAAAGCCCAAGAATTCGGCTTCGCCAACGAAATGGAATGCTTCGGCCTCCAATTCGGCCACGGACTAGGCCTCGGCCTGCATGAGCGGCCCATCATTTCCCGCCTCAACTCGATGACCAACCCCGTCGAAATCCAAGAAGGCATGGTCTTCGCCCTCGAAACCTACTGCCCCGCCCCCGACGGCATCTCCGCCGCCCGAATCGAAGAAGAAGTCGTCGTCACCAAAACAGGCGCACAAGTCCTCACCCGATTCCCCGCACAAGAACTCTTCGTCGCCAACCCCTACTAAAGGGCGACTTACCCTGCCTGGCCCGCGGCCAGCAGGAGAGCCTTATTCTCCCAGGAGGGTGTGAGGTCCCCGGATTCGATTCGCACGGCCAGATCCACGATGGCTTGGTTCACCGGAGTTGGCATACCCATCTCCCGGCCTTTTTTCACCACATATCCGCTGAACGCATCGAGCTCAGCGCGCCTGCCTTTGTCCCAATCCTGCAACACAGCCACGCGGGTTTTGGGCTGGGAAAACCTCGCCAAGACCGCGTCCAACAGGTCCAGAGCATATTGGTCGGAATCCGGCATCTCCTCGGCTGTAATCCCGAGAGACGGCATAAACGTCACACCCAGCCCCTTGGCAATGGCATAGGCCTCGCGAGACGCCTGGTCCATCGCAGCGCGCACCTCCGGATCACCGGCTGCCTCGACGAGCGGGGCTCCCAGGATTCCAGAGGGCAACATTTCCGGGATATTGGCCAGCAACTTCATCCATTTGGCTGAGCGAATATCCTCGGTGATTTCCACTTGGGCCGCGTGGGAGAGCAGCTCGTGCACATGGCGGACCCGGTCTGTCACCGGACCATCAACGGAGCCTACGGCGAGCCAGGTGCCCTCACGGGGTACCTCGCGGTTAATGAGCCCCGGCTCTGGCATATTCGCCGCAATGCCCACCACACACCCAATGGTGCGCTCGGGCCCCACGATCTCGGAGACCTCGTCAATTGTCATACCGTTTTGCGTCCCCACAAACACGGACTCCGGTCCCATCAGAGGCCGCATCAATTCGGCCACCCAGCGGGTGTCATACGACTTCACCCCAGTGAATACCACGTCAAAAGTGCCCCGGGTTTCCGCCACCTCAAAAATGTGTCGGGGGTGAAAAGTCGTGTGTTCTGCTCCGGACGGGGTGTTGATGGTCAATCCGTTGGAGCGAATGGCCTCGACGTGAGGAGCCCACGGGTCAAAAACGGTGACATCCACGCCGGCGTTGATCATGTCGGCACTAAACGACGCACCGACTGCTCCTGCCCCGATAAACGCGACTCTCATTGGCTTCTCCTTATGTCATCCCCACACCAGCGTGGTCAGTCCAGACGTCAATTACGTGCCCTCCGCCTGGCGAAGAGTGATTTCAGCAAGCGCTGACCAGTCTTTGTCGACAAGCTCCGGGTCCTGCAAGGCCTTGTCGAAAAGCTCACGCAACACCGGGCTTGAGGGTAAATCAATGCCTGCTGCCGTCGCTGCCGACTCGGCCAATCCGAGGTCTTTCAGACCGAGCTCGAGAGAGAAGGCTTGGGGCATGTAGTCGCGCTCGGCAATGAGAGTGCCGTAGCCGCTATAGACCACGCCCCCAAACAGCGTATTGGTCAGGACCTCGACGAAATCAGCTGGCTTAACCCCCGCAGCCGCTGTAATCGCGAGCGACTCCGCGAGTGCCTGAATGGCGTGGATGATGTTGTAGTTGACCGCGATTTTGACCAAATTGGCTGTTTTCGCGTCGGTGCCCATCGGCCAGGTCTTCGCACCCATCACGTCATAAAACGGCTGCAAAGCAGCGATATCTACCGCCTCACCCCCTGCCAGAATGTTCAGCCCACCCGCGGCAGCCACATTTGGCCTACCCAGTACCGGTGAGGCCACGTATCCGTGCCCGGCCTCTGCAAAACGAGCGGCAAGCGCTTTACCCATATCCGGGCTGACCGACGCCATATTGGCGTGGACGATCCGGTGGTCGGGAAGATTATCTGCAGACAGCACAGCATCTGCAGCCTGGTCGTTGGCGAGCATTGATACCGAGACGTCAACCGCGAGGGCTTCTGCCGGTGTGTCGACGGCCGTTGCACCGCGCTCTGCGAGCTCGCGGCGTGGCCCCTCCGAGCGATTCCACACGACCACGTCGTGTCCGGCTTCGACGAGACGACCGGCCATGGCTTGACCCATCGAGCCCAAGCCAAGGAAGCCGACGCGTGCCATCACTAGCCCTTCCAGATGGTCTTAAAGTTGCAGAACTCGCGGATACCGGGAGCGCCAAGCTCCCGCCCAAACCCGGAGTCTTTCACGCCGCCAAACGGTAGTTCGGGGTACGAGATAGTCATGCCGTTCACAAATACGGCCCCTGCCTCGATGTGTTTGATGAAGAACTCTTCATCACCGGCG
>OAOU01000240.1_pt1 | contig 10455 bp, 10 predicted proteins | sample 1470821 | NCBI WGS metagenome assembly OAOU01 (sample SAMEA3275579, study PRJEB22092) | marine metagenome | biome: ENVO:00000447 MARINE BIOME; feature: ENVO:00002042 SURFACE WATER; material: ENVO:00002010 SEAWATER | collected 2014-06-20T12:30:00+00 | depth 0 m
ACAATATAGTCCTATAGACGCAACCACTTTTGGACTCTATATATTAAAATATTAGACTCTATAATATTAGACCCTATGTATTTTTATAGTCGGTGTTTATCTTATAGCAAATAATTATGGGTGCTGACATATCTCTACTTATCATTTGTGTACAGCATCATAAACAGATAAACGAACCTTAATTATAAACACTCATTGATAATAAAGCCGTTCTTGAATGTGACGAATTTGATTATCCGATGATCGGCCTTTGCAGGACTTAAATGTCATACCAATTTATTACTAGCGCAGCCCTACCTACTCATCATGGCGATTTTGATATTCATGTCTTTGAGAATGAAGATGGTCAAGAGCATGTGATGCTGACCATAGGCTTGCCCATAGATAAGAAAAATAAGCAAGATAATGCAGACGATCAGCCGATACCTTTGGTTCGTATTCATTCTGAGTGCTTAACCGGCGATGCTTTTGGCTCTTTGAAATGTGATTGTGGTCCGCAGCTCAATACCGCAATGCAGGCCATTCAAGACAATGGCTGCGGCGCTATCTTATATCTACGTCAAGAAGGCCGCGGTATCGGTTTGACCAATAAGATACGTGCTTACGCGCTACAAGATCAGGGCCATGATACTTTAGATGCCAATTTAATGTTAGGCTTGCCCGCAGATGCGCGCATTTATGATATGTGTCAGCCGATGCTTGCGCACGTCGGTGTGGATGAGGTTCATCTCATTACTAACAACCCCGATAAAGTTGCTTATCTAAGCGAAAACGGTGTCAAAGTCGCCAAGCGCATTCCGCTAGTCGTTGGTATCAATGACGCCAATGCTGACTATTTGGCAACCAAACGCGATCGCATGGGGCATCTATTCGATAAAGAGTTCAATACTGCCATTCATCTTAATAAATAAGCGCTGAGTTGGCACACACAGACCTTGAGCGTCTAAACACACTAGATACTATAGATATTTTTATGAGACATTTAGATAACACTAACAGTCATTCTCGCCCTGAGCCTGTCACCCCTACTCACGATGATATTGCGCGAGTACGAGCGTTTTTAGTTGAGCTACAAGCGAATATCTGTCAAGCGTTAGAAGCGCAAGAGCGTAAGGGTGGCGGCACTGCTACTTTTGTTCCAGATGATTGGGAGCGTCCTGAAGGTGGCGGCGGCCGCTCTTGTATTTTGGCAGATGGTGAGGTTATCGAAAAAGCAGGCGTGATGTTCAGTCATATTCACGTGCATAATCTGCCAGCCTCAGCGACCGCGCGCCATCCTAATATTGCTGGTCGCCGTGCGCAAGCGATGGGCGTCTCCTTAGTGGTTCATCCCAAAAACCCTAATGTACCTACTAGCCACGCAAATGTGCGTCTGTTTGTCGCTGAGGCCGAAGGCGAAGATCCGATTTGGTGGTTCGGTGGCGGCTTTGATCTGACACCGTTTTATCCAGTGCTTGCTGACTGCGTACACTGGCATCAGGTCTGTCACGATCTGTGTGCGCCTTTTGGCGATACTGTCTACCTTGACTTTAAGCAGTGGTGTGATGAGTACTTCCATCTGCGTCATCGTGATGAGCAGCGCGGTATTGGCGGGCTGTTCTATGACGATGTCAACTTTGAGAGTCGCGGCTGGGATTTTGAGAGATGCTTTGACTTTATGAAAGCCGTCGGCAACGGCTATCTTGATGGCATCTTGCCTATTTTTGAGCGGCGTCAAGACATGCCCTTTACCGATGAGCAGCGCCAATTTCAGCTCTATCGCCGTGGCCGCTACGTCGAGTATAACTTAGTCTATGATCGTGGTACGCTATTTGGTCTACAAAGTAATGGCCGCATCGAGTCTATCTTAGTGAGTATGCCGCCGCTTGCCAGTTGGCACTATCGTTTTGAGCCAAGCCCCGGCACGGCTGAGTTTGATCTGACTGATTATTATTTGAAGCCGCGTGATTGGTTGAATTTATAGCTTTTGACGATACAATGAACGCTACTTTTACCGACAAGTGTTTTATACACTACTTATGGTACAGTTTATAGCGCGATGCTATTGACAGTAGATATGGTAATCAGCAATATAGTCCGCTATACGTGAAGACTCACTTTTAGGTCAGCTTTTATAGCTGACCTTTATCGTTACAGAGCCTTTATAACGGATCAATTACACAAATACTCTACACAACTCATCGCTGCACCCTATATATTTAGGGCAATAAGTATAAAAAATAAGGGTGCTTTTATCATACTTTTAATTTGTACTACTTTTTAGTTGAGAATCACCCTTTAACAACAGCCACTATTTAGGCAAAGCATGAGATAATGCGCCTAACTTAATAGCCATTAAATAAGGAAGTTTGCATATGCTATCCCTTCACCGCAAAACCCCAATAAAATCTATCTTTGGCATCGCTTTGATGTCTGCTGCTCTAGGCCTAACTGCTTGTAGCGCACCTTTAGACCCTGATGTCAAAGCCCGTCAAGATATTATGAAAGATTATGGTGATGCGATGGGTATTATAGGCGATATGGTAAAAGCCCCTGATACCTTTGATGCGGCGGTTTTCAAAGAGCAGGCATCATTCTTGGCAGAAGATGCGGCAAACCCTTGGAGTCACTTTGAAAACCAAGAAGCCATGGGCAACGCGACTGAAGCCGTATGGTCAAATGCTGATGGTTTCAGTGCTGAAGCGGATAACTTTCAAAAAGTGACGGCTGAGCTAAATGCTGCTGCACAGTCGGCTACTAGTGTCGAAGACGTCCAGCCTGCCTTTGGTGAAGTGGGCGCAAGTTGTAAATCGTGCCATACTGAATTTAGAGCAAAGAATGACTAACTTTTTGTACTGGCCTAGTAGCTTGTAGAAAGACAAAAAAACCGCCATATCACTGAATATGGCGGTTTTTTATTGCTCAAAAAACATCACGTGAAGACAGCTCTTTGAAATAACGCTCTAAGCAAATTACTCTGTCTCTGCTTTTTTGGCATTATCATCATCATTAACGTCCTCATCTTGCTGCTTATTTATCTGCTTAACAATAGATTTCACCGAGGGATCGCTCAAATCTATTGTACGTATAGGGAAAGGAATATTGATACCGGCTGCATCCAGCGCATTTTTAATTTCTACGATGACTTGATGAATAGAAGCGACTTTATTAGCCTGAGTGCCGTTATCAATAAACCAACGTACTGTCAAATCCATAGATGAACCACCAAACCCTGTCGCAATTACGCTTGGCGTCGCTTTTCTCGATACGCTATCAACTTTATCCAAAGCTTGTAGAATCTCTGCTTTGGCTTCTTCAATATCATCCTCATAGCCGATACCGACCTCTACCTGCAAGCGGCGCTGCTTATAAGCGGTATTGACTGTCAAGGCTGAGGTATACAAATCTGAGTTTGGAATCACTACTTGCCGGCCATCATAGGTTCTAATCGTCGTTGCACGGATTTTGATATCTTCTACCGTTCCTTCGTAGTCCCCTGAGACGATTTGATCACCAATACGAAACGGCTCTGAGATCAGCAATAAAATACCAGAGAGCAGGTTTTGGAAGATGTCTTTGAAGGCAAAACCAATCGCCACCGAACCAATACCCAGCGCGCCGATTAATTTGGCTGGTGTAAATCCTGGAATAGCGACAACCATGGCGATCATAAAGCCAATAAACAGAATAAGTGCCCCACCTATGCGCTGAAACACCTTCACCAAGTTTTGATGACGCACGCGCGCGCCTAAGGTTTTATGCACGACTTTTTTGAAAAGTATCGACAATAGCCAAAAAATCCCCAACACAATGAGCGCCGCTACAAAATATGGAATGCGCTCAATAAAGCCACTTGCCAAGTCTTGCGTGGTATAGACCACTTGTTGATAGATGGTTACACCATCGGTTAGCGTGTTCGATAGGCGACTCACGTCGGGGGTGGGCATAAAGGGTTGCTCCTATTGCTGTTTTAGCGCGTGTTTAAGGGGATAAATAAATGAACATCTCACTACTGTTTTGCCAGTTATGACATCAAATCAGCTTGTACGATTTCAATCCAGTAGCCATCAACATCCTTGATAAAGGCAATGTTCTTCATACTGCCGTCTTCTGGACGTTTTTTGAACTCAACATCGTTCTTATCAAACCAAGCGATGGCTTCATCTAGGTTCGGTACGCTAAAACAAATGTGTCCAAAGCCTTGAGGGTCTTGGTTGCCATCATGATAGCTAAAGTCAGCTTTTGTCTCTGTGCCATAATTATGGGTCAGCTCTAAGATACCGCGCTGACGGAACGCAAAAATTTCTAAATCATCACCAGTAGGCAGGTTCTCACGCTCGCTCTCAGTTAGCTTTGCCAAGAAATACAGATCAAACTCCATATCAGGGAATTTTTTGACCGCAAGCAACGTCATACCGAGCACGCCAGTATAAAACGCCAATGACTTGGCAGGATCTTTGACGCGTAGCATAGTGTGATTGAAAGTAAATCCTGTCGTTTGCGTAGAGATTGACTGGACGCCATCTGTACTGATACTGCTCGCAGGCTGTGCGATGGTTGCGTTATTATTACTAGATGGAGTAGACATAATTATCCCAATATAATTTAGAAAATGCAGTTATAAATAAGCGAATCACAATGATCGCAATTCGCTTGGCTCTTTCATCATAATAAAAAATGGCAAAATAATTGATAGGGTTTTGTAAGAATATGAACAAAGTATGTTCATGTTTAGATATATATTAGCTGTCTAAGAATCGTACCTTTCCGGTCTCTAGGTCATACTCAGCGCCCACAACAAGCAGTTGACCACTATTGGTCAAGTCCTCTAGTGCCCGCGAACCATGTCTGAGCTGACTCACTGACATATGCACATTGGCACGGATAGAGCGATCAACCAACTCATCGGCATCGACGTCTTGACCATTGGCGGTCGCCAGCTCATGCAAGTTATAGACACTTGGGCGAATGCGATCAACGATCGATTGCAAATTAGGTGAATAGTTCTGATCAGGATTGATCAAGGTCTCAACGCAGGCCGTGACCGCGCCGCATTTTGAGTGTCCAAGGACCACCACCAACTGTGTGCCAAAGGCTTCGGCGGCAAATTCGATTGAGCCAATCTGTGATGGCGCCACCACATTGCCGGCCACACGTATGACAAACAAATCCCCCAAGCCTTGATCAAAGACAATCTCAACAGGTACTCGTGCATCCGAGCAGCCCAAAATAATGGCTAATGGATTTTGATCTTTGACCAACTCTGGACGACGCTGCATATATTCATCGGTACTGGTGAGACTGTCAACGTAGCGGGCGTTACCTTGCTTCAACATCTCTAATGCTTCAGCGCCTGTTGCTGGGCGGTTCTCGGCTGTCATAAGATATCCTTAAATAACTTTTGGGTAGATATGGGTAGATAATTGGCTACGAGCACAGGCTTCAAAACCCGCTCACTTAGATCATAAAGTAGTCACTGGTAAAGACTTTATTCAACCAGTAATCGTAATAATTGTATAGCAATAAAAAAGCGATTAATAATGAAAATTTGCTTTTTATGGTTACGAGCGGTTTGCTCTTTTATTACAATGACTAACCAGCAAGCTCTTGCAATCGATACTGAACTTGCACTTATTTGCGCAGCGGGTTTGTTATAATAACCCGCACTTGACTCTCGCTATATATGAGATTGATTTGGATAATCAGGACTTTCGTTCATGACTGACTCGCCCGCGCCCACTGCTCAAACCAATAACACTCAGACTGATAGCACTCAGACTAATAGCACTCAGACTAATAGCACAGATGCTACTGGTAAGACGCTACTGCAACTGACAGGTATCAAAAAGTCTTACGATCAGACCGAAGTCCTCAAGGACATCACGCTCGACATCAAGCATGGCGAGTTTTTGACGCTGCTTGGGCCGTCTGGTTGCGGCAAAACTACCTTGCTGCGTCTGATTGCAGGGTTTGAGCAACCAAGCGTTGGTAAGATTCAACTCGATGGTATGCAAATGGCAGGTTTGCCCGCTGATAAGCGTCCGGTCAATACTGTATTTCAGCAGTACGCTTTATTTCCGCATATGACAGTTGCGCAAAACGTCGCTTATGGCCTAAAGATTAAAAAAGCACCTAAGGCGGAGATACAAACCCGCGTGCGTGAAATGTTAGCTATGGTGCAGATGGAGCATCTAGCCAATCGCCGTCCGCAAGATCTGTCTGGTGGCCAGCAGCAGCGCGTCGCTATTGCCCGCGCCGTTATCAATCGCCCTAAACTATTATTACTCGATGAACCACTATCCGCGCTCGATCACAAACTGCGCTTGCAGATGCAATCAGAGCTCAAACGCCTGCAGCGCGAGGTTGGCATCACCTTTGTGTTTGTGACTCATGATCAAGAAGAGGCGCTATCGATGTCGGATCGTATCGCGGTGATGAAAGACGGTAGACTCCAACAAATTGGCACCCCTATCCAAATCTATGAAACTCCGGCCAATTTATTCACCGCCAAATTCATCGGCGAGGCCAATCTCTTTGAAGCAAAAGTACACGGCGTCTATCCTGATCAGCCTAATCGCAATGGCCAAATCACCAATGGCCGTATCGAAGTTGAGGTCTGTGAAGCGCAGGATCATACAACTGATGCCCCTCATCTACGCAATCTGCGCCGTCCTGATTTTGCCAATGCCGTGCAAGTCGGTGACAAGGTCAACCTCCTACTACGACCTGAGGATCTGCGGATTTATGATCCTAAAGATGAGACGCATACAGGCTTACTAGGCCGTGTGATTGAAAGCAATTATAAAGGTAGCACTTTAGACTCGATCATTGAGCTTGAAAACGGCCATATCATTAAAGCCTCAGAGTTCTTCGATGAAGAAGATCCAAGCTTTGATTACAAAATGCATGAGGCGGTAAAAGTCTCTTGGGTCGATGGTTGGGAGTGGCTATTACCAAATGACACCTCTACTAGCGATGGTACGGCTGATGACGCGGCTTTCAATCATGCAGCCGCTGAAGTGGTGAGCGCCGATACTATGAGAGGCCCTAACGCTATGCAAAAGGATATGGACTAATGGCGGGTAGTAGCTTGACTAGTAAAGGCGCTTTTCGCACGGTTACCTTATGGCTGATATGGGGTTGGCTGCTGATATTTGCGCTACTGCCCAATATCTTAGTCATTGCGGTCAGTTTTTTGACACGCGATACGAGCGATTTTATCAGCTTACCTGTCACTATTGACAGCTATCTACGCTTGCTTGACCCGCTGTATTTTGAGGTGTTTGCCCATTCGTTATGGATGGCGGGTATTACTACTGTGCTGTGCTTATTACTCGGTTATCCGTTTGCTTGGCTGGTCTCTCGTGTTCATCTGCGCTGGCAGCCTTTGCTTATGCTGCTGCTGATATTACCGTTTTGGACCAACTCCTTAGTGCGGGTCTATGCGCTCAAGCTGCTACTAGCGACGAATGGCCTTATTAATAAGGCACTGCTTGCCATCGGTATCATCGAGACGCCTATCAATATGCTCTACACCCAAGGCGCGGTGATCGTTGGCCTAACTTATCTCCTCTTCCCCTTTATGGTGCTGCCGTTGTACGCGGTATTTACGGACTTGCGTGATGACATGCTCTTGGCGTCACAAGATTTGGGTGCAAGTAGGCGGCAGACTTTTTGGCACATAGTGTTGCCACTTACAACGCCCGGTATCATCTCCGGAGTCTTACTCGTGCTGCTACCGGCAATGGGCATGTTTTATGTCGCTGATATCTTGGGCGGATCGCGCAACCTACTCGTTGGTAACATCATCAAAAATCAATTTTTAGATGCCCGCGACTGGCCATTTGGCGCGGCGGCTAGTGTGCTATTGACGCTTGCGATGGCGGTATTACTCTTAGCTTATCGCGCTAGTAGTAAACGCATTGGCAAAACTGATTTTAATGAGGTGGCCTGATGTCTGCTAATTCTGCTAACTCAATGAGTAAGAACCAACCCTCGACAAAAACCAATAAACCGCTAAAACTAGGAAATTTGTTTGCCAAGGGCTATCTAAGCTTAATCTATCTACTGCTGTATTTACCCATTATTGTCCTAGTAGTCATGTCTTTTAATGAGTCTAAGACGGGCTATAACTGGGGCGGTTTTAGCCTAAAGTGGTACGAGTCGCTGTTTAATAATCAAGCGATGCTCGATGCTTTTTGGCACTCTATCGTCTTAGGACTCATCGCAGCGACTGTCTCTACTTTGATCGGTACTTTGACTGCTATGGCGCTACATCGCTATGATTTTCGCGGTAAAGGGCTATTAAATGGCCTATTGTTTGTACTAATGATGTCGCCTGAGATTGTCCTAGCTATCTCACTACTGGCACTGTTTTTATTGATAGGCTTACAGCTAGGCTTTGTCTCTTTACTAATAGCGCATATCACTTTTTGCCTGCCGTTCGTGGTCATTACTGTCTTTGCGCGTTTGAGCAGCTTAGATGAGCGGCTGATGGAGGCGGCGCGCGATTTGGGCGCATCTGAGTCGACGATGATACGTACGGTACTGATTCCGGTAATATTGCCTGCGGTCATGGCCGGTTGGTTATTGGCTTTTACCTTATCGCTCGATGATGTGGTGGTCTCGACCTTTGTGACTGGCCCAAGCTATGAGATCCTGCCGCTGCGAATATATTCTATGGTACGCGTCGGTCTTAAGCCTGAGGTTAATGCCGTCGGAACGCTATTGCTAGCTGCTTCATTAGTATTAGTGATTATCTCGCAGCTCTTATTACGTCGTCGCTAGAGCAGTTATTAGCTATGAGTGAACTTCAGCACTTTATTGCTTATAATGAATGCACTTCATCCTCACTACCGAGCTATTTATGCTAGAGCTTCGTCATCTCAATACCTTAACCGCGCTTAGAGCCCATGGCTCACTAGCCGCCGCCGCTGATGAGCTACATGTCACCGCCTCTGCCGTCTCGCATCAGCTAAAAGAGTTAGAAAACTACTACGATATCAGCCTCGTTAATCGCCGCACGCGCCCGCTCACTTTCACGCCAGCAGGTAAAGCTGTGCTAGCCTTAGCGGATAATATCATGCCGCAAGTCACACGTACCAAAAACGATCTAAAGCGCTTAGCGCATGGGCAAGCCGGTCGCCTGCGCTTAGCGTCTGAATGTCATAGCTGTTTTGATTGGTTGATGCCGATACTCAATCACTATCGCCGCGAGTGGTCGGATGTCGAGCTTGATTTTGCCACTGGCTTTGAGCCGGAGCCACACCATCTATTGTTGGAAGGCGATATTGATCTGCTTATTACCACCAGTGATTTGCCGATAGAGGGTATCAGCTATCAGCCGTTATTTGAGTATGAGAGCCGTTTGGTACTATCGCCCACGCATGACTTGGCGGCGCAAGACTTTATCGCGCCTCATGACTTAATCGATGAAACCTTGATCGCTTATCCGGTGGAAGCCAAACGCCTCGATATTATTGCTAATTTTATGACGCCAAGCGATGTGAGCTTTGCCGATATTCGCACCACGGAGCTGACCGCAATGCTCATCCAGCTGGTCGCCAGCGAGCGCGGCGTGGCAGCATTGCCTGATTGGGTAGTAAGCGAGTATGAAAAAAAAGGTTGGGTGGTCTCTCGGCCATTGGGCACAGGCGTGTATTGTCAGCTGTATGCGGCAACGCGCACGGCGAACCAAGATATGGCGTATATGCAGGGGTTTGCAAGTTTACTTGATGGGATTGTTAAGCCGGTTTAGAGCTTTATTTGTCATAACACTCGTTATGAGAACAATATTTAGTTTTTGAAGATAGTTGCGATTTGCAGACTAGTCCATACTCTAACTAAATATTACGTCTTTCATAGTATGATTTTTACTAAAGGCTTAGAACACGTATACATTTAAAGAAATACACAGCCGATAATCTATTGAATTTCCTGACCAGACAGACGGATAAGGATTTAATGGCAGATTTGGTAAAGGGGCTTGGTAGTACGGTCAAAACTAAAACAGATTCTGATAGTAGTCAGGGTAACCAATTAGGGTAAGGACATAACAGCGAATAAGACAATCACAAGCACCTTACCTAGAAATAAAGTAAGAGGCAAACAGTGTAAGGATTGGAGTGAAAAATATTAGAAAGCAAAGGATTATAAAAGACAAAGTTAATATTTGAGTTAAATTCATATAAAGTTAGATCTCATGGATTACATAGAGTGTTGGAAGCAGGTCTTAATGGGAAACCACTTTTATTGGTTCGGTTCCCTAGTGAGGACTTAAACTTTTAGCTGTAAGTTAATGGTGACAAGTGTTTGAACTATTGAAATAATTCTAGTGTACATAGTAGTGTACCTTTCAATATGAAATACTGTTCCTTCAAGTACAGATTAAAAATTAATGACCTGAGCTCGGCCAACGAGGGTGATAGTCATCGACTACGAAAGGATGGGTATGTCGTATCCCGTTGGGTGTAGGAG
>OAOU01000241.1_pt1 | contig 10424 bp, 10 predicted proteins | sample 1470821 | NCBI WGS metagenome assembly OAOU01 (sample SAMEA3275579, study PRJEB22092) | marine metagenome | biome: ENVO:00000447 MARINE BIOME; feature: ENVO:00002042 SURFACE WATER; material: ENVO:00002010 SEAWATER | collected 2014-06-20T12:30:00+00 | depth 0 m
GGTAATACTGGCGCGGACTTCGGGCGGGCCCGGGTGAGTGTTTTCGTTGACATTGAGAGCGACCGGGACGTCCAGCACGGGAGCGCCATAGGGCGATTTTCCGCGCAAGTCCTCGCGCACCGGAAGACCATTGAGGGACACCACGCCCCCCATCGTAGAACTGGGGTGTCGGACGGACTAACCGGCGAAGGCGGAGGGGACGACAAGCTGCTGTCCCGGGTGCACCGCAGTAGAGTCCAAGTTATTGGTCCGCACAAGCTGGTCGATCACAATACGAGGATCCGTATTTGGCGCGAGCTGCTCGGCGATATCCCACATCGACTCACCAGACAGCACGCTGTAGACCTCGGCTTCTCCGGCGTCAGCCCCTGCTTGGGCACCGGGAGTCGCGAGTAGCAACGACGCCGCGAGAACAGGAAGGGCAATTAACGCCGCGAGGACAACTCGCCCACGACGAGTAATCCGGAGCGGTGCAGCGTTAGCGAACGATGCTGCGGTAGTGGTGGTGCTCATGGGGTTCTCCTTTGGCTGTTTGAGTCTCGCTCCCGGTCTTCGGCCGGGAAGACCGGGAGCGAATCTCTGTTTCGAATATATGTTCGAATAGCCGATTTGTCAACTATCCGACATAGGTGATTCCAGCACGGACCACTGACACGCCCAGATGTGGTTCGAAAGAATGTTTAGGCAAAGTGTTCGAAACGCGCTACTCTAGAACCATGTTGACCGAACAGCAGCAACGCATCCAGGCCTTTATCGAACACAGCGTGGACTCCAGAGGCGTACCACCGAGCATGCGAGAGATCTGTGACAACACCGGGCTCTCCTCCACCTCGAGTGTCTCCCACCAGTTGCATCAACTAGAGCGCGCGGGCTTCATCAAACGCAATCCCGGCACGGCCCGGACGCTCGAAGTGATCAAGCGCCTCACCCCGGAACCAGACGCTCCGGTCACTCCGCTGATTCCGGTCAACGACAACATGGTCCCGGTCCCCCTCGTCGGTCGAATCGCCGCCGGTGTGCCGATCACCGCCGAAGAACAGGTCGAAGACATCGTGTCGTTGCCGACACAAATGGTCGGCTCAGGAAATCTCTTCATGCTGACGGTCCAAGGAGACTCGATGGTCGATGCCGCGATCTGCGACGGCGACCACGTGGTGATCAGAGAGCAGAAGACGGCTGAAAACGGCGAGATCGTGGCCGCCCTTCTCGATGGCGAAGCCACCGTGAAAGTGTTGAAACAGCGAGACGGCCACACCTGGCTGCTGCCGCAAAACTCGGCTTATGAGCCCATCTTGGGCGACGACGCCGCGATCCTCGGCAAAGTCGTCACTGTGCTGCGCTCGATTCGCTAAATCTGCGCGGCAAATCGGGCGATTTTCGCCACTTTGCCGATTCCCTGGGCGATTTCGGCGTGCACAGGATGCACCATATAGCGCTCCATGGTGTCTTCGTCGACAAACGTCGCGACGAGACCTGCTTTCCACTCGGTCTCTGCATCCATGTCGATACTGAGCTCCCAGCCAGAGATTTCCTCTAGCTGCTGGTCCAGACCCTCCAGCCGGCGCACAGCCGCCTCAAACTCTTCAGCTGACGCGCTCTCCAACGGGGAAAACATCACAATTCGTCTGATCACTTAGGTGTACACATACCTTCCCCGAGGGATTTCCTCTATCTCTACTCTCTCGCACCAGACGCCCGAGGCGAGAATCCACTGGCCACTTTGGCCTAACATATGGGCAAAGTCGAACTTTGTTAGGTGGCCCGTGCGGAAAACAGAAGTCCTCCTTCCTCAGTCGCTGTTTGCTGACCTTGACCGGGTCAGCGGTCTGCCGCTGTATAAGCAGGTGGCACAAAAGCTCGAGGTGGCCATTCGTGAAGGGACCCTTCCTCCGGGCTCCCGCATCGAAAACGAAGTATCGCTCGCCGAGCGACTGAAGCTGTCGCGTCCGACGATCAGACGCGCTATCCAATCCCTTGTTGACGGCGGCCTTGTTGTGCGGCGACGGGGAATTGGAAGCCAGGTGGTCCACGGACAAGTCACTCGTGGGCTAGAGCTCACATCACTTTTTGACGACCTGAGCCAGCTAGGAAGTGCACCCAAGACCTCAGTGCTTCGTTACGAAACCCAGCCGGCCAACGCAGCTATTGCCGGACACCTCGGCATCACCCCCGGAGAGCCCGTTCTCGAGGTGTTGCGTCTGCGAACAGCAGACGGCGTACCCGTGGCGATTCTTCATAACTGGATCCCCGAAGCCTCGGGAATAATCCAGAAATCAGAGTTTGAGGAGCGAGGCCTCTACCAAATTCTTCGCGATCAGGGACTTATCCCCCAGGTGGGTAAGCAAAAAATGTCTGCGCGACGGGTAACGCAAGCTGAGTCTCTGGCCCTCGGCATCGAATCCGGGGCGGCTGTTCTGGCAATGGAACGGACAGCCTACGACTCAATGGGACACGCCATCGAACACGGTGAACACATTTACCGGCCCGATGTATATGCACTCGAGTTCACGGTTGTGAACAAATAGACGAGTACTACCTCGCGTTGTGAAATCGCCTTACCCGGCGGCTTCCCGAGCAACTTCCTGGAGAAAACTGACACTCTCCCGGGCGTCTCGTACCGGGCCATCGCCGATTTGGGGGTCTTCTCGCATGACCAGATCTTGTTCCAACACAAACCACCCTGTGTAGTTTTGTCGAATCAACGTTTCGGTGATCTCTCTCACGTCCACATCCCCCTGGCCAAGAGGCGTGTAAAGACCTTCGGTCACACCTTCGTAGTAGGTAATGTCTCCGTCTTGAACTCTCTTGGCAACGGATAAATCAACGTCTTTGAAGTGCACGTGGCCGACACGGTCACCATGTGTTTTTGCGAACCAGACCGGATCAGTGCCGCCAATCCACATGTGGCCGGTATCGATGCAAAAGTCCATATCGGTCCGGGTCAACACCTCATTGACATCGTCGAGGGTTTCCACCATTGTGCCGGCGTGGGGGTGGATCACGGCTCGCACACCGCGCTCTTTCGCACGCTCGGCAATGCGGGTGAGGTTGTCGGCGAGCGTTTGCCAACGCTGCTCAGTCATGTCCGGCCGGGGCGCGTCATAGCCAGCCTGACCGGTTTCCGCCGCGAGCACCATCACCTCGGCGTGAGAGGCGACAAACGCATCGAGCTCGCGTTCAATAGCCGGCAGTGGATCGTGGTCCTCGTCATGGACGACGATCGGCACGAAACCGCCCACAGCAGTCATATTGTGCCGAGCAAGAACTTCGCTTCGACCATCTGGATCTTCCGGCAGAAAACCCAACGGCCCAAACTCTGTGGCCTCCAGTCCGAGAGACGCCATTTCGTCAAGCACACGATCGGCCTCCATCTGGTGACCCCAGCCGGGAACTTCACACACGCCCCATGAGATGGGGGCTCCAGCGATTCGGACAGCAGACATGTGTTCTCCTTTACACATTCGGGGCGGTGGCGACCGCCAGGGGTTGTTCGCCTCGCACGACGGCCAGGACAGCCTCAGCCGCCATCTGAAACGTTCGCTTCGCACTCTGTTCACTAAGCCCCATCACATGCGGGGTCAACACGACACGGGGGTGGTCAAACAGCGGGTGGTGGCGAGGCGGTTCGTCGGGGAATACATCGAGTCCCACCCCGGCCAGTTGACCAGACTGTAATCCAGAAAGGAGCGCGTCGTTATCGGCAATATCCCCCCGAGCCAGGTTCACCAGGATTGCGCCTCGTCGAAGCCGTGACATGAACGACGCTCCGATCAACCCCGTGGTGTCAGGTGTGGACGGGAGGTGAATCGAAATATGAGTCGCTTCTGCCACTGCCTCCTCGATGGTCGCAGCCTGTTCGACGCCCTCGACTCGGACAAACGGATCAAAGGCCACCACCCGCATGCCAAATGCGTGGGCCAGCTGACCCACTCGGGAGCCAATCCGGCCGTAGCCCAGGACGGCGAGAGTACCGCCCAGTAAATCGCCCACCGGGTGGTCACCGCGCTCGGACCAACGCCCCTCCGCGACGAGCGAGGTGAGCGGACGCAGAGATTTTGTGAGTGCGAGGAGGTGGGAAAAAGCCCCCTCTGCCACGGCCTCCGTATTTGACCCGGGAGTAATAGCCACGGAGATACCCCTGCGGCCTGCCTCCTCGAGATCAACCCTTTCTGTTCCCACTCCGGTGCGGGCCAAAACTTTCAGAGCGGGCATCGCATCCAATAGCTCCGCATCAACATCGACATCCGCCCGAACAATCGCGCCGAATGCCGCCTGTAGGTCCTCGTCAGACGGAGAGTCCACAAAATCCGCAACATCGCCGAGCACGTTTTGCACGGGGTCTACAGGAACTGCCCCCAGCCCAACGACCAGGTGGGACTTCACGTTAACCCCTCCCGCAAATGGAGAAGCCGAGAACGAGTCCGCCTCGAACTGGTGACACGGAAGCGCACTCTGAGCATTAGGAGCGCTCGTTCTTCGGCGATTGTGTTCGAAGCGCCTCTGCAGACTCCGTCAGACTCTGACGCAGCCACAGTCCATCGGAGCCCAACGCCAGAAAATCCACCCCATCAGAGACCATTGCCACAGCCCGTTCATTGGAGGGGGCAATAGAGCCCACCGGCGTCCCGTGTTTCCGGCCGGCCTGGATGATGCCGTGGAAGGCGTGGAGGAAACCGTCATCGGTCAGATTTGCGGGCACACCAAGCGCAAAACTCAGATCGAGCGGTCCAATGAACAGGGCGTCGACTTCCTGAAGTTCGGCAATGGCCTCAACATCAGCCAAGGCCCCCGGTGTTTCCACCTGGGGCATGTAGACCGGCCGGGGCAGGTCAGTCACGGTTCTTTGGCCCCATCCGGCGGCTCTGGTGTAACTTGCCACCCCGCGCTCGCCCTCAGGCGGGTAGGAAAAAAACCCTGCGACGTGATTTGCCTCGGCGACAGATTCAATTCGCGGGACCATAATCCCCGCGACACCCTGGTCGGCGACCCACCCAATCATCGCCCGGTCAGCGCGCGGCACGCGCACAATAACCGCCACGTCATACGCAGCGGCCGCCACCACCGTCGGTCCCACATCCGCGGCGGTGACTCCGCCGTGCTCCAAATCCAATACAACCCACTCCAAGCCAGCAAGTCCCGCCACCTCCGCAGCGGCAGGCGTTTGCAGGCCCAAGAATGTGCCCAGAGAACACCCGTCCGCTGACAGGCGGAGACGGAGATCATCACCCGTCGGAGGTCCTAGCCGTGCCATACCTGGTGCTTCTGACCGTCTTCGAATTCGACTCGCCGATCTTCTATCCAGGGCTGCTCGAACACTTCTGCTGGAGCCACATCCCACCACACGTTTGAGCCCGGGAGGTTGGCGTGCTGGATGGTGGGCACCACGATGACGACAGGCTCCAATTCGTTGCGGGTGGACGAGAGCGCGTACCGAACCTCATCCGGAGTCACCGCACGGAGCGCTTTTGCACCAAGCCCCTCCGCGATTTTCACGATATCCACGTCGAGATACCCGCCTTCGAGAGTCTTCGCCCCCGATTCAGTGGCCATGTTGTCTCCCTCGCGGTAACGGAATTCGTTTCCGTAGTGTGCGCCGCTTCTCCACATCTGAAGGCGTCTAATCACCTGATAACCGTGATTCTCGCTGACCACAACAGTCATGGGCAGATGCTCTTGAGCGGCAGTGAGCAGCTCCGAGGGAGCCATGAGGAAGGTTCCATCACCCACAAAACTGATGACTCGATGCGACGTGTCCGGGGTCGCCCACCGCACGCCGATTCCCGCCGGAATTTCGTATCCCATACACGAAAAACCGAATTCCAGATGGCAGTGACGACCACCCGTCGCGTCCCACACCTTTTGCAGGTCTCCGGGAGGGCCCCCAGCCGCCGCAACAATGGTGTCCCCGGATTGCGCGTGCTCCTGCAGCAGACCGATGAGCTGGCCCTGGGTGAGTACCGCGTCGGTGTCTTCCGAGTCGAGAGTCGACTTGTCGAAGGCCACGTCGGGGTTTATGGCCGCTGCGCGCGCCACCTCCCACTCCTGTTTCGCCTGCGCGACCCGCTCTGTCCACGCAGCCGGCACGGAGTGTCCGGTTAGGGCATCGCTCAGAGCACGAAGCCCCACCTTCGCGTCGGCAACGACGGCGGTGGCGCCTTGCTTAATGCCATCGAACTCGGTCACGTTGATCGAGCCGAAGCGAACCTCGGGGTTCTGGAACATCGATTGTGAACCAGTAGCAAAATCGGTCAGTCGGGTGCCGACGTGGACGATGAGATCAGCTTCCGCGGCCAACTCTGTCGTGTGTGGAGCTCCCTCGAGACCAAGGCCCCACACGTGCCATGGGCCGGAATTTTGGATGGCTCCCTTGCCGCCGAAGGTTTCGGCGACGGGAATTCCAATGTTGTCGGCCAGAGCTTCGAGCTCTGGGGTGGCGTCGGAATAGTGAATTCCCCCACCGGCAACCAGGAGAGGCTTTTGTGCCTGCCTCACCAGCTCAGCGAGAGACTCGATTTCCGCGGCGTCGGGCTGCGGCCGGCGGATAACCCAATCATGGGGTTCAAAGAATTCGACCGGATAGTCGTAGGCATGCGATTGCACGTCCTGTGGGAGTGAGACGACGACAGCACCGGTTTCGGCCGGATTAGCGAGGACTCGAAACGCCTGAGGCAACGACGTCAGAATCTGTTCGGGTCGACTAATTCGGTCGAAGAACCGAGAGATCGGTCGAAACGCGTCGTTGACCGACACATCGGGGCCCATGGGATGTTCCAACTGCTGAAGCACAGGTCCTTGATGCCTCGTCGCGTAAATGTCCCCTGGAAGCAGGAGCACCGGCAACCTGCTCACGGTGGCGAGCGCCGCTGCGGTGACAGTGTTCATCGCTCCGGGGCCGATCGATGCGGTCACCGCGAGGGTTTGGCGACGTTTGCGGGCTTTCGCGAACCCAATCGCTGCGTGAGTCAGTCCTTGTTCGTTTCGTCCCTGTACGAAAGGAAGCTCCTCACTGAATTGGTGGAGGGCTTGACCGAGACCGGCGACGTTTCCGTGACCGAAAATTCCCAGTGCCGCAGGAACAAAACGTTGTCGAGTTCCGTCCGCCACCGAGTATTGATTGGCGATATAGCGAACAATCGCCTGGGCAACGGTGAGGCGGACGGTTTCGCCCGAGCGGCCGCGCATTGCATTGTGGTTTATTGCCATGAGTTGTTTCCTTCCACCATCTAGACCCGCGAATGCAGGATGACGGTCTTCCAGTCCGTCATTTCGTTGACCGCCGTGCGAACTCCTTCTTTTCCGATGCCGGAATCTTTCAGGCCACCGTAGGGCATGAGATCTGCCCGCCAGAGAGGTGTCCAGTTGATGTGAACGATGCCGGCGTCAATCTCCCGTGTGGCCCGTATCGACGTGTCGAGATCGTGGGTGAATACGCCGGCACCGAGGCCGTATCGGGTCGAATTGGCGAGCTCAATAGCGTGGTCAAAGTCGGTCGCTGTGGTCACGGATACGGCGGGCCCAAAGAGTTCATCCTGCGCAAAGGAGTGGTCGCCTGGGACGTTTCGCACAATCGCGGGGCTCACCATCGCTCGGTCTCTCTGCCCACCGGTCACCAATTCAGCGCCATCTGAGACAGCGTGATTGATTGCCGCCTGGACTCTGGCCGCGTCCGACTCGGAAATCAGAGTGCCCACCATGGTGTCGTCGAGGGAGGGGTCGCCGACGGTAATGGCTTGGACTTTTGGCGTCAGCGCGTCCAGGAATTCCTGTTCCACCTCGGATTCGACGATCACCCTTTGCACGGAGATACACACTTGTCCGGCGTTGATATACCCGCCGAGCGCAACTGCGTGGGCGGTCTGTTCCATATCTGCAGACCGTGTGACGATGACTGGTGACGACGCCCCTAATTCCAGGGAGAGTTTTTTGACGCCAGCCAGTCGTGTGATCTGCTCACCCACTGTCGTGGAACCGGTGAACGACACCTTATTCACGCGTGAATCGGACACGAGCTGCGCGCCGATATCCCGCCCGGCCCCGTTGACGACGTTGAGCGCACCGTCTGGAAGGCCCGCATCGAGGAAACATTGAGCAAGGAATCCTGCGGTCATCGGAGCTTGAGCCGCGGGCTTCAGCACGACCGAGTTGCCCGCCGCCAACGCTGGACCGATTTTATGGACTACGAGCAAAGACGGGTAGTTGAACGGTGTGATGGCGACGACCACTCCCACGGGCTGAGGGATGGTGTAGCCGGTTTTGTCGAAGCCCGTGCCGAGGTTGGCATCAAGCGGAAGTGACTCGCCGTAGCGGTGTGCGCCCTCGAATGCCGAGAGTCGAATGATTTCACCCGCTCGCGACGCTTCGCCTCTGGCTTCTCGGATGCTCTTTCCCATTTCGCGAGAAATGGTTTGTGCGAGCTCTTCTTGCTTTTCGTCGGCAATCCTGGCTGCCTCGAGCAAGATGCGCATCCGCTCGTGTGCGGGAGTTCTCCGCCACGAGTGGCTGGCGAGGACCGCGCTATCAAGACAGCGATCAACATCATCTCGACTGGCAATCACGATTTCGCCCACGGGCTGTGATGAATACGGAGACAGAACTTCTTGGACAGCGCGTCCCTCCGATGTTTCCCAGCGACCCGCAACGAGAAGGCCAGACTGTTGCACGGTGACACCCCCTCAAACCACTTTGTTCGCACAAAGTCTAGAGCAAGTGGCTGGGGATTGCGCAATGCTCGGCCAATTCCGCCCACACGATGCCTGCGATAACTCGTACCGACAAACCCGCTTCTTGGCACCTAACTGGCCGGTTTGATCTCATGGTACGCCCCTCAGCAAACGTTGCGTTTCGGTAACAGTCGATGCAACGCGGCGCAAATTTGTGTTGACAAACGAGTACGTTATATTCATCGTGGCCCACTTCGGGCCGTGGTGATAAAAAAAGTAACTCAAGGATGAGAGGTTCAAATTTGTCTACCAAGAAATTTGCTGTTCTTCTCGGCATGGCAGCCCTAACTTTGGCTGGATGTGCCGGAGGCGGCGCCGCGTCGGATGCCGGAGCATCTGCCGGTGAAAATAGCGATATCAAGATCTGTGTCTACACCCACGGCGATGGCGGCACCTTCTGGTCCGTTGCTCAAGCGGGTGCCGAGAAAGCCGCCGAGGATCTCGGTGTCAGCCTCGACTACCAAGGCTCTGTCAACGATGCAGCGCTTCAGGCCTCGACCATCGAAGCAGCTGTCGCTGCTGGATGTTCAGGTGTCGCCGCATCCGCCCCGGACCCGGGTGCCATCGAAACTGCTATGCAGCAGGTTTCTGACGCGGGTATCCCCACGGTGACGATTAACTCTGGTTCTGCAGTGTTCAAGGACCTCGGTGCATTCACTCACGTGGGCCAGGACGAGATTGTCGCTGGTCAGCAGGCGGGTCTGCGCTTCAACGACCTCGGTGTCTCGAAGATCCTGTGCCCGATCCAGGAGGCCGGAAACGTTGGTCTTCAGGAGCGTTGCGACGGAGCTCGTGAGACCTTCAACGGCACCGTCGAGGACTTCAACCTCGATGGCGGTTTGCAGGACTTGGCAGCCGCATCGACCAAGCTGGAAGCAGCTCTCGCCGCCGATGGCGACATTGATGCCGTGTTTGCCTTGAACGCAGACATCGCAGCCAAGGCTGTCCTCCCCGCTGCGGAAGCAGCAGGGCGTGACATTGCTATCGGAACTGTCGACCTCTCCGAGGACGCGCTGAACGCAATCGCTGATGGCGACATCGAATTTGCGATTGACCAGCAGCAGTACGCACAGGGCTACATGGCGGTTGTTCTTCTCTACCTGAACGTGACCAATGGTCACGAACTCGGTGGTGGACTCCCGATGTACACCGGTCCTGGATTTGTCACTCCTGACAACGTCGGAGTGATTCAGGAACTCGTGAACGCGGGAACCCGATAAGTCAGTAATTCAGTAACACCACAGGAGGGGGTTGGCTAAGCGTTGCCTTAGACAACCCCCTCTCTGTGGGAAGGCTTTCGTACTCAAAGGAGAGACATCAGGTGACAAGCACTGTCGACGAACGTGTCGCACGAACTTCACTCGCCACCAAGATGCTGCAACGTCCCGAATTGGGCGCGCTCATCGGCGCGGCAGTCATTTTCACCCTGTTTTGGGGTGTTGACACAACAGGAAACTTTGCCCGACTCGGAGGAACTGCCGGGTGGACAGATATCGCTGCTCCGATTGGCATTATTGCGGTGGCCGTTTCTCTTCTAATGATCGGAGGTGAATTCGATCTCTCGACCGGTGTGATGGTGGGTTCTGCCGGCTTGATGACAGGCGTGCTGGCCACTGAGTTTGGCCTGAACATCTCGCAGGCATCCCTCGTGTTACTCTTCTTTGCCGCGGCCGTCGCATTTATCAACGGACTCATCGTGATTAG
>OAOU01000243.1_pt1 | contig 10330 bp, 6 predicted proteins | sample 1470821 | NCBI WGS metagenome assembly OAOU01 (sample SAMEA3275579, study PRJEB22092) | marine metagenome | biome: ENVO:00000447 MARINE BIOME; feature: ENVO:00002042 SURFACE WATER; material: ENVO:00002010 SEAWATER | collected 2014-06-20T12:30:00+00 | depth 0 m
ACGATCTAAGTATAGCTTATTCTGAAATATCTATGCTAATTGATGACACGCCCTAGATAACAGCCTAGATAACAGCCTAGTAAGCTTCCTTTAATAGGCTTTATTCAATAATGCTTAAACGCCCTATCGTCCATTACTGCAAGTAGTCTATCACTGCACGGCGCAACCGTATTAATGACGCGTTAGGTCCACTGAGGTGCTGCTAACGTTATCTTTGAGAGTGGCTTTGAGCATAAGGTAACCGGCGACACCTGAGACAATAGAGCCCATGATAATACCTAAGCGCTCATCGAATAATGGCGAGCCGCCGCCAAAGGCAAGACCGCCGATAAATAAACTCATGGTAAAACCAACACCGCATAATAGCGCGACACCATAAATCTGCTGGAAGTTCATACCGCTTGGCATTTTTGAGATACCAAGTTTGAAGATTAACCAGCAAGCGAGCATCACGCCAATTTGCTTACCGACAAATAAACCTGCGGCAATGCCAAGTGGCACAGAATGGAATAGCTCAGCAAACCCTGCTCCTTCGAGCGAGATACCAGAGTTGGCAAAAGCAAATATAGGTAAAATACCAAAAGACACCGTGTTTTGTAGATCGTGCTCAAGCTCTTCAAGCGGGGAATGCTCAGGATCAGTGCGATCAAACATCGGAATAAATAATGCCAATACCACCCCAGCTAAAGTGGCATGAATACCAGACTTTAGTACCGCGATCCACATAATCACCCCAACGAGGATATAAGGGGTGATAGTAGTCACGTTGCGGCGGTTAAGAAGGTATAGAACCGGTAGACAAAGCGCTGCAAAAGCGAGCGAGCTGAGTGATAATTCATTGGTATAAAATAACGCAATGATTAAAATAGCGCCAATATCATCGAAAATAGCAACCGATACTAAAAACACTTTTAGTGAGTTAGGGACTCGGCTGCCAAGCAGGCTTAAAATACCAAGGGCAAAGGCAATATCCGTCGCCGCTGGAATAGCCCAACCTGCCCAAAATTCAGGCTCGTCATAGTTAAAGGCCATATACACGATGGCTGGGAAGACCATACCACCGACAGCGGCACCAGCTGGCAGAATGATTTGTTTGACGTTAGAGAGCTCACCGATGAGTACTTCACGTTTGAGCTCAAGACCGACTAAAAAAAAGAAAATCGCCATCAAACCATCATTAATCCAATGATGGGCATCTTTGGCAATCGCAAAGCTACCTATTTGAATGGCGACTGGCGCATGAATAAAGGATTCGTACCAAGTACTAAGAGGGCTATTGGCAATAATCATCGCCACGATAGCTGCCAGCGCTAATACAATGCCGCCTGACGCCTCGAGCTCAAGAAATGCTTTAAATCTTTTTACTGCCATATCATCCTCATGTGTTCAATTGATACCGTCAACTTAGATCGTTCTACTTATATTTTATAAGATGACAAATAGTTTGCTTTAGTTTCTCACAAATCTCTCAATATAAAAAATTTAATGCACTAAATATCATTATAAAACAATACGAATAAGCAAAATTTTTATTTTCTAGACTCTACTCAAAGACAGCATTTACTGTTGTTGTCCTAAAAACAGGAGTCAAGCTTTAGAGCCTATAGTGTGCTGGCAAATGCTGTCCAGTGCGGTTAAAAAGCGCCTGATATACAAATGCTTTAGATAAATTTAGCAGACTTTGTCATGCTTTTGGGTTTTCTTATTAGTTTGACTCTATCGCAAACAAAAACTTCAACCTATTTTAGACTGAAGTTTTTGATTCTAGACTTAAGCAACTATTTATCAATGTCTGGCTAGATTATTAGCGTCTGGCTAGACCTTATCGCTTTCATCACTTTCACTACGACGTAGACCATCTTGCCATGTGTCAGTCTCAGCGCCGCTTATCTCATGATCACGAGTCTCAGCAGGCTTATTTATGGCCTCCGGCATATTTGTAGTCTCTATCGTATTGTCCGCTTCGCGGAACGAGTCCTGAATAGAAGCCGTGTCGTTATTATGCTGGTCATTGTTGTTTGGAGCATTGTTATTTAGATCATCCCAACGACGGTGATTATAGCCCATACGCTCATTGAGCGTTGTCTCTGCATCGCGATGACGATGTTTAAGCGCCTCTTCTTCAGGATGGGCTTGCGTAAAGTCGGTTTGCTCAGTAGTTTCTCTAACAGTATCTTGCTCGCTACGCATCTCCACATCACCATCTTCTTCATAGCCATGATTAGGATTGGCATCACCAGTCTGCTCATGAAAACCAGTTGCCGCTTCATCGTGAGCGGGTGATGGTGTGTTTTTAGCCGCAGCATTACTATTGAGCTGTGCGTAATCGGTAAGCTTATGCACCGCGTTCTCTAGACTATGAGGATTATCACGCTCTTGAGCGTGCTGTAAGTGCTCATCAAAAACATCTGTCAATAAGGAATCGTAGCGAATGCCGTTATAGCGGATTAATTGCTCCGCTTCACTTTCAGTGATATCGCCATTTTGACTGGCTTGTACCACATGGTCTTCAAAGGTTAAACCCGCAAACTCACCTTTGTGCTCCGCTTTTTTGAATTTTTGCCATAATGGCTCAACTTCAAGTAATGTCTGATACGCATTTTCCATGCGACCATTAGGGTCCTCAGGGTCGGTACTGTAATAGACCATAGTTTTGAGATAATCGCGGAATGGGTTAGCTTCAAAATCATCCATAAAGGTATCACCAAGCTTCACTTTGAGCTCATCGCTTGTCGGCGTAAAGATACGGCCGCTAGGGAAGGTGACAAAGCCAACTACATTTGCTGCTATGCGGTTGGGGAAGTTGGCAAATAAAGAGACAAAGGCTTCTTGGATAGTATATAAGCTGTCTTGTAAAGCGACCTTGGCATGCAAGCGCTCAGCTTCAGATTTGGTGCCATTCTCATAGAACTGCAAAATAGCCGTAGCAATAAATAGATGACTATGAATGTCTGCTAGGCGGCCAGAGAGCATCTCTTTACGCTTCAGATCCCCTGCAAGTAACCCTAATGCCATGTCTGCGGTCAGCGCAAAGCTCGCACTCAAGCGGTTAATGTGCTTGTAGTAAGGGCGTGTAAAGGCATCGGCAAAGCTTGGCGCTTTACTACTACCACCGACATAACCTGCCACAAAGGCACGGGCACCGCGATTAAAGGTATAGCCTAAATGTTTAAAAAACAAAGTATCAAACTCTTTTACCGCGCTTTGCTTGTCTTCGCTTTGGAGCAGTTGTAGTTCATCAAATAAATAGGGGTGACAGCGCATCGCGCCTTGACCAAATATCATCAATGAGCGCGTTAAGATATTCGCGCCTTCAACGGTAACGGAGACAGGAATAGCCTGATAAGGGGTCGATAAGAAGTTGCGTGGGCCCATCTGAATACCGCGGCCACCCAAGACATCCATACCATCATTGACCACTTCACGCATGGTCTCTGTGGCATAGTATTTTGCCATAGCAGTCATCACTGATGGCGTACCGCCTTGATTAAGACCACAAGTTACTAGATGGCGAAAAGCTTCAAGCATATAAGTTTGGCTTGCCATCCGACTTGTCGCATCTTGTACGCCTTCAAACTTACCGACTGAGATTTTGAACTGCTCACGCACCTTAGCAAAAGCACCGACCGACAGATAAGTCATCTCGCTTGCTGAGGTCGAGAGCGCCGGCAAGGAGATACCGCGGCCTACGCCTAAGCACTCCATCAGCATGCGCCAACCGCGTCCTGCGTTTTCGACCCCGCCGATGATGTAATCTAGTGGAATAAAGACATCAGTGCCATCGACCGTACCATTCATAAAGGGCGAGCCACCAGGATTGTGACGAGGGCCGGTAATGACGCCTTCGTGACTGGCAGGCACTAGCGCACAAGTAATGCCATAATCTGTCTTATCGGCATCGCCAAGTAGACCTTCTGGATCGTACATCTTAAAGGCTAGACCGACCACTGTGGCAATAGGCGCTAGCGTGATCCAGCGCTTAGAGAAATTCATGCGAAGGCCAAGGACTTGCTCGCCCTCATGATTGCCATAACAGACCACACCCGTATCAGGGATAGCGCCTGCATCTGAGCCGGCTTCTGGTCCTGTCAAACCAAAGCAAGGAATCTCCTCACCACTGGCGAGCCCCGGTAACCAGCGCTGCTTTTGCTCGTCTGTACCATAATGCATGAGCAGCTCACCTGGACCGAGCGAGTTTGGCACCATACAGCTGACCGCTGCGGTAGGCGAGCGTGAGGCAATCTTGCTCATCACAAGGCTTTGTGCGTAAGAGCTAAACTCTAGACCACCGAATTCTTTAGGAATAATTAAACCCAAAAAGCCATTATCTTTGATAAATTGCCAAGTCTCAGGGGATAAGTCCTTATCTTCGTGCTGAATCTGCCACTCATCAATCATCGCGCAAAGCTGTTCGACTTCATTATCGATAAAGCTTTGCTCCTCAGCAGACAGCTTAGGATAAGGGTACTCAGCAAAGGTATTCCAATCAGGCGCGCCCATAAACAGCTCTTTTTCCCACCAGCTCGTCCCAGCATCGAGTGCTTCGCGCTCAGTATCGCTCATGCTCGGCATAGCCCCGCCTAAAGTCTTATAGACAGGCTTAGTAATAAGCGCTTGGCGGATAGGAGTAATAAGAAGTACTAGGCATAGTAGGGCAATCGGCACCCCTAAGATAAGCGACCACGGACTGATAAAGGCGGTGACTACTACCGTCACAATAGCGATAATACTGCCAGTCACCCTCGACAACGACATTAAAAAGATGGCCAAAATCACGGCTAACTGAATAAGTATTGCCAAAACAAATAAACCAATCGCCATGACGGTCTCCTTAACAAGCGCTAGTAAAACTAAAGGTGGTGTTATAAATAAAGAGTCGTTATAAAATTATGGTAGTCACCAGTAGGTGCATCTCTATATAACGTTAAAAGCTGCAATCATTGCAACAGAAATCTAGTGATGAAACTTTCAGCCTGCAATAACACAGTAATATAATTTTATCTTCCAATATGAAATAATACCTGATAAGTATCAAGGATAAAAATGCTGTTCTATGTCGAGAATATGTATCCATTGCTAGGGAGTGAGGAGAGATAAAATAAAGAAAGTATGATAGTCATTTAGTGATAATGGCCTCATCACACTATTAGACTGTATTTTTTGCAGATGTGTTTTTATATCCTCAGTTATAGTATAAGCATCAGCTGATAACTTTTATAATACCTATTCAAGATAATCAATATTCAAGCGAAAGGGGCTAGGCCTTGTTCGGCATAAGACAGCGTATCATTGCGGCCAACGATGATGTGATCGACTAAAGACAAATCTAACAAGTCGCACGCTTTTTTGAGCTCATAAGTGAGTATATTATCCGCGGCTGAAGGTTTAGAATCGGTATGAGGATGGTTGTGAGCGATTATCAACTGACTAGCGGCGTGAGTGAGTGCGTGGCGAAGTACGTATTTGATGCAGACCGAGCACGAGGAGATACCGCCGGTAAATAGTATCTCAAAGTTCAGCAGACTCAAGGCATTATCTAAACACAAGACGGCAAAGACTTCTCGGTGCTCGCCGCGTAATTGCGTACTAATATAGTCTTTGACCACTTGTGAGCGCCCAAGTCCCTGTCCGGTTTTAAGCTTACTGTCTAAGTAGCGCGTGCCCATCTCAAGCGATGCGAGTATCTGGGCATACTTGGCAGGGCCGATGCCATGGCAGGCAAGAACGACCTCTTTTGGCGCGGCTAACAGCTCGGCAAGCGAGCCAAACTCATCGATCAAATGCCTTGCCAGCTCAATAGCCGACTGCGACTGAGTACCGGTGCGCAAAAATATCGCTAGTATCTCAGCGTCAGAGAGATGACTTGCGCCAAATTTTAGTAGCTTTTCTCTTGGTCTATCATCTTCGTGCCAATCCTTGATCGCCATTATTCTTCCTTTCTTGGCTAAGAGTTATAGAGGGGGTTTGAGCGCGGTTTTTGATTGATTTATTCACAAAGCTAGTCATGGTTTTTTATAAAAAATGGCTAAGCTAGCGATAGCACTATAAAACCTTACCTAACTTATCTCATACTTGTTACTATAAGCGCAAATTTTATCTTTTCTTTTCTTTATTACCTATCGATGTCATGCTTATGTCAAACGTTCTACTCGCTATCACCGGCGGTGTCGCCGCTTATAAATCTGCTTTTTTTGCCCGCTTATTGATCAAAGCAGGGTTTGAAGTGCGCGTCATTATGACCACAGGGGCGCAAGCTTTTATTACCCCGCTTACCTTGCAAGCTTTAACTGGTAATGAGGTACATACCTCACTACTCGATGAAGAGGCTGAGGCGGGTATGGGGCATATCGAGCTGGCCAAGTGGGCCGACTTACTCATTATCGCGCCCGCTTCTGCCAATACTCTAGCGCGACTGGCGATGGGCATGGCCGATGATTTGCTTACTACCGTTTGTCTAGCGACTAGCGCGCCTGTCATGGTTGCTCCGGCAATGAATCAGCAAATGTGGGCGCATCCGGCGGTGAGTCTTAATGTGCAGACTTTGCGTGATATGAATTATCATATCATTATGCCAGCGAGCGGCGAGCAGGCCTGCGGTGATGTCGGTGCTGGGCGCTTGCCTGAGCCTGAGCAGCTATTGAGCGAGGTGCAACTGTTTTATAAGCAGCAGTCTATTGAACAGAGTTTAACGGGCAGGCGAGTGGTGATTACCGCAGGGCCAACGGTTGAGGCGATAGATCCGGTGCGCTATTTGTCCAATCACTCTTCTGGCAAGATGGGTTTTGCACTAGCTAATGCCTGCCGTGATGCTGGCGCGGAGGTGGTGCTAATCGTCGGCGGTAAGGTGAGTCTGCCGACGCCGACGGGTGTCACGCGCATCGATGTGCTGTCAGCCGAGCAAATGCTGAGCGCCGCGCAGCAATGTGTCGATGGCACACATAGCGCCTTACAAGCTCTGCCAGCCTTAGCGTTTGACGAGCATCATAGCCATGACCACGAGCATGACGACTGCTGTGGTTGTGAGGATACGGATAGCTATATCGAAGAAAGTCGTCTCACTAAACCGGCAGATATCTTTATCGCGACTGCCGCCGTTGCTGACTATCGGACTCGCGATGCTGCGCCGCAAAAAATCAAAAAGACTCAGGACGCTATGAGCCTCGATCTGGTCAAAAACCCAGACATTTTAGCGACAATTTCTTTGGCACACCCGGAGCTGTTTGTGGTTGGCTTTGCCGCAGAAACCCAGGACGTTGAGCGCTACGCGCGTGGTAAGCTTGCGGCCAAAGATTTAGACATGATTGCTTGTAATGATGTCTCGCGCGCTGATATCGGCTTTGCAAGCGATGATAATGCCATGCAAGTGTTTTTCGCTAAAGCCTATGAGCAGGACGCAGTAGTGCTCGATAAAGCCAGCAAAAACAAAATCGCAGAGCAATTGACCACTTTGATAGGTCAGACCTTGGCAAAGCGCTAATGGTTTTGCGCACTAATAAAGGCAGTCATGCAAGCGCAGTTATGCCATACAAGTCTAACAGGTGAGCGCAATGGTGGCTGATGAGCACACACAGACGCTACTTTTATTAGCTATATTTGGCTTCGCGTCGCTGCTGCATGGTATTAGCGGACTTGGCGTGACTTTGGTGACGACTACCGCTTTAGCGAGTCTTTACCCTTTGCCGCACGCTATCGTATTGGTTATTTTTCCCTCACTACTACTCAATGCCATGACTTGGCTGAGTGGTGGGGGACGTAGTGTTTGGCAAAACCTCACTTATTATGGCAAACGTTACTGGCTATTGGCTTTGATGAGTTTGCTTGGCAGTCTACTAGGGGCAAAACTGCTCTTATGGGTGGAGAGCGCTTACATCTTATTGTTACTGGCCGCGGTGATAAGTTTTTATGTCATAACGGCACTGCTGGGCAAACAAATACGTCTGCCAAATACCAAAGCTATGCTCATTATCGTAGGTCTAAGCGCAGGTATCATAGGCGGCGCGACGAATGCCATGTCGACTATTTTGATGATGTACTTATTGTCAGCGAGCGATGATAAAGACACTATCGCCAAAGTTGGCAATATGTGTTATTTCTTAGGGAAGCTTGCGCAAATTATTGTCTTGCGTGAGCCTATTATGGCGCTGACAGGGAGTGAGTGGCAACTGATAGCTATCCTTAGTGCGGTATCTGTTGTTGCCTTATTAGTAGGGATTCGCTTACGTCGTTATTTACCGCAAGCGCGCTTTCGTCAGCTTATTCTACTGATTTTAACGGGACTGGGTTTGCGCGTTGGCTGGCAGGGAATAACCGCATTAATGATGTAATGACCCTATAAAAAGATATAGTCGAACCACTATTAAAGTGTTACAGCGTTAGACTCGTTTAGCCTACTACTGTAGTACTTGCACTCGTCTGCCTTGTACCACTTTTAATATTGATTGACTATAGCCATAACATACTTTTAAAAAATGAAACAACCAGCGTTATGTCTATAACGGTATACCTATAAAAAAACCTCACTGCTAAGTCATGACATTAACAGTGAGGTTTTGGCTTTGTTGTTATTGCTGTTTTGGATAGAACTCACTTAAAGTAAAAAGAAGTACGCCCATAGTCCAATAATGACGGTAGCTATGATATTAAGAACCACGCCTGTACGTATCATCTCAGATTGTTTGATTAACCCCGTACCAAATACGATCGCATTCGGCGGTGTGGCTACAGGTAGCATAAAGGCACACGAAGCACCAATGCCGATTACCAGTACTAATACTTCACTTGGGATACCCATCTGCTCAGCAATCGCTGCAAACACAGGGACTAATAGTGCAGCAGATGCCGTATTGGAGGCAAATTCGGTCAAAAAGATGATAAAAGCTGAAATAGCAATCATCACTAGGATGAGCGGCGCCGCTGATAAAGCGCTAGCAACGGTTTCCCCTAGCACTAAAGAGGCGCCAGAGACTTTTAACACTGTCGATAGCGCGATACCGCCACCGAATAACATGAGCACGCCCCAGTCGGTATTATCAGAGACTTGCTTCCAAGAGACTAACCCTAAGCTAACGACAGCTGCCGCGGCTGATAATGCAATCACAGCATCCGTATCAGAGATATCTAATGCTGCACCTATTTTTTTGGAGAATATCCAGCTAAGCGCTGTCAAAACAAAAACAATGATAGTGACTATTCTTGGTTTATTCCACTCAATAACCTCATCTTGTGCAATAGTGACTTGTCGATTGAGATTAGGTTTGAGTACCAAGTACATCGCACCCAGCAAGATAGGTAACAACACTAGCATCATCGGGATACCAAACTTCATCCAATCGATAAAAGCGATATCTAAAGCTTTGGCAGCGATAGCATTAGGCGGTGAACCTACGATAGTCCCTAATCCGCCAAGACTGGCTGAATAAGCAATACCCAATAACACGAATACAAAGGTGCCACGATCTTTTTCGCGATCTACTTGGGTTAAAATACCTAGCGCTAACGGTAACATCATCGCGGCAGTTGCGGTATTCGATATCCACATCGACAAAAACGCCGTCACCCCAAATATCAAAAACACGGCGGTACCCAATTTACCACCTGACAAAGATAGTATTTTTAGGGCAATCTTTTTGTCTAATTGCTGTACGTGCAGTGCTGCTGCTAAAGCAAAACCACCAAAAAACAAATAAATGATGGGATTAGCAAAGCTTTGCAGACCAATTCTTGCATCAAAATCTGGAATGCCAATCAGCGTTCCTATTACCACGACCAGTATGGCGGTAATAGTGACGTGGACCGCTTCGGTAAGCCAAAGCGCGCCGATGAAGAATAACATTGCCAAGCCTTTATTGGCACTGATATCAAATGGCAGAATGTTATAAATCACTAGACTGACTACTGCTGCTATAGCGACGACGATCAATCCTTTGCCTGTACCTTTTGGAAAAGTATCGGTAAATAAATACTCATTACCGTCTTTAGGCAGGTGATCATCTAATTTTTGTTCTGACATGAATAACCCTTATTATGCGCAGAGATATGGTGGGAGTATTAACTAGAGGCTACTGATAGAGAATGATGAATAGACTAATCGCTTTTAAGGACAGCTGCTATAAGTCGCCAAGTCTTATCTTTAGCCACATAAAAAACTTAGCCATAAAAATGGAAGCTATAGTAGCAGAATGCTGTCGGTTAAAATAATGACTATTTTTGATGCTTCACAGCCAATCCATAATAATAAAGTGAAGGGTAAAATATTTAATATCTGGTTCATTATTGACTAGGGCGTGTTGAACATTCACAAATGCGCACTGCTGATAGCTAAAATAGTTCT
>OAOU01000244.1_pt1 | contig 10327 bp, 11 predicted proteins | sample 1470821 | NCBI WGS metagenome assembly OAOU01 (sample SAMEA3275579, study PRJEB22092) | marine metagenome | biome: ENVO:00000447 MARINE BIOME; feature: ENVO:00002042 SURFACE WATER; material: ENVO:00002010 SEAWATER | collected 2014-06-20T12:30:00+00 | depth 0 m
AACGCCATGGCGCAATCGGCCTCGAGTTTCTGCGTACTCCACGACTGGAGGGCGTCGGTGAGGGCGTGGGAACAGGCGTCACCAACGAACCCGTGCAGGCCCTCCGCCTACGGTGCGGTACCCGTCACGCATTCGACCACGGCAAAGAGGGCGCCACCGTCGCGGTCGGGTACAAGAACATCCACCTGGCCCACAGAAAGCCCAGCGTCGCCTAACAACTCGCGGACGGGAGCCTCCGGGTCTGTCTGAAAATCAACGCCGTATTGAATCTGCTCGCCGGTGAGCGCCAAAATTCGGGCAGCCCACGGTCGTTGTCCCATGGCCACAAACTGAGCGCTGTAGAGATCCATCAGCAGCACCGAGCCCGGGCCCGACAGAGACCCGGCCAGGCGGAGTGTGTCGACCACCTCGTCTCGCGAGAGATACAGGGTGACCCCCTCCAAAATCCACACTGTTTTTTTTGTCGCATCGAATCCAGCCAGTCGTAAACTCTCCGGCCACGAGTCGTCGGCAAAATCGGTCTCGACATAGCGGACGTGTTCTCGGTCGAGCCCCGCGCGGTCCACCTGAGCTTTCTTAAACGCGCTATTGGGTGCCGTGTCGACTTCCCAGACCGCGACAGACGCCCGGGCGAAGCGGTCATAGGCGCGGGTATCGAGACCAGCTCCCAACACCACACACTGCGTGGCGTCCAAGTGCTGATCGAGCAACCGGTCAAACACTGCGGTCCGCCACGGCACGAGGTTGGTGGCAGCAACCCGCTCGCCGGGGTCTGTCAGCGGATACATAATTGGCTGCCCTGCGACGAACCGCGCCACCCGCAGTGGAAGGAGTGCCAGGTAAAGACCCCGTGTCGAGGTGTTGGGAAGCACGCGGGCTAATTGTGCAGACGCCGGGTGTGCTCCCACCCCGAAGGCCTCCATCGTGGCGCGACCGTTAATTACTTCAATTGCGGTTTGGGAGATCCCCAACCGCCGCGAGACCTGCACTTGCCGGTATCCCACGAGAGCAGCGCCGAAGAGACTGACGGGGAGCCAGATAATTTGCAGAACAATAAAGACGATCCACGCCACCGCTCTCATGAAATGAGCATAGGCCGGAGCCAGACCGCGGGAGGTTTTTCAAGCTTCATCTCGCACGCACGAGCGATGTATTACATCTGATGTGCGTTATTGCTGGGGCTCTTGTGGTTGGCGGTGATGGCCCTACTGGTGTTGTGAGTCCAGAGCGTCGGGTGCACGACGGACCGCGCCCGAACGTGGACCTGAGGGGAATCGAACCCCTGACCTTCTCATTGCGAACGAGACGCGCTACCAACTGCGCCACAGGCCCCTAAAGCACCCCAAGATTAGCACCGCCGACCCACCCTCATTCGGGGGGTAGGGTCGAGGGATGCGTCCACTGGCCATCGGCATTCTTGGTGCCGCACGGATCACTCCCCCGGCGCTGATTGACCCGGCAGCACACACCGGCGACCGGTTAGTCGCCGTGGCGGCGAGAGACCGCAGCCGGTCCGAAGAATTCGCTGCCGAACACGGAATAGGCCGTGTCCACGAGACCTACCAAGACGTGATTGATGATCCAGACGTGGAGGTCATTTATAACCCTCTTCCCAACGGACTGCATGGGCCATGGAATCTGCGGGCACTCGCTGCCGGGAAACACGTCCTCTCCGAAAAACCCTCCGCCAGTACCGGTGAAGAGGCCCTGCAGGTCCGCGAAGCCGTCCAGGCCTCGGGAGTCCGCTTCATGGAAGCCTTCCACTACCGCTACCACCCGGTCATCGGGCGGATGCTGGAGCTTGCAGGAAACGGCGAGATTGGCGAGGTCGAACACGTCGAGGTCGTGATGGGCTTCCCCCTGGACAACCCCGCTGATCCGAGGTGGGATTTTGACCTTGCCGGTGGCGCCATGATGGATCTTGGTTGCTATGCCCTCCATGGCCTCCGCACTCTCGGTACCGCGCTCGGTGGTGAGCCAGAAGTCCGCGCGGCCACTGCAATTCCCCGAGAGTCTGACCCCCGGGTGGACGCTGAACTCTCGGCTGATCTCGGCTTCCCCTCCGGAGCCACCGCACACTTTCGCTCCAGTTTTGTCCTCCCGGAAATGACGTTCACTATGCATATCCGCGGCTCCACTGGAGAAGCACTGGCGCATAACTTCGTGGTGGCAGCTCTCGATAACCGCATCACCGTGGTGTCTGGCGGGGAACGTGTTGTGGAGCACCACGGCGATAAGACCACGTATACCTACCAACTAGAAGCCTTCGGACGACACGTCTTGGACGGTGAGGAGATTCCCACGGACTCCGCCGACGCCCTCACCCAAGCCAGGCTCATTGACCAGTGCTACGAAGCCGCCGGACTGCCTCTTCGGCCGGTCACGGCGCTATAGCAATACAAACCGCGTTCACAGCCGCGCTCCATACGCTGGGGAGCGTGGAACAGTTTCGGGCCCTGGTGGATTCGGTCGACCGATTCGTCATCCGGTTCATGGATGTCGTTGGTATTCCGTTCCTGCGGGTCGGGGTCGGAGTGGTGTTCATCTGGTTTGGCGCGCTGAAGCCGCTCGGGTTGAGCCCGGCGGAAGAGCTCCTCGCGGCGACGGTGTATTGGTGGACACCAGAGATCGTCGTTCCCGCCATTGGCTACTGGGAAGTGCTGATTGGTGTGGCGTTTTTGATTCCCTCGATGACGAGGGTGGCGATTTTTCTCCTTGCCCCGCAAATGGCAGGAACGTTCCTTCCACTGGTTCTCCTCCCCGAGGTGGTGTGGACGTCGTTTCCGTTGGGGCTCACCCTGGAGGGGCAATACATCATCAAGAACCTGGTGGTCATCGGCGCGGCCTTGGTAATTGGCTCCCGCGTCGAGGCCCTGCGGGTCGGCAGACAGGACTCGAAACAGCCGAGCCAGACGGTGTCCCAGTGAGGTGTCACCGGTCCGACCTACACTGAGGCCCAACGAGAAAAGAGGTCTGGGATGGCCGTGTGGTTGTGGCTGATTGCAGCAGGGGCGCTGTTTGTGTTGGAAACACTCACCGCTGACCTGCTCTTTGCGTCGTTGGCGGTGTCGGCGACAGCTGCCATGCTCACCGCCTGGGGTGGGGGCGGATTTCTTGCCCAGGGCATTGCCTTTACCGTCTCCGCCATTGTGACCGTGTTTCTCCTTCGCCCTCTTGCTCTTCGTGAAATGGCCAAGCGCACCCGGAAAACCGCCACCAACACCGAAGCTCTTCTGGGCCTCGGCGCAAAAACCCTCTCGGCGGTCGATGCCGACGGAGGGCAGATCAAATTGCAGGGCGAGGTGTGGTCGGCGCGGAGTTCGTCTGGCACCATTCGCGCCGGACAGCACGTCACGGTCGACACGATTGATGGAGCCATCGCTGTGGTGTCTCCGCACAACACCTAATCGCACCACTTCTTTGGAGGAGAGCACCCGATGGATTTCCTGATTCCCCTGATTCTGATCGTTGTTGTCGTCGCGTTTTTTGTCCGGGCGATTCGCATCATCCCGCAAGCAAACGCGGGCGTCGTCGAACGGCTGGGTCGCTACGACCGGACTTTAGAGGCCGGATTAAACCTGATCATCCCGTTTATCGACAGGCTTAGACCCCTGGTGGACCTGCGAGAACAAGTGGTGAGCTTTCCGCCTCAGCCGGTAATCACCTCCGACAACCTCGTGGTGGAGATCGACACCGTCGTCTACTACCAAGTGACCAATCCAAAGTCCGCACTCTATGAAATTGAAGACTTTGTGATGGGTATTGAACAAATCACGATTACGACGCTTCGAAACGTGGTCGGAGGAATCGACCTTGAACAGGCCCTCACCTCACGCGAGACCATCAACGCCGCCCTGCGTGGAGTCCTGGACGAGGCGACTGGCAAATGGGGCGTCCGGGTGAATCGCGTGGAAATTAAAACCATTGAGCCACCCGAGACGGTGAAGGTCGCCATGGAGCTGCAGATGCGAGCAGACCGCGAGAAGCGGGCCGCCATTTTGACTGCGGAGGGACAAAAACAAAGCCAAATCCTGACCGCTGAGGGGCAAAAACAAGCTGCGATTTTGAGTGCGGAAGGTGACGCGCAAGCAGAAATCCTCCGCGCGGAGGGAGAGGCCAAAGCGGTAACTGAAGTGTTTGACGCTGTGCGCTCCGCGAAGCTCGATAGCTCCATGCTCGCCTATCGCTACCTGGAACAGCTTCCCGAGCTCGCCAAGGGCGAGGCCAATAAAGTCTGGGTGATTCCCGGTGAGTTTTCTGGTGCAATGCAGAAACTGGCAGAAGCCTTTACCGGCAAGAAATAAGACAGGCGGTCGACACGGAAAGGAGAGAGGGGATGGACACCCCCGAACAGCCCACACGGTCCCAGCTCGACGTCGTCAACACGCTCAACAACGCGTCATCACGCGCCATCACCATCTCCAGCGTGATTTACGTCCTGATTGCGGTGGCGCTGGTGATTGCCGCCGCGGTGTTCATCGTGGATCGATTCGATTCCAGGGGGGTTGCCGTCGCTGTTGCGGTGATTGGCGGCTCACTCGGTGTGTTTGCGCTGTCGCTTCTGGGTCGGTTTATCTCTGCGGAAATTACCAAGGCGCTCCACGCGGCCGAGCAAGCGAAAAAAGAGCGGGACAAAGGCTAAACAGCCCGGCGACGGCGAAGCACCTCGTCGATATCGGGTGTCTCTGAGCTTGCCCGGTCAATTCGTCCCATCTGGTCAAACTGCGACACGGGTGCGAGCCTCTGCTTCTCGGCGGCAGCCTCCTCCGGCCTGGCCTCCGCGGCAGCCGCTCGTGCCTGCTTGAGCAACTGTTCCCTCGACGGCAAAGGAGTCGACTGTGCGGAGACGGCCAGCCTGCTGGAAAGCGGCTCCGGGAGACGCGGAACGCGGGTCGCGGTCTGTTGGTGTGGAGCCCGCTGAGGTTGGGGCGTGGCCTGCTGGCGGGCAACCGGGACAACCCGCTTGGACGAGCGAGCCAGCACTCCCAGAGTGGCAATGCCGATCAGGGTTTTTCCCGCCAGGGCTGCCGTCACCCAAAACGCCGCTTGAAGACTGATCGACGAGACCAACCCGGCCAACCCAATTCCCGTAAACAGGGTGGTGGTCGAACGGAGGATACGTCGGCGTCTGGCCCGAATCTCGTCTGGGGTGTAGGACTGGCTGCGCAGGACGCGCTCTGCTTCCCGGTGCTGTTTGGCGACTTCCCTCGCGTTCAGTTCCGTGCGAAGCTCCTCGGTGGGTTCCGCCGTTTCTGCCAAGACCCGGAGCGTCTGGCCCAAACGAGCAGCATTTCTCTCCGTCGCCATGTACTCACTGCGACGAAGCCAAATCGGGACGAGATAGACAAGCCACAGCACGCCCGCGACGGCGAGCAAAACCGCAGTACCCGAAAACGGCGTTTCCACGGGTTTCAGGCTAAGAGTCGGGGAGCGTAGAACCCGGCAATGGCCCCCTACCGGCGTGTTTAGCGGGGTGGAAGATGGAGGGGATTTCGCATCTGAATCCGCACGTATTCCGGGATCTCAGAGACACCAGGTGGTACCTGGTTATTTTCGTATCGCGCAAGGACCCCCCGGGGCACCTCCTCGACAGTCAAGGCATAACAGAGGTGATCCCGCCAGTTGCCGTCGATATGGATATAGCGCCGACGAAACCCTTCAAACCGGAAGCCAAGCTTTTCCACAATCCGCACAGACGCCGTGTTTTCCGGGCGGATACAAATTTCCATCCGATGCAGGGCCTTTTCAAAAAACAGGTAGTCCGTGACGAGCGCGACGGCCACCGGCATAATTCCTTTCCCTGCATGGGACTGAATCAGCCAGTAGCCGAGGCTTGCGGAACTAAGCGAGCCGTAGGTGATCTGCGAGACGTTGAGCTGCCCCACCAGCTCCCCCTCAACCTCCACCACCATCGGCAAGCCATAACCCTTCCTCGCCTGCTGCAGTAACGAGCGAATCGACTGTCGCTGATCGAAGCCGCTGAGCGACATCACCGGGTGGGTGGCCTCCCACTGCTGGAGCCAGCTGCGGTTATCCGACAGCAGTTTTTCCATCCGCCTCGCATCACGCAGGCGAACACCCCGCAGCGTGACCAGGCGGTGTCGAAGAATCGGCAGTGTCTGGCTCACCTGGGCTACTTCTGCTCCTGGCTCCCGACGAATTCGTCGAGCCAGCGCCGAAAGTCTGGGCCGAGATCCTCTCGGTTACTCGCCACTCGGACAATGGCTTTCAGGTAGTCAAGCCGGTCGCCGGTGTCGTAGCGGAGACCGCGGAACACCACACCCATCACGCCGCCACCGGCCCCCGACTGAGCCACCTGTTTCAGAGCATCAGTCAGCTGAATCTCTCCACCAGAGCCCGGAGCGGTTTTCTCGAGGGCATCGAAAATATCTGGTTGCAATACGTAGCGACCAATGACGGCCAAATTGGATGGTGCCTCCTCAGCTGATGGTTTCTCGACCAGATCTGTGACCATCACCACATCGTCATCGCCGGTCTTTTCCACGGTGGCGATGCCATACAGGTGGGCCTGCGAGGGGTCGACTTCTTGCAGCGCGATGATCGAGGAGGGGCGCTGGTCATAGACGTCAATCATTCGACGCAGGAGATCTTCTTTCTCGTCGATGATGTCGTCACCCAGGAGCACCGCAAACGGATTCCACCCCACATGCATCTGCGCCCGGAGCACAGCATGTCCGAGTCCCAGCGGATCGCGCTGACGGACATAGTGCATATTCGCCAAGTGGGTCGACTGGTGGACTTCCCGAAGCCGCCGGTCATCACCCTTTTTCTCCAGCAACGATTCGAGCTCGGTGTTCCGGTCAAAGTGATTTTCTAACGCGTTTTTGTTGCGCCCGGTAATCATCAAGACATCGGTGAGCCCAGCCCCCACGGCCTCCTCGACGACATATTGAATCGCCGGTTTATCGACCACCGGGAGCATCTCTTTCGGCATGGCCTTCGTGGCCGGAAGAAACCTGGTTCCCATACCCGCAGCAGGAATCACTGCCTTCACAATCGGCATAGAGACACCCTAGTGGTCGACCTAGACTGGCGGAATGCGTGAGCCTGTGCCCGAGCACAAGGCAGCACTGCGCGCCGATGCGAAAGAACGCCGGCGCACCATGACCCAGGACGCACAGGCTGCGGGGGCCACCGGGATCTTCACCCACCTCACCGCCCTGGTCGCCGAGCTTGGAGCGACACGGATTGGCTGCTACCTCTCAACGCTCGACGAACCGCCAACACGACCGTTTATTGAATGGGCTCTGGAGCACAACATCGAAGTCCTCTTGCCTGTCAGCCGGGATGACGGCCTGCTCGACTGGGCACATTTCTCGTCCGGAGACGAGGGAGTCGATGCGCTGGGGATGCCCATTCCGCTGAGCGAACTGCTGGGTCCCGTGGCCATCGACTCCGTCGATGTGCTGTTCATTCCCGCCTCGCTGGTGGATGTCACAGGAATGAGGATGGGCTGGGGCCGTGGGTACTTCGATCGCACCCTCGGGTCGATGGGTCACAGGCCTCCTGTCTATGCGGTGGTTTATGATCATGAAGTCGTCGATGCGGTTCCGCGCGAAGCCCACGATCAATCCGTGGATGGTGCGGTCACCCCTTCAGGAATCATCCGATTCCCCTGACGACGACCCGATCGCGTAAAGGAACCCTGTGCCCACCTACTCGTATCGCTGCCGCGACTGTGAGGTCGAATTCGACACACAGCAGGCCTTCAGTGACCCCACTCTCACTGAGTGCCCGGAGTGCAAAGGAACCCTGCGGAAACTCTTCAGTCCCGTCGGTGTGACCTTCCAGGGTTCTGGCTTTTACCGAACCGACTCCCGCGCGGACGCAAAGAAACAATCTGGCTCAAGCGCCAAACCTGCGAAGAAAAAGAAGAAAGAGAAAAAGTCGAGCAGTAGTGGCTCCGGCTCGAAGAAAACGTCTTCCTAGTAGTGCGGGGGCTTCTCGCCTCGGAGCCGCTCGTCGTTCTCGCCGTCACCGTGACGGTCTGGCTCAGCATCCGGATGGGGGTCCGTCCCCTCGGGGGGTGGCGTGGACACCCGTCGTCCACCGGGGTGTACGTCGGGCTCAGACTTCTTCTGACTCATCGACAATCCCGGCTTCCACCCCAATACCTGCCATCCCGGCAATGCGCTCGGCGACAGCTTCTGGATCAGCGAAGAGTTCAAACGAGTGGACACGAAGGTAGTGCCATCCGAGCCTGGTCAGCGCCTGCGGCCTCAGGCGCAAACCCTCACGAATCGACATCCCCAGTAACTGCTGGTCCGTATCGACAGCGACGCAGACTCCGTGGGCGGTGGCTGCCAAAGGAATAGCCCCGTGATGGTCCACACTCACAGTCATACCCCGACGCTTGAGCCGCTCTGCGAGATCGGTGACTAACGGATCCGGGGTGTGGGCGTACTCTGGGAGGGCGGGAGGTGCGACGATTTCTGCCAACACTTTGCCTAGTGCACGGACCGTCGGCTGCAACCGGCTGTCGGTGAGCTCGGTCGGGTCCACACAACTGACCACCTGCAAATGCCGTCTCGCCCGGGTGAGTCCCACGGCGAGCAGGCGCTCACCACCTGACTCAGAGAGCATGCCGAGGTCGCTTAAGACCCGGCCGTGTGGGGTCCGACCAAAGCCCAGGGAGAAAATCACCCGGTCTCGACTCAATCCATGTGCTTGGCGAAGAGTGACCGCCACAAACGGCTCGCGTGCCTCGTGGGTGAAGAACTCTTGAACCTCGGGACGCGAGCTCACTTCCCTCGCCACACCCTCGAACACCCGTTGAGCGTGTCGGGGGCTTGCCGTCACCACCATTAACGATTCATCGGGGTGGGTCACGGCGTGGGTCATGACCCGAGTGACCACGTCCCGCACTTCGGCGTCCACGCTTTCGATGACACCGGAAATGGGGTCGGGCAGTCCGAACCCATCCTCCACAATCGCCAGCTCCACGCTGCGGTGGCCAAGGAAACTGCCCGCCCAGGGCAGGGTCGCTACTTGACCAGCGTAAAAATTACGATCAACGAGATCAGCGAGATCATCGCCAGTCACTCGGTAGCTCCTGGTGAGTTCGTGACCGGGAAGAATCTCGGCGAGCACACCGAGGGCTGATTGCGGGTGGAGCTCCTCAGGGTCGATATCCGTCGCCGGCTGTTCACGCCACACACCCACCTCGAAGGGCTCGGGACGCTGAGTGACCGGGTCGCCAAAGGCGACCACCTGCGAGGCGCGCTTCATCGCGGGAGCGACTTCTGGCACGGTCACCGCGCCCGCGTCGACGAGGAACACCGCATCAAAGCTCATTGTTTTCGGAAGTGTGTGGGTGTCGTACGGACTGGCCAGCCACACCGGCGCCAACGCTCTGGCCAAATGCGGCGCATGGTCATGGAGCTCGGTAGGAGTCATCGAGGATTGACGAAGTGCGGACTTGAGCCAGCTCGCTTCGTCCGGCCAGTCCATCAAACCCACCGACCAGCGCTCGGCCAGCTGCCAACCAAGCCTCTTCGCGTTAGACGCGGCGTGAGCTTCATCGACCAGTCGGTAGTCAGCCTCAAGACGGTGCAAAATACTGCTGTCTTGACCCAAGAGGTCCTCATTGGAGCCCAACACCTGCTGCAGGGCACCACGCCACCAGGCATACTCCAACTCGGCACCGACCCGTGAGGCGTCCACGTGTCGGTTGGCGAGGTCGTCGACCAGTGGCCCCAGGTCCCATTCCTGCAGTGTGGAGGTGACTTGGGCGCGGTCTTCCAGCGTGCGAAGCACATCCGATTCTTCGGCAAGCCGCCCCATCAACTCAGTGAGCGCCCCCACGGTGAGCTCGGCTAAATGGTGAGATCCCTCTCGCCCGAGTGTTCGGGAGAGCTCATTAATGTCCGTTTCTGCGCTTTGTAACAGCGGGTGCAGGTCGGCCAGGCCCGGCGGAACACTGGGCGGGTGCCCGGTTTCCACAAACCGGTGCCAGGTCTGGCGCTGGTCGTTGATGCGCACGAGGGCATCGTGCAGATCACTGACGTGCATTCCTGGGCGGATGTATTCCTTGGCCAGTGACTTCAGGCGTCGACGTTGCACCCTCGAGAGCTGGGCCTGTTGTTCTGAGGAGCCCGTCGCAGAAATCAGGTCTGTCAGTGGTCGATCAAAGACGGCGGGCTGGAATTTATCCAGGCTTTCTCGCAGATCCACCAGAAGGTGAGTAAAGAGTGCAAGCTGTCCGAACGTGGTGGGGGTGGGAAGCGGGGTGTGTCCAAGCACACGCTCGGAAAGTTCCGCGAGGCGAGGAAGCGTGTCCTCGGCGAGACGTTTCGCCATCTGTTGG
>OAOU01000248.1_pt1 | contig 10264 bp, 6 predicted proteins | sample 1470821 | NCBI WGS metagenome assembly OAOU01 (sample SAMEA3275579, study PRJEB22092) | marine metagenome | biome: ENVO:00000447 MARINE BIOME; feature: ENVO:00002042 SURFACE WATER; material: ENVO:00002010 SEAWATER | collected 2014-06-20T12:30:00+00 | depth 0 m
GTGGTTTGGGTGAGGTTTGTGGCCATTCAGAATAAGCCCAAATTGCAATGAGTGTGAAAATCACGTATTGAAACGCGGTAAAAGTGAAGCCCTTATAAAAGTACAAAGGTACGGAGATAGCGTCAGCGACGATCCACAGTAGCCAGTGCTCGATTTTTCGCCGCGCCATCAGCCACATTGCCATCAAAAACAGCGCTGTGGTGAGCATATCGGTATAATCTACCCAAGTGAATAGATGAAGGCCTAATACGACGCCATCGAAGCTGAAGTTATTATTAATAACAGGCCGAAAATAATACACTAGCGCCACAAAGGCGATAGTTGCTACTGCTAAAAGCGCTAATATCGGCAGATCCTGTTTATGAATATGCTCAACTTGTACCTCAGATTGTATCTCGGAGCCAGACTGAATGTCTTTTTTGGCACGGTTCTGAAGTTGTGCTTTATTTTTTGTCCAGTTAAACCAGCCATACAAGCTCATGACAGTATAATAGGCATTGATAAACATATCGCCAAACAACTGCCACTGCCATAGCAAATAAACAAAGATCGCCGTACTGATCAGACCGATAGGGAAGACTAAGACATTGAGTCGACTCGCCAGCAGCACACTTGCAACCCCGCAGCTGACGGCGATGAGCTCTAGACTGATAAATAAGGTGGAGTAGTCCGCATATTGACCAAAAAGCCAATTAAAAATCTCTACCATCAGGGTTTCCAGTAGTATAGTCGAGTTGAGTCAGTATCAAGGGGGAGGTTCAGTTGCTCTATTATAGCTCAGCTGAAGACAAGAGTCGGGCAAAACCTAAGGTTACATCGCAGTTAATAGTTATTTGTAACAAACTATTAGCAAAATTATAATAATCAGGCATAATAACAATAACCGTTTTAGTTTACAGTTATTCACTGAAATAAGAGTTATGCAACAGCCACTTCTTATTTTACCCATTTTACGCTTATCAAAGACACCTAGTAGTAGACAAGGAAGCTTATCATGACGACTTGTATCACCGGCACTGGCCTGTATATCCCTCCCTATAGCATTAGTAATGAAGAGCTAGTGGAGTCCTTTAACCAGTATGTAGAGAACTACAATGAGCAACATACTGACGAGATTGCAAACGACACTATCACCGCCCTTGAGCCTTCATCGGCTGCATTCATCGAAAAAGTCTCAGGCATCAAATCCCGTTATGTGATGGAAAAAGATGGCATCCTTGACCCTGAGATCATGGCGCCCGTTATCCCTTATCGTAAGCTTGGCGAAGAGCTATCGGTTATGGCAGAGATGGGCGTGGCGGCATTGAATGATGCCCTAGCGGACGCTGGACTTGAGGCGAATGATCTAGACGGTATTATTCTAGCCTGTTCGAACTTTCAGCGCACTTATCCTGCCGTCGCCATCGAGATCCAAGAGGCAATCGGCATGGTAGGCGGTTTCGCTTATGACATGAACGTCGCTTGTAGCGCTGCTACTTTTGGTCTGTCACAAGCGCACGGCTCAATTATCTCAGGACTGGCTAAGCGCGTCGCCGTCGTCAACGTCGAGATTACCTCAGCGCATCTGAACTGGCGTAACCGTGACAGCCACTTTATCTTTGGTGATGTGGCAACCGCTAGTATTGTTGAGGAGTTAGACACCCCTAAAGGCTATGAGATTCTAAATTCTAAGCTATTTACCCAGTTCTCAACCAACATCAAAAACGAATACGGCTTTATGGATCGCTCAGAGTTCTTGGCGGCTGAGACTGAGATGTATCCAGATCTTAAAGCACCGGTTACTGACAAGCTGTTTTTGCAAAATGGCCGTAAAGTCTTCCGTGAAGTTTGTCCGAAAGTGTCGGAGATTATCACCGAACATCTAACAGAAAACGAGCTATCAGCGGATGATGTGAAGATGATGTGGCTCCACCAAGCCAATGCCAATATGCTTGATTTAATCTTGCGTACTGTCGTTGGGCGTGATGCGGACAAAGCCATCGTGCCAAGTGTTATCGACGAATTTGCTAATACCAGCTCAGCAAGCCCGATGATTGTTTTCCACCGCTATAAAGATCAGCTACAATCGGGCGATTTGGGCGTCATCTGCTCGTTTGGCGCTGGTTACTCAATCGGTTCGGTACTGGTGCGTAAAGTGTAAAACGTAATTAAACTGAGTAAGCTCACTAATCTCACTAAGCTTAGTAAGCCTACTCAGTTTAGTACTTATATTCTTAAAAATAGCTAAGAGCACTCTTAGCTATTTTTTTTGGTTTTAGCTTTAAACAAGAAGATTACTGAGTGTTTTTAATATAAGGGTAAAAATTTGCTATAATTGCTCTCTTATTTTACTTAGCTAATAAAAAGATCTTTTATGAAAGAATCCTTACGCCTGCGTTTAGACCAAATGGTAGACCGTTATGAAGAGGTCACCGCTTTATTATCTGACCCTGATGTCATCAGCGATAATAATAAATTCCGTGAGCTGTCGGTTGAGCATAGCGACTTGATGGAAATTACGACTTTGTGGCTCAATTATGGCCGCGCCGAAACGGATCAAGCTGATGCGCAAATGATGCTTGAGGATGCATCAGACCCTGAAATGAAAGAGATGATGCAAGATGAGATTGATAGTGCTCGCGCCGCCATCGCCAAGATGGAAGAAGATCTCAACGTCATGATGCTACCAAAAGACCCTAATGACAAAGTGCCCGCGTTCCTAGAGATTCGCGCTGGTACTGGCGGTGATGAAGCGGCTATATTCTCAGGCGATCTGTTTCGCATGTACCAAAAATATGCGCAAAATCAAGGCTGGACTGTCGAAGTGCTGTCTGCTAATGAAGGTGAGCATGGCGGCTATAAAGAAATCATTAGCCGCATATCAGGCAATAGTGTCTATGGTCGTCTAAAGTTTGAATCAGGCGCGCACCGTGTACAGCGAGTACCTGAGACCGAAAGCCAAGGCCGAGTGCATACCTCAGCGTGTACGGTAGCAGTGATGCCAGAGGTTGAGATTGATGACAGTGTCGATCTTAATCCAGCGGATATTAAGATGGATACGTTCCGAGCTAGCGGCGCCGGTGGTCAGCACGTTAACACTACTGATTCAGCAGTACGCTTAACTCATATTCCTACTGGGGTAGTCGCCGAGTGTCAGCAAGAGCGAAGCCAACATAAAAACCGCGCTAAAGCGATGCAAATGCTGATCTCACGTATTCAGCAAGCCAAAGTACAAGCACAGGTCGATACGGCAGATGAGATGCGCCGCGACCTTGTCGGTAGTGGCGATCGTAGTGAGCGCATTCGTACTTATAACTTCCCGCAAGGGCGCATGACCGATCACCGTATTAACTTGACCCTTTATAAGCTAGACTCCATCATGGAAGGTGATTTAGATGAGCTTTTAGATGCGCTACTACGCGAGCATCAGGCTGATCTGATGGCGAGTATTGGCGGTGAGTAGTACCATCCTATTGTCTATAAGCTAAGTGATAAGCGCAGGCTAGGTTTTATCCTAGTGTTTTTCAAGCAGTGCTTTTTAACCTAACCGTTTTAATCTAGTGTCATAGTGTTAGAAGTGTCCAACAAGAACAAAACCCATCAAATTTGAGAATGTTATGTCAAAAAATAACCAAAACCAACAAGAACAAGCGCCTACTGCCGAGGAAGCTAACGAACTTATCGCGCAACTGCAAGCTAAGCTTGATGATATTGCCGCTTCTGGTAAGACCCCTTATCCCAACCAGTTTAAGCGCACTGACTATGCACAAGATTTGCAAACGGCCTTTGAAGGCATTGATAAGCAAGAAATAGAAGAAAAAGCGGCGAATGGCGAGAAGACGCAAGTGAATGTTGCAGGACGCGTCATGCTCAACCGCGGCTCGTTTATTGTTATTCAAGATATGACAGGCCGCATTCAGCTTTATGTCGCTCGTAAAGAGCTAGATGAGGAGACGCGCGCCAGCATAAAATCATTAGATCTAGGTGATATCGTTGGGGTGTCAGGCTATATCGGCCGCTCAGGTAAAGGCGATCTTTATGTACATATCGAAGAGTTTACTCTACTTACCAAAGCGCTACGTCCAATGCCGAATAAATTTCACGGTCTCGCTGATATCGAAGCGCGGTACCGTAATCGTCATTTAGACTTGATGACCAATGAGTCGACGCGCGATACTTTTATGATTCGCAGCCAAGTGATTAGTGGTATCCGCCAGTTTATGCTGAATGAGCGTTTTATGGAAGTTGAGACGCCAATGATGCATCCGATACCAGGCGGCGCAGTAGCCCGTCCGTTTGAGACTCATCATAATGCTTTAGATATGCCATTATATCTACGTATCGCTCCAGAGTTATATCTCAAGCGCCTAGTCGTTGGCGGTTTTGAAAAAGTCTTTGAGATTAACCGCAGTTTTCGTAATGAAGGCGTATCGACTCGTCATAATCCTGAATTCACCATGATTGAATTTTATCAAGCCTATGCTGATTATCATGATCTAATGGATTTGACCGAGCGTTTATTCCATAAGTTAGCGATTGATATTTTGGGCACTACTGAGCTGACTTATCAAGACGAAGCTATTAGTCTCAAAGCACCGTTTGCGCGCTTATCGATGTCCGATGCGATTGCTCAATATGCCGAAGGCTTTGATATGGCTCGTATCGATGATCGTGACTATCTGGCTGACTATGTCGAAAATACGTTAAAACAACCGGTAAATGACGTCTTTGGCGTTGGTAAACTCAAAACTATCGTCTTTGAAGAAACTGCTGAGCATCAATTGCGTCAGCCGACTTTTATTACTGAATATCCAGCAGAGACCTCACCGCTGGCACGCCGTAATGATGACAACCCTGAGATTACTGACCGCTTTGAGCTGTTTATCGGTGGCCGAGAGTTGGCGAACGGTTTTAGCGAGCTGAACGATCCTGCTGATCAAGCGGAACGTTTCCGTGGTCAAGTCGCTGAAAAAGACGCGGGCGATGATGAGGCGATGCATTTTGATGAAGAGTATATAGAAGCTTTATCTTATGGTTTACCGCCAACGGCAGGCGAGGGTATTGGTATCGATCGTTTAGTGATGCTATTTACCGACTCAGCTAGCATTCGCGATGTAATATTGTTCCCGCATATGCGCCGCAAAATCGAAGACTAGTCTGAGATAAAGCCCATGAAGTTAGGTGCGTAACGCGTTGCTTATTAGACATTAATCTACTATAAAGTTTAATTAACGATATAATAATCGTTATTTTCTAAAATTTAGTTTCTAAAAGTTAGTTTCTAAGAAGTGCTTGTGATTAGTCATTTAGGAATGTGTTCGATGCTACCTTATGCTCCTTAGTTACAAGCAGCAGTCACAAGCAGCGATTTTAAGGATGTTATTTATAGGGATATCATTTATAGGAATATTATGGAAAATTCGCATAGCGCTTCACCTTGGCAAACCCTGATTCTTCAAAGCTTTTTATCTTTATATCAAATCAGTGCTAAAAACACTACTAGCAGAGACTATTTTCAAGGCTATGACTTTGTTTTTGAATTCTCCGAAGCGGTGCTTTATGTATTGGTGAATGAAGTCACCGCTGAGGTCAGTCAGTACGATATAGACGCCTCGCAGGTAAGAGTTTGGAGAAAGGATGTCGTTAATCAGCTGATGAAGCGCCATGCGCAGGTCTACTCAAGCAACCATAGTCTGACTGATAGGCAAAGTCCTGCTAATGCAGACAAAGCCGTATACTTTATCGGTTTAACGTCCTTGACGATTAAGCATTCAAATAATCAAAGCCGCGCCCAAGCCAATAGCTCGTTACACGATGTGCAGTACGAGTACGGTAGTCAGTTCTTTGCAGAAGATTGTGTATTAGATCTGGATGATGAAAAAAGTATTTTACAGATATTTAGTCTGCAAAACTTTAGTAAAATATTAAGACAACTACAAACTCCTGCTGATGTTACGGCGTTTTTACAGTTTCATCGAAGTCATCTGACAGCGATGCAATCTTTTGATGATGAGTCGACATTGTTGGGAGGGTTTTTACAATCATCAGACTTTTATAAAAAAGCGCTACAAGTACAACAGCAGCTAGTAGATAACAACCTATTAGAGCAGGTAGAGCCGCGCTTACTAGAGATAATGCACGCTTCGACACCCGCGTCTATTGAGAAAGTATCAGCCGATATCATTAAAAAGTCGGACATGTGGTGTAAGCTTTTTAATAGCCTTGTGCAGCGCTACTATGAAGCAAGAGCACCTCTGCCCAAAGCACAAGTTGAATTACTAGTCGATGAGTCTCTCTATACTTGTGCCAGTTTAGTCGAGCGGATATTAGACTATAAGTATAAGGATGCGCAATCGCGTTGGAATGGTTATATCGATCATCAGCCTTCTTACAACCGCTCTGGCTGTCACTATATGCTGGTGTTTTACGCGCAATACGAAAGTAGCCCGCTTAGCGCCAATAAGGTTCGTAGCAACTACCAAGATTTATTAGCAGAGCTCAACGCTCATCTACAAGAGCCCATAATGGAAGATTTATTCTTAATTGGAGTCGAGCACAGAGACTCTAGGGATAGCGTAAACACTGAAGTTATGATTGATATTTTCTATCAAAGTGGCTCTGTTATCAATGCAGAAATGCAGCGCTTATATGAGCAATTAGCTGAGCTCAAATCACAGTCTTGATAGCTGTCACTGACTCAATCATTGACTTGCTCTAGGTAAGCACTATAAACAATGACTCATCGGTACTTTCGAACGCTCTATAGTTTTTTGCTAAAAAACAGATATTCTTTCAAATAGGAAGGACTAAAACAGGCATTAGGCGTAGAGGATACTAGAAAGATGCATTACTCGAAAAATAGTATCGATACCGAAGCTCATCCCTTTGTAATAAACCTCTGTACCCCTTATTTAGCACTGCTATATTGGCAACTATTATGACGCAACAGTATCAAGTTTTAGCCCGAAAATACCGCCCTAAAAACTTCCATGAGCTTGTAGGGCAAACCCACGTCTCGCAGGCCTTGATTAATGCGATTGACTATAACCGTCTGCATCATGCTTATTTGTTTACTGGTACTCGCGGTGTCGGTAAAACTACAATCGCGCGCATTTTATCAAAATGCTTAAACTGTGATACCGGTATTACTAGCACACCTTGCGGAGTATGCGACAACTGTGTGGCCATCGATCAGGGCCGCTTTATTGATCTAATCGAGATCGATGCCGCCTCTCGTACCAAGGTCGAGGATACCCGTGAGCTATTAGATAATGTGCCTTATGCACCAAGCCAGGGACGCTACAAGGTTTATCTTATTGATGAAGTGCATATGCTATCGACGCACAGCTTCAACGCACTATTAAAGACCTTAGAAGAGCCACCTGAGCATGTCAAGTTTTTACTTGCGACCACTGACCCGCAAAAGCTGCCAGTCACTATCATCTCACGCTGCTTACAGTTTGTGCTTCGCCCCTTGCCGCAGACTTTGCTTTGTGAGCATTTGGCTAAGGTACTCACTCAAGAGCAAGTGGCGTTCACCCAGCCAGCGCTTTGGCAGTTGGCAAGCGCGGCAAAGGGCTCAGTGCGTGATGCTATGTCGTTGACCGATCAAGCGATTGCTTTTGGGCAAGGCGCGCTTGATGATGAGACGGTCAACGCTATGCTTGGCTTGATTGATGCTGCAGACTTAGTGCGCTTAATAACAGATATCTATCATCATGACAAGTCGGCAGTAGCTGCACACATTGAGCAGATGCGCGCGCAAATGGTTGACGCTACAAGTATGTTCGATGGATTGGCTGAGCTGCTACATCAATTGGCGTTGACTCAGCTGTTGCCTGAGGTGGCTCTAAACGTTAATGAGACACAAGCGCAAACGATCAACGAGTTAGCGCAGCGTATTAGCCCTGATGTATTACAGCTGTATTATGAGATTGTGGTGCAAGCTCGTGAAGGTATTAAGCTTGCGAGCACTCCTATGCAAGCGCTTGAAATGTGTATTTTGCGCCTGCTGGCGTTTCGTCCGCTGCCGACTGATGAAGTAGTGATACCTAGTAATAATGATGATGAGACTGCGACGGCTTCAATGCCCTCAGTAGATCATATTGTCACCTCAAATCAGAACTTAACGTCCTATGAGATCGAGCATAAGAGCGCTCTTCATCCAAGCGATGATGAGCAAGACGTCAAAAACACTAACACTGAGAGTCAGTCTGACTATGAGCCAACGTCAGAGCAAAAACAATATATAGATGACGACCCTGTTGACGTTGCTCAGCCACTAATCGCAACCTCTAGTGAACCTGAACCTGAACCTGAACCTGAACCTGAACCTGAACCTGAACCTGAACCTGAAATTCAATCAACACATGATCAGGAACAAGGGTTCGATAACGCAGCGGTTGAGATTAGTGATTCGTCAGTAACTGCTGCTGAAAAAGAGAGTCAGGCTGCTGCCCAGCTACAGCCTAGCGCTAATCTTGAAGCTACTGAAGGCTTACAACAAACCAGCTCGCAAAATATTCAACATTCCTCTCATTTAGCAGTCGATGATCCTAGAGCATTATTGCGCTGTGCACCGCAAGAATTAGTCGGCGAGTGGACGCCTGAGAAGTGGGACTACTGGTTACAGACGGCGCGCGAAGAGGATATTCTAGCCTCAGATGAGCTCGCTTTAGCTCGTCAAGGTATGATGACGGGTCTGTGTGATGGTCCATCTGCTTTTGTGACTAGTATTGATAGTAAGCATTTGCAAGCTACTTTTCAGCAGCTGGCGGCGACGTTGAAACAACAGTTTACGCAAGCAGATATCAGTTTAGAGATAGACGATAGTGCCCAGAAAACTGCAGACAAGACGCCTGAAAGTCGCCAGAAGTTACGACTGGAGCAAGCAGCACAAAGCGCACAAGAGCTACTATTAGCGTCGCCAGTGATGCGCTATTTGACTGAGCGCGGCGAGGGCAAAATGGGTAAGGTGAAGCTCACCTAAGTTTGAAGATACACTGATATGATACTCATCAAGAGACAAGCTCAATAAATAAAGATAACTTAGTCAATGTGCTAAATGCTATTTTATCGATATATAGCATATTATCAAAATATGCGACTCATTAAGTGTACGCTTTAGATATATTAAAGATAGGTAAAGTTTTTTTAATTAGTTATAATGGTTAAGTTATATTAAAAATTAAAAAAGAGTTTAGGTGACAATATGTTAGATAATTTGCGCGGTATGGCTGTGTTCGCGAGTGTGGTCGAGCACGGCTCTTTTAGTGGTTCAGCTCGGGAGCTTGGGATTACCACTAGTGCCGTCAGCCAACAGATACGTTCTTTGGAAAATGAGCTGGGCGTAGTGCTACTACATCGATCTACTCGTAAGCTGAGCTTAACGGAGGCGGGCGAGAGCTTTTACGAGTCAGCAAAAGATGTCGTGAGTGCCGCTGAGCAAGGCCGTATCAAGGTCAATCAATTACGCGATGAGCTGGCTGGTAGCTTGCGTATTGCGACCACGCCTGAGCTTGGCGTGCACCATATATTGCCGGCGTTATCGACTTGGATGGCAGCTCACGATGATTTGAGTATTACCTATCTAGCAGATAACCGCTATGTGGATATGATTGATGAGCGCATCGATATCGCTGTGCGTATGAGCCCAAGTATCGATAACTCTGCGCTGAGCAGTCACCCTTTATCAGATGTGCGTCAGCTACTAGTGGCCTCACCGCAATACTTGCGTCAGCACAAAAAAATAGAGAGCCCAAAAGATTTAGCCGATCATCAGCTCATCTGTATCGATATTATGCAAGATGCAAGCTATGTTGAGCTATCAAAAACGGAAACCAGTAAAAAAACGCGTATCAAAATGGACTCGCGTATTCATACCAATAACGTTTTTATGGCACTAACTTTGGCAAAAGAGGGTCATGGTATCATCAGAATTATGGAGATGGATGTTAAGCGTGAGCTTGAAAACGGTAACTTAGTAGAAGTATTAACTGGCTATCAATTACCAAGTTTTGTACTGTACGCGGTGACCTTGAATCGCGAACAGCAGCCTGCCAAAATTACTCGCTGCTTAGAGGTATTAAAAAAGTACTTTCATGCGAGTTAATAGGCTTTGAATGGCTTATCATTTTGACTATGCCATCTCGATTAATTAGGGCGTGTTGAACATTCACAAGAAGGCACTGCTGATAGCTGCTAGTTAATCAAAGCTGTGTTCTAGTCGTCGGGAAAATTGCAGGTAATGCAGATGCCTTAGCTAAATTTTTACAACGACTAGGGC
>OAOU01000249.1_pt1 | contig 10262 bp, 7 predicted proteins | sample 1470821 | NCBI WGS metagenome assembly OAOU01 (sample SAMEA3275579, study PRJEB22092) | marine metagenome | biome: ENVO:00000447 MARINE BIOME; feature: ENVO:00002042 SURFACE WATER; material: ENVO:00002010 SEAWATER | collected 2014-06-20T12:30:00+00 | depth 0 m
GGCAAGAACGGGAAATGGAACAAATAGCCGGTACACATAATAATCGCGTCAAAGCGCTTACTCGTACCATCAGCGAAATGCGCCACATCGTCTTCAAAATGCGTCACGAGCGGACTCTCACTAATGCCCTCAGGCCAGTCATATCCAAGCGCTTGCGTGCGATAGCTGATAGTGACCGATTTAGTGCCGTATTTATAGCACTGTGTTCCGATATCTTCAGCGGAATAGCTACTACCGATGAGTAAGATATCTTCGTCTTTAAACTCTAAGGCATCACGGAAATCGTGAGCGTGCAATACGCGGCCTGGGAAGGCTTCTAGTCCTTCAAAATAAGGCATATTCGGCGTTGAGAAATGGCCTGTTGCGACGACCACATGATCAAACTCACCGACTTCTTGCTCGCCGGTTTTGTGGTTCATCACCGTCACGGTAAATAGCTTGGTTTCATCATCGAAAGTGACCCAACGTACCGGGCACTCAAAACGGATATATTTTTGGATATTTTGCTTATCGATACGTCCCATGATGTAGTCTTTTAGGACTTCGCGCGGTGGGTATGACGGGATAGGCTCGCCAAAATGCTCTTCAAACGAATAATCGGCAAACTCTAAGCATTCTTTAGGGCCATTCGACCATAAGTAGCGATACATACTGCCGTGAACGGGTTCACCGTTTCTATCTAGACCAGTACGCCAGTTATAGTTCCACATGCCGCCAATGGCATTTTGTTTTTCATAACATACAATTTCTGGTAAGTCCTTAACGCCTGCTAAACGCGCCGCTTCAAAGGCACGTAACTGTGCCAAACCGCTTGGACCTGCACCTAAAATAGCAATTTTTTTCTTACTCAAGATTTACTCCTGCTGATAATAGTGGAGCACTATTATAACATATATTCATAACTGACGTTTTGAGAGGTCTTGTTTGGTAATAAGTCACAGGCTTTAGAGCTGTTTTAGGAGATCTCAGCAAGCGCTACAAAGAGCTCACTTGCTGATGGCTTTAGGGCAGGATATTACTTATGACAAAACACTGAGGCACTAAGCGTTATCAATCGGTAAGCGCATCGATAAACGATTTAATAAAACAATTATAATAAAACAGGAAACAGGCTACGCAGGGCATTGACGATGATTTCGATAGAAACGGCCGCCAATAGCATACCCATAATTCGGCTCATAATATTGAGTCCGGTATCGCCTAATAAGCGGCTAATCCGGCCTGCTGCCATCAGCGCTAAATAACAAAAGATACTGATTAGCAAGCCGGCGATAAGAATAGCGGATATCTGCAAAATACCAGACACTTGCGATGAGTAGATGATAACCGTTGAGATACCGCCGGGCCCAATCATCATCGGAATGGCTAGTGGTACCACTGCTGCAGCTGTCGTCGGCGGTGCGTCCTGGACATGTTCGACATCGAAGTTCTCTTGATCGGGCTTAACCGGATTACCCTCGCCGTTCATCATATTAAGGGCAATTAAAAATACCAAAATACCACCCGCCAGCTGAAACGAGCCGATGGAGATACCCAAAGCTTTTAGTAAAGTCTCGCCCACTAAAGTAAAAAAGCTAATGGTAATAAAAATAGTCAAACAAGCGATGCGCGCGACTTTACGACGATTCATCATCGAATAACCGCGAGTCAAATCTAAAAACAAGGTCAAGGCGCTAAAAGGATTAATCAGCACCAAAAAAGCTAAGATAATTTTGATAATTTCAGTATTCACGGCGCGCTCGCTTGTTTTGGATAAACATCGGGCAAAAGATAAGGCCATCGTGCGATTGCAGCGATGACCTCGTGTATTTTTAATGGCGCTATTATATCATAGGAAGAGAAGCGAAATAAATCACTAACTATCTTTAAGTGTTTCATTTTAAGATATTAATTAAGGCATCGCTAGTCGCTTAAGCGCTAAAATCTAAACCGATATCTAGCGCGGTCGTGCTATGGGTCAAATAGCCCATAGCGATAAAATCAACCCCCGTCTTCGCCGCCGCTTGCACGGTCTCAGGAGTGATGCCACCGGAGGCTTCGGTCTTGGCGTGGCCTTGGCACATCGCTACCGCTTCGCTCAACGTATCAGGACTCATATTATCGAGTAGCACTAAGTTGACGCCCGCGTCTAATGCTAGCTGCAACTGCTCTAAGGTATCGACCTCCACCTCAATCGGGATGAGATGACCGGCAAAGTCTTGCGCCTGCTTGATTGCCGTTTGGATATCGCCGGCTATAGCAATATGGTTATCTTTGATCAAAATCGCATCATCTAAGCCTAAACGATGATTACGGCCACCGCCGCAGCGTACGGCATACTTTTGAAGTGTGCGTAGCCCTGGAATCGTCTTGCGCGTACAAGTGATTTGCGCCGGATACTCAGCGACGCTATCGACGATTTGCTGCGTGGCAGTCGCGATACCGCTCAGATGGGTCAAGAAATTTAAAGCCGTACGCTCCGCAGTTAATAAGTGCCGCGCATTACCGCTGACGATAGCGAGCACAGTACCAGCGGCGACGCGCTCACCATCGTGAATTTGAGCGACAAACTCTATCTGCTCATCGACTGCAGCAAACGACAGCCTTGCTACATCCATACCGCAAATCACCCCTGCTTGCCGCGCCCGAATCTGTAGCTTTGCTTGCTTGTCAGCGGGAATGGTCGCTTGCGAGGTCACATCGCCGCGCCGACCTAAATCTTCTACTAGTGCTGCTTGTACTAATGGCTCAAGCAGTACTTTATCTAGCGCCGGCTCTAAGTGAGTGTTCATCGTTTGGTTTATCCTCTGCTTAAAAAGAGTCAAGTCTCTAAACGCTTATGAGACGCTAATTACTTAAACTCAAAATGAGCATAAATATAGCTTAATGTGCTTTTATTTTCAATAAAAAGTTTTTGAGGTGGAAATTGAGTTAGGTAAAAGTTTCTAAAACTACTTGGGTAGACAGTTACTTGGGTAGACAGCCACTTAAGCAATAAATAAAGAGTTACTTACGCTTCGGTAGTTTACTATCCATAAGCAGACTTTGTAGTTCGATATCATGGCAAAACCGATAGAGCTTCGCCGGACGGCCGCGCTGAGCGCTACTGCTCTCCCCAGTAGGCATGACAAGGTTTTGCGACTCTAGTAGACGCCGGAAGTTCTGTTTGTGCAGCCGCATACCCGATAGCGCCTCGACGCTTTGTTGCAGGTGCGATAAGGTGAAGCTATCTGGCATCAGACCAAAGATAAGTGGACGATATTCTATCTTGGCGCGGAGCCTTGAGATGGCGGTAGCAATGACGCGGCGATGGTCATAATACATCGGCAAGCCTATCTGTTGTGACCAGTTGGCGGCAAGCCTATTGGGCTGATAATTCGGCGCTTCTGGTACTAAGTCCGCTTCATAGAGCATCTCATAACGCAGCAGCACATGCTCTGCTACCCAGTCGATTGTATCTGCTTCATCAGCGTTCGCTCCGTTTTTATGGCTCTCGCTAGTTTGACTGACGCCCCAACATAGCCCGATACGCTTATGACGTCTTTGCCGGATAGCTTCATCCTCTGCGCTATCAGCCCACATATATAGCGCCGGTAGGATTAGACAAGTAATAATATCCGGCGTACCTGTTAAGTGGTTTTCCCACGGAAAATAATCATACCAATCCTGCCAGCTCGCTTGGCTCTGCGCTTGCTTGGCCTGCTGCTCTTGTACTAAACCTAGGTAGCTGACATAGACCAACGCATGACCATCTTCATTACGCCGATTGGTATCGACGAAGGTATAGAGCTGCTCCAAATACCCTAGCGGCTGCTGCGTTTGCTCCTCCACCCATTGCCGCACGCCAGCTTGCAGCGAGCGATGCAGCGGCATTAAAGGGCCATTAGGTAACAGCTTACCTTGATCAACAGTGAGCACTTGCGCGGTATTATCAGTGATAGTTATCAGTACCGCCACGACCTCAGTAGTGCCGCTACCTTGTTGATGCGCGTGTGAATAGGACAACGTCATAGTGTTATATTTTTACCCTTTAATCATCTTTGTTTATAACTTCCATCGAGCACTAATGCCAATATGCCAATGTCATGCAAATGAATGGTTAACCTCTAGCAGTATAACGCGATTTGCTGACTATCCTAGTCTCAGGTTGTAATTCTATCGCTCAAAATGAGTGCTCATCTACAGACTACAGAACCACTCTGCATAATTAGCCTATAAAAAATACTTGTATTTATGCTCAAAATGAGCATAATATAAGACCTCTTATTAATTTGACTATCTACTTATTTCTTTTAAGACCAATATTTTTATAATAAGGCACACCCTTATGAACACTTATCCCTACGACGCACCAGTATTAAGCGCTGACAAGCGTATCGCGATACAAACGGGTATCGACTACGCCAAAGCCAAACTACCTGCTGACTTGCCACGCTCCGAGCGACTACAAGTCGAAGCGAACATCAAACAGCTTTTGCAAGAGCATAACGCGGTACTAGTTGCGCATTACTACGTTGACCCTTTTATTCAAGATTTGGCGTTAGCCACCGGCGGCTGCGTGGGCGATTCATTGGAGATGGCGCGCTTCGGTCAAGCGCATAGTGCGCAGACTCTGATTGTCGCAGGCGTGCGCTTTATGGGCGAGTCTGCCAAGATTCTCAGTATGGAAAAGACAGTGCTGATGCCAGATCTGGAGGCGGAATGCTCGCTGGACTTGGGCTGCCCTGTCGATGAGTTCTCCGCCTTCTGTGACGCGCATCCTGATCGTACCGTTGTTGTCTATGCCAATACTAGCGCTGCGGTCAAAGCGCGCGCCGATTGGGTGGTGACGTCCTCTGTCGGTATCGATATCGTTCGTCACCTGCACGAGCAAGGTGAAAAAATCATCTGGGGCCCCGATCGGCATTTGGGCAAATATATCGCGCGCGAGACAGGCGCAGATATGCTGCTTTGGCAAGGTTCCTGCCTCGTGCATAACGAATTTAAAGCAACTGAACTCAATCAGCTTAAGGCAGAATATCCTGAGGCAAAGGTGCTAGTACACCCAGAATCTCCTGATAGCGTGGTTGCGCTCGCTGATGTGGTCGGCTCAACCAGTAAGCTGCTGCAATCGACTTATGAGCTGGACGCTGATACTTTTATCGTGGCAACCGATCTAGGTATCTTGCATGAGATGCAAAAGCGCTCACCTGATAAGCGTTTCCTCGCTGCGCCGACTGCTGGTGAAAGCGCGAGTTGTAAGAGCTGTGCGTTTTGTCCTTGGATGGCGATGAATGGTCTACTCGGCATTGAGCAATGCTTGCTAAATAAGAGCGGCGAAGTCACACTATCAAAAGAGCTAGCAGCTGCGGCGAGCAAACCTTTACAGCGGATGCTTGATTTTGCCGCCGCAAAAAAACAACGCGTCACTGCTAGCGGTGATATCGTCAAAGACCGTGCACTGTTTAATAATGTGGGAGCCGCCTAATATGAGCGTCGCCGCTAACAGCAAGCCGCTTAATTTAGCCAAAACGCATCCTGTTACTGAGTCTATTCGTACTGAGGTACTGATCATCGGTGCCGGTTTAGCAGGTCTTAGCACGGCGCTAGCGCTACCAAAGTCACTAAATATCACAGTATTGAGTAAGGCGGATCTACAAGCTTGTTCTAGCCATTATGCCCAAGGTGGTATCGCTGCAAGCTTAGCGGCAGATGATAGCGTTAACGACCATATCAAAGACACCTTAATCGCAGGCGCTGGACTGTGCGCGCCGGAGCATACTGCAAGTATTTTAAAGTCTGGAAAGCAGGCCGTACAATGGCTGTGCGAGCAAGGCGTACCTTTTACGCAAGTGGCTAACCCTAGTGATAATGACCATATTGATGTTGATGTTAATGTCAACGCGAATACCAGTACCGCCGCTCATCATTACCACCGCCCATACCTGACGACTGATAATCTGCATCTGACCCAAGAAGGCGGGCATGGTTGTCGCCGCGTCGCTCATGCTGACGATGCGACTGGTCGTCATATTATGGAAGCTTTGACTGCGCAAGCACATGCCGCTAGTAACATTACTATTCTGCCTTTTCATGAAGCTCTGCAGTTATTAACGGATAAAGGGAGTAAAGGAGGTAATCGCTGCCAAGGCGCTATCGTTTTTGATCATAATCATCAGCGCCAACGGACTATTGAAAGTCAGGCGGTAGTGATGGCGAGCGGCGGCCTTGGTCAACTCTTCGCTCGTGCTAGCGCGCCAAATGTCTGCGTGGGTGATGGCGTGATGATGGCGTGGCAAGCCGGTTGCCGATTGGCCAATTTGGAATTTGTGCAGTTCCACCCGACAGGTCTTGCTTTAGGTGAGTCGAGCTTTTTGATATCAGAAGCACTGCGCGGTGAAGGCGGACGTTTGTATTGTCCGATCACGGGCCAACGCTTTATGCTAGCGGTCGATAAGCGCGCAGAGCTTGCGCCGCGAGATATTGTCGCCCGCGCTATTGCCGAGCAAATCGCTAATAACGGCTTAGGTTACGTACACTTAGATGTCAGTCACTTGCCGGCGCCATTTTTGCGTGCGCACTTTCCGCAGATTTATCAAACGCTGTTAGCGTTAGGAATAGATATCACCACTGACCCTATACCCGTCGCGCCAACAGCCCACTATAGCTGCGGCGGTATTATCACCTGCGATCAAGGTCTAAGCGATGTACCCGGATTATATGCTGCCGGTGAAGTGGCATATACCGGTCTGCACGGCGCCAATCGCCTAGCGAGTAATTCGCTACTAGAATGTATCGTCGTTGGTCATAAAATCGCTAAGCACCTACCACGCTATTTGACTGATCATATCTGGTCGACACCTACAGTCGACAACCTCCAACCTATCTTACTCTCAGAGGACATTACCTTCCATCAGTCTACTGATACTGATACTGATATTGATATTGATGCCAATTCTGATATTGATACTGATGCTATAGCCGCCTCACTAAAGACGCTAATGACCACTCATATGGGCATCGTGCGTCATGCTAAGTCTCTTGAGCGAGCTTTAAGTCAACTACAACAGTGGCAGCAACTGCTCAAAGCTTTTAGCACAAATGATATCAGTCACTTACAAAGCCAAGGTAGTCTGAGAGCTTGTTTAGAAGATACAGAACATGCTTCTGAAACTTTATTGCACTTTAAGCTTATCCGCCAATTACAACTGGCAACTTTAATTGTGCAATCCGCCCTCCAACGTCATGAGAGCCGCGGCGGTCATTACCGTCAAGACTACCCTACTTTGGCTACTAAACCTTTGGTCAGCGTTATCAGCCCTTGTATTAGTGAGAGACCTTTAAGAATTGAAATAACCAATAAAATCAAAAATATAGAGCTATTTGCAGAAAACCTTACTCATAGTGAGACTTTATCAGCGCTTGCCCCTATTTAATAGTAGCCTTATCTAGTATAGTAAGTTAAAGGTACAGTATCTTATAGAGTGAATCACTAATGAGCACTGATACGCTATTTGTTATCTTACTTATGCTTACTGTCAGCTCGGTTTGGGCGCTACTGGCGATACCGAAGCTGCGTGCTCGTTTGCCTACGATTTATCTCATCGCGCGCTCTTGGTGGTGGATGCTTGCCGCCTTATGTAGCTGCTATCTTATCGCCAAAACAAACAGCAGTAGCCACCGCTTCGATAGTCATTATCCTTATCAATGGCTACTAGTGGGATTTTTTGTGCTTATCGGTTTACGCGGTAGCTATGAGATCAGCCGTCTATGGCGCTCCGAGAGCAAATCCCGACTGATTAGTAAGCTGCAAGCCCGCGGTCTACAGCCCAATGCGCTAGCGTTACCCATTTCGCAAAAACAGCTGATAGCAGCAGACTCAAACACCGCGCGCTCTAATAGCTCTTCTGGCTCTCACACCATCAACGACCCTCTTACTGGCCATAACACCCCGCCTTATATCTATCTCAATCTATTAGACGGGCTCTTTAGTGGCGCTTTTATTTTGCTTATTGTCAGCTTAGTGTTTTTACAGCAGCTGACTTGGCACCGTAGCCAATACGGGGTGTTGTTGTTTGTATTATTCGCCAGTCAGTTTAATGATATTGCGCAGTATTTATGCAGCAAACTGTTTAAAGGCCGACTGTTCAAACGTGGTCTTGCGCCGCGAATCAGCCCAAATAAAAGTATCGAAGGGGCTTTTTTTGGTAGCTTACTGGCCGCGCTATTAGCCAGTTTTTTAGGGGTTTGGTTGACACCATTTGCTTGGTGGATTTGTTTGCTTAGCGCTTATGGTCTTGCCGTTAGTGGTATCGCAGGCGACTTGCTAGAGTCGGCTTTTAAGCGCCAACATGGGGTCAAAGATACTGGCACGATGCTAGCAGGACACGGCGGCGTGCTCGATAGAGTAGATAGTTTATTAATTGGCGTGCCAATATTCACGGTAGCTTATTGGTTATTAGGGTAAATAGACTTAGCAGACCTTTTTCATTATGGCTATTTATCCAACTTACCGCGCAATACTCGACTCAGCAGCGGTTTAGGTAACTTATTTAACATGTAAGTTAGGTAGTAAAGGCGCTTTGGAAAAACAGCGAGCTCCACCCCTTCATCGATGGCTTTTATAATAAGCTGAAGCGCTTTATCTATACTAATAATAAAAGGCTTATGATCGGCACTACCCTGATTTAAGTCCCGCAGGGCTTTCGTATCTATATATCCTGAGGCAATGCAAGTGACTTGAATATTATAAGGCGCTAATGCCAATCGATAAGCGCTAGCCGTAGCGATCATCGCCCGTTTGCTTTTGGCATAGAGACTAGCGTAAGGATAGTCCATCATGCCTGCGATAGAAGCCATACAGATCAGGCTCGGTTTCGGCTGAGCGTCGTGCATTATCGATTTTGTTGTATGTTTAGCAGTTAGCTGCTGGTGTTTTAACTGTTGACTGCCCCATGCAAATACCTCCTGAAATGCTTGTAAGTTAATCGCTAACATCAAGTCGCTATCGGCCTTGTTAAGCTGATGCACACGCTCATTAAGATAACTTCCCGCGCTATAAATCACTCTATCAAAGCGGGTTTGTTCTAATTCCGCTAACAAGCGCCGGCGCTGCTCAGAATCAGTCAAGTCACACGCATAAGTTATGATTTCAGGATGCTCTACGTTGATCTTGGTAATCTTCGCATCATTATGACCGACCACTCGCACTTGCCAGCCAATGGCGCTGTGATGTAAAGCCAAAGCTAGACCTATGCCGCTAGTACCACCCACGACTATCAACTGAGGCGCGCTTTGCTTTTCTGTAGTGTGTTTATGGTCTATGGCAGAGGGGCAGGTTTGCATAGTGGATAGCCTTAAACATTTAGCAAGCGGATGGGCGTCTCGCCCCTATAGCAGTTTTATCCGCTAAATTTATTCCTCGTTATGGTACAATTGCCGGCTTGTAAAAACGTTGTGAATGTCCCACAGTCCCTGCTATTTCGAGCCTGCCCTATGCAAAGCCTGATTACCCTCGTTCTTGTTCTTATGCCGATGTTCATTGGTTTTGCCATTCCTTCTAACCCGAAGATGACGGTCTTTGCCGATAAGGGTTTGTCTTATTTGGTGTTTATTATCCTCACCTTGATTGGCATTGAGCTGTCGCAGGTAGAAGGGTTAGGCAGTCAAATAGGTGAGATTGCCCTGTATGTCATTATATTGTCGATATTGACCATAGGTACGGGGCTATTTAGCCTAATGCTCTTTGATCATCTAAAACCTTGGCAAGCCAAAAAACCAGTAGCGAAATCTAAAGAGCATCGGGTCAGCATTAGAGGCAGCTTGGCACAAGTGGTTTGCGTTGTCATCGGTATGGTGATTGGGTATTTTCTGCCCGAAGGCTATCTACCGCCTGAAAACACTATGACTGTCCTGCTGATGATCTTGATCCTACTCGTCGGTATTGGCCTTAAAGGCTCAGGGATTACGCTCAAAGAAGTACTGCTCAATCGCCGCGGGGTGGAGATGAGCGTTATTTTTACGCTGTCGGTGTTGGTTGGTGGGCTTGTTTTCGCTTTACTGTTCTCAGATGTGTCGTGGACCAAAGGCTTAGCACTAGCGTCAGGCTTTGGTTGGTATTCGCTCTCTGCTATCGTCATGACTGAAGCTTATGGCGCAATTTGGGGCAGTGTCGCGTTATTTAATGACTTAATCCGTGAGTTTTTTGCGCTGATATTTATCCCGGTCTTTATGCGCAAATCTCCGTCAGCTTCAGTGGGTCTTGGCGGTGCGACCAGTTTAGATTTTACCTTACCGATTATTCA
>OAOU01000250.1_pt1 | contig 10260 bp, 8 predicted proteins | sample 1470821 | NCBI WGS metagenome assembly OAOU01 (sample SAMEA3275579, study PRJEB22092) | marine metagenome | biome: ENVO:00000447 MARINE BIOME; feature: ENVO:00002042 SURFACE WATER; material: ENVO:00002010 SEAWATER | collected 2014-06-20T12:30:00+00 | depth 0 m
CGTGGTGAAGCAAATGGAGAAAGATATGAGGGAAGCGATGACGCGATTTTCAACAATGAAGAAAAGAAATGGGATGAAGACAATTGTCCAAAGACAAATGCAAGGTAGTCGTCAGTGGAAAAAGGATATTTGGTGAAGCGTCCATAATCGTTTGCTATCCTACCTTGACAAACCGAGAGTAAATTGATATTTTTGTTAAAATATATTTTCTTATCCAGAGAGGTGGAGGGACTGGCCCTTTGAAACCTCAGCAACAGGTCCATTGGATACTGTGCTAACTCCAGCGGGTGATAAACCTGATAGATGAGAGCCTTCGGTTTTATTTTGTCAGTTACGCACTCATTTCGAGTGCGTTTTTTTGTTTTTCTGGATGGAAAAGTAAGGAGAAATAACATGGAAAGCAAACAGGGTTTTCAAAGGGAAATGCGGTCAAGACATGTCGTGATGCTCTCACTTGGAGGGGTCATCGGTACGGGGTTGTTTTTAAGTTCTGGATATACGATCCAACAAGCTGGTCCTATTGGCACGATACTGTCTTATTTAGTTGGTGCACTTGTTGTTTACCTGGTTATGCTGTGTTTGGGAGAGCTAGCGGTCCATATGCCTGAGACAGGTGCCTTTCATAGCTATGCGGCTAAATACATTGGAGGAGGAACCGGCTATACGGTTGCTTGGTTGTACTGGCTAACCTGGACAGTTGCGCTTGGTTCCGAGTTTACAGCTGCTGGTATGCTCATGCAAAGGTGGTTTCCATTCGTTAGCGTATGGATTTGGAGTGGATTGTTTGCTGCTGTGATTTTTATTTTAAATGTTTTAACAGTGAAATTTTTTGCTGAAACCGAATTCTGGTTTGCTCTTGTAAAAGTTCTGGCTATTGTATTGTTTATTATTTTAGGTGCTGCAGCTATCGTGGGATTCATTCCAATGGATTCTGGGGCGAACAAGTCCTTATTCTCTAACTTTACGGATGAAGGAATTTTCCCAAATGGTGCATTCGCTATTTTAATGACGATGCTGGCAGTGAATTTTGCTTTCTCTGGAACTGAACTGATTGGAATCGCAGCTGGAGAAACAGCAAATCCTGCGCAAACCATTCCCAAAGCGATCCGAACCACGTTAATTAGGCTGATTCTATTTTTTGTCGGTTCAATCTTTATATTATCAGCACTTCTACCAGCATCAGAAGCTGGAGTTCTAGAAAGCCCATTTGTAGCGGTACTTGAAAGAATTGGTGTTCCTTACGCAGCCGATATTATGAATTTTGTTATCCTTACCGCCATTTTATCCGCTGCAAATTCAGGGTTATATGCTTCGTCGAGAATGCTCTGGTCACTTTCGCACAAGCAAATGATTTCTCCTATTTTTGCTAAGCTCAACAAAAATGGTGTCCCTCTTAATGCTGTGATTTTAAGTATGCTAGGCGGAGCACTTGCACTACTTTCGAGCATCATTGCGCCAGATACTGTTTATGTGGTGCTTGTCTCTATTTCCGGTCTTGCTGTTGTCATTGTATGGATGAGTATTAGTGCGTCACAATTTCTTTTTAGAAAGAGCTATGTAAAAGAAGGAAAATCCATTAAAGACCTTGGTTATCGAACGCCTTTCTATCCTGTCGTTCCGATTCTAGCCTTCGTGCTATGTCTGGCTTCCTTGATTGGCATTGCTTTTGATCCGACCCAGCGAGTGGCATTGTACTGTGGGATACCGTTTATTGCACTGTGTTATGGAAGTTACTATTTAACAAAACGAGTAAAGAAAAGGGGAATAAGTGATGTGGCAGAAACAAAATCCTATTAAGGCAATTTTAGAAGATTTTAATTTGGTGATATTGGACGGGGCCCTTGCGACAGAGCTCGAAAAATATGGGTGTGACTTAAATGACCCACTTTGGTCTGCGCGCGTTTTACTTGAAAATCCAGAGCTCATCTATCAGGTTCACCTAGATTATTTCCGTGCAGGTGCAGACTGTGCAATTACATCAAGTTATCAGGCTACAATTGAAGGATTAACATCTCGTGGTTTAAGTGAAGGAGAGGCAGTGGACTTAATAAAGAAAACGGTTTTTCTTGCACGAAAGGCACGTGATGATTTCTGGGAGCAGGAAGAAAAGTTGAATCGTCCCAAACCATTTATCGCTGCCTCTATTGGACCATATGGTGCGTACCTTGCTGATGGATCGGAGTATCGAGGTGATTACAATGTTAGCGATGAGGTGCTTACCGCATTTCATCGCCCAAGAATAGAAGCATTGATCGATGCAGGCGCTGATGTTTTAGCGTTTGAAACGATTCCATCTTTTCAAGAAGCAAGAGTTTTAGGAGGATTGTTACAAGAGTTCCCTACTACTTATGCCTGGTTGTCCTTCACCATTCAAAATGATGAAAAAATTAGCGATGGAACTGCTCTAAAAGAATGTTCCAGATATTTTAACAAGAACGAACAAATTGCGGCAATGGGGATCAACTGTGCCTCTCCATCCTTTGTGACAAGAGCGATTAAGGAGTTAACTACTCAAACCGATAAGCCGATTATTGTCTATCCTAACTCTGGAGAAGTGTATGAATCAAATTCAAAAACGTGGCAGGGGAATGAAACGTGCGATGGGATCGTCGATGGATCGACAGAATGGTTTCAAGCAGGAGCTCGTTTAATTGGTGGATGCTGTCGTACAAGTCCGGAACAGATAAAACGACTTTATGAAAAATGGAGACAGTAGAAATCAAATAAAAGGAGGTAACGGCTGTTCCGTTACCTCCTTTTATTTAGTGAATTTAGTCTAAAACGGGTTCGTTGCCCACTGCAAGGACTGCTTAATGAAAATACGAGGGTGTAATTTCAACTGACCAATCATATATTCAGCGAGATCTTCCGGCTGCATATATTTCTCTTTATCTTGCTCATCAAGCTTGTCACCGAAGACGAGTTCAGTCGCTACAAGGCTTGGATTAAGAGTGAAGACGCGAATGTTATGTCGACGAACTTCTTGCATAAGGGCTTCGGTCATCCCTTGAATGGCGAACTTAGAAGCGCTATAAGACGTGGATCCAGCGGTACCTTTTAAACCACTGCTTGAAGATATTGTGATAATATCACCGCTATCTTTTTCAATCATTTGCGGTAAGACTGCCCGTGTTACATGATACGTCCCGTACACATTTACTTCGAACGTTTCCTTCCAGTCATCGGGCTCTATTTCTAAGAATGAGCCATATCGCCCCATCCCAGCATTATTGATCAGAATATCTGCTGAGCCGAGTTCGTTTTTTAAGTGATCGACGGCTTTATTAACTTCCTCAATCTCTGCAATGTTAGCAGGAGCAACGATCGCTTTAACTCCATAAGATTCTGCTTCCTTAGCGACTTCTTTTAGCTTGCTTTCAGTTCTAGCAATTAAGCCGACATGAACGCCTTCACTAGCAAGCTGAAGAGCTGTCGCGCGTCCGATCCCGCTACTTGCGCCTGTGATATACGCAATTTTTCCTTTAATCGTTTGTCCCATTCTTGATCATCCTTTCTCCATGTTTCTATTTATTAGTCTAAAGCTAGCATGCCTAAGATTCAAAGATAAGCAACCGCTTACCATAATTAATGAGAGCATCGAGATGTTTAACTATAGCCCTAAACGGTTACAGTTACTGGGAAAGCAAAGATAAGTTAAATTATATAAATTGATCAAACATAAAAAAGGAGTTTTTACATCATGCGTAATCAGTTAAAACATTACATCAATGGCGAATGGGTTGAATCAACAGGTTCAGAAACACATGAAGTAATCAATCCAGCGACAGAAGAAGTGATCGGTAAAGTTAGTCTTGGAACGAAAGAGGATTTAGATAAAGCGGTGAAAGCAGCACGTGCGGCATTCCCTTCTTTCTCTCAAACAAGCCGAGAAGAACGTGTGAAAATGCTTGAAGACATTGCGTCAGAATATGCCAACCGTAAAGAAGAAATCATTGACGTGATTACACAAGAACTCGGTTCTCCACGCTCTATTTCAGAGAAAGTTCATTACAACATGGGCTACCAGCATTTCTCTGAAGCAGCAAAAGCATTGAAAGAGTATTCTTTCTCAGAAGATCGTGGCGATCATACAATCTTTAAAGAACCCGTTGGCGTCAGTGGACTTATTACACCATGGAACTTTCCAACGAACCAAACGTCAACTAAAATTGCGAGTGCGTTCGCAGCAGGAAGTCCAGTTGTCTTAAAACCAGCTGAAATCACACCATTTGCAGCGATTATTTTAACAGAAATCTTTGATAAAGTGGGCGTACCAAAAGGTGTATTTAACCTTGTGAACGGAACAGGCGAGACGATCGGTGACGGCATTAGCTCACACCCTGATATCGACTTTGTATCTTTCACTGGTTCAGCAGGTGTTGGTGAAAAAGTCATGAAGAACGCTGCAGAAACGATCAAGACAGTAGCACTTGAGCTTGGAGGCAAATCTCCATTTGTCATGTTAGAAGATGCGGATATTACAGAAGCGGCTAAAGCTGCGGTTAGCCACATCGCAACAAACTCCGGTCAGGTTTGCTCAGCTGGGACTCGAATGATCATTCCTGCTTCTCGAAAAGAAGAATTTGAAGAAGCGGTAAAAAATGTTCTTCCTGAATTCCCAGTAGGTGATCCGAATGGAAACAACTATGTAGGACCGCTAGTTTCTGAAAAACAGTGGAACACCGTGCAGTCTTATATTCAAAAAGGAATCGACGAAGGCGCGACGCTCATTGCAGGTGGAACTGGTAAACCAGAAGGTCTTGAAAAAGGCTATTATGCAAAACCAACCATCTTTACAGATGTGAAAAATGACATGGTGATTGCACAAGAAGAGATCTTTGGTCCTGTTATGTCAATCATCACATATGAAACAATTGATGAAGCGATCGAAATCGCGAATGACGTTGTTTACGGTCTTGCTGGTTATGTCTTTGGTGAAGATAAAGAAACGCTTCGCAAAGTCGCAACAAGCATCCGTGCAGGTCGTATTAAAGTCAACAATGCGGATATGGACTTTGCAGCACCATTCGGTGGTTACAAGCAATCCGGTATCGGCCGCGAGTGGGGAGACTTCGGAATTGAAGAGTACCTTGAAACAAAAGCAGTTCTAGGATTCCCGTCTTAAGTAAATTTGATTAAGTACGAAAGAGAGCAGTTGCCATAAGGGCAGCTGCTTTTTTTGGTTTGGATGTAGATAAAAATAGGGGCTAATCACTTATTTAGGTTTGTAATGAAACAATTAAAGCATACTTTTAATTTTGCTCCCAACGCCATTTTAAATCGAAGAAATGGTAAATTAGTTTTGTATGAATTTAGGAGGTGCGAGATGTTTCTCTTTTTTCTGATCGTAGCGAGCAGCGTGATTGGACTTATCCTATTCCCGCTCCATGAGATTGGGTTCATTATTGGATTTGGTATTATGGTAGGTTGCTTGCTTCGAGGGCTATACTTGCTTCATGAGATTAATCGTAAGCTTCATCGAGAGAAGTTGAGATAGTTTGGAAGCTATTAATTGAAAATGGAAACGTCTAAGCTTTTATGAATCCAATTGATAGAGGTGTTTATTTGAAAAAGTTTAATCTTCAAAAAGAATCAGCAAGATTAGTAATCAGACCATTAAAAATGATAGACTATCAAAACTGGCTAAGCGAATTTAATGCAAGGCTTCCTTCGCAACACGCCTATGATCCTGGGAAGATGGATATGAGTGAGTGTACAGAAGAGTGGTTTAAAGACTTAGTACATAAGCATCAAAACCTAGCTATAAGTGACACGGCCCACGTATTTGGTGTTTTTCATAAAGTAGATGGCACGCATATTGGTATGGTTGATTTCTCAACGTTAGCGAGAATGAATTTTCAATGGGCACGAATCGGCTATACGATACACAATCAGTATTGGCGTAAAGGATATGGAAAAGAAGCGGTGAGCGCAGCGCTTCAGGTTGCTTTTCATGATCTTGGTTTTCATCGCATCGAAGCACATATTAACCTGGATAACAGACCATCGAGTCAGCTAGCCCAAAGTGTTGGCATGGAGTATGAGGGTGTAAGGAAAGGGTTCATTTATGAGAATGAGAAGTGGACAGATCAATTAGTTTATGTAGTGACTGCTGAAAATGATATAGAATAACAAAAAAGACCATCCTTTTACCCAGGATGGTCTTTCTCGACTAAATAGCATCATGCTTTTCTTCTAAATTATTTTTCGCTAAAGAACGTTTGATCAAGGCAGCTCCTACAAATACAGCGATTAGTAGGGCAGCAACGATGATAAGGAATAGAACGTTAGAAGATAGAAGTTCAATCAAGCCTCCGAGAAGGAGTCCAACTACGCCGAAATCTGAATCTCCGAATGTCGTTCCTTGAAAGCCTAATGAACCAAGCACAGGTAGAAGTAGCGCTGGCAAGAAGCTGATGATCACGCCGTTAGCCATAGAGCCAAATACCGCTCCTTTACGACCGCCAGTCGCGTTACCGAATACTCCAGCTGCCGCTCCGGTAAAGAAGTGAGGCACAAGACCTGGCACAATTACTTTTAGACCTAAGATAGGTAGAAGGAACATGCTGAGAAGTCCTGCGACAAAGCTAAAGAAGAAACCGATGATGACCGCATTGTTTGCGAATGGGAACACAGACGGTGCATCAAGTGCTGGGATTGCATTAGGTACGACTTTATCTGCAATTCCTTTAAAAGCGGGAACGATTTCAGATAGGAGCATTCTTACCCCTGCCAAAATGATGTAGACGCCAGCTGCAAACGTTAACGCTTGCATAAATGAGAAGACCAAGAAGTTTGTTCCGCCGCTTAATTCTGATTCGATGAAAGCAGGGCCAGTAAAAAGAGCCACTACAAAGAAAAGAATCGCCATTGTAAGTGATACAGATACAGATGTGTCTCGAAGAAAGTTGAATGACTTCGGTACTTTAATTTCTTCAGTCGATTTAGAGTTTTTCCCAACTGCTTTTCCAACAGCAGCGGCGATTAAATAACCGAAAGAGCCAAAGTGTCCGATCGCAAAGTCATCACTACCTGTAATTTTTCTTGTGTAAGGTTGCAATAGAGCAGGTAACACAACCATCAGAGATCCGAGAATAAGTGAACCAGTGATGATCATTGTTGCGCCACTAAAGCCACCGGTTGAAAGAATAACGGCGATAAGACAAGCCATGAACATCGTGTGATGACCCGTTAAGAAAATGTACTTAAAAGGTGTGATGCGTGCTAGTAGGATGTTGGCTACCATTCCGAAGAGCATAATCATCGCCGTTTCTGCACCAAATGCATCCTGTGCTAACGCAACGATCGCTTCATTATTCGGAATGATTCCTTGAATTTCAAAAGCGTGATCAAACATGCTACTAAAGTTATCAAGGGAGGCGACAAGTACACCTGCGCCTGCCCCCAGAATAACAAACCCCATGATCGTTTTTAGCGTACCTGATATGACATTGGCAACATCTTTCTTTTGAAGAAGTAAGCCGATAAGGGCAAATAACCCTACAAGGATCGCTGGTGTACCTAGAATGTCTTTCATTATGAGATCGACCATGATTTATGCCCCTTTCAAGTTTGCTTCAATCGCCGTCCTTAGTTCTTTTTTATCCATCAAATTATTTAGCTTAATCACATTTCGCTTGCCATCTTCCAGGTTTTCAACAATTTCCGTAGAACCTAAGAAGTAATCGGCATTTTCAGATTTACTAGTCGTAAGGTCTGTGTGATCAACCTCAGCTTCAATTCCAAGCTCATTTAGTATACTTTTTACGTTCATTTCTACGATAAAGCTACTTCCTAGACCATTTCCACATACAACAAGAATTTTTTTCATTTTTATTCTCTCCTTTTAATTTGAGTATTTTGATACGAGTTTAATAATTTCTTCTTTTTCCTCTGCACGATAAATCATTTCTAGATTTTCTTCTTCCGATAGAAGCTCTGAAAGTTGAGCAAGAGCTTTTAAATGCGTTTCGTTATCTACTGCCGCAAGCACAATTAACAACTTTACCTGGTGCTTTTCTTTAGATGAAAAAGGAACTTCCTGATCTAATCGAAGCAAGCTCATCCCAACCGTATTCACGCCTTCTTCTGGACGGGCATGAGGAATAGCGATTCCTGGAGCAATTACTACATAGGGCCCCAAATCTTCTACATTTTTGATCATAGCATCGATATAAGAAGAGGTGATTTGCTCAGTTGCAAGAAGCGGCATGGCTGCTGTTTTGATCGCCTCTTTCCAATCTGGTGTATCTGTAGCAAATTGGATTGTTTCTTCATGTAATAAGTCATTTAACATAGGTCGTTCAAACCTTTCTATTGATAAGGTGGATGGTGATGGCGCGAATAACTGCTGTAATTCATTTCTTAGTTCTTTCTCATTCGTAATCGTGCCGTGTTTTTTCATGATTTCAACGATCACATCTGGGTTCGGGACAGCCTCTTCATGAGAAGTGGTTTGTACTTCCTCCATCCAATGAAGGATTTTCTCTTTTCCTTGCTGTGTCAAAATGGGATTCACGGTTAAGACAGGTAACGTGTCGTGTTCTAATGGAGATGTAGAGAAAACATAATCTACATCGTAGTGGCTTTGCATGAACTGTCTTCTTGATACTGTCCCGATGATTTCTACATTCGTGAGAAGCTTTTCAAGCTGCCCTCTTAAAATATTTGATGTACCAATTCCTTTTTCACAAACAATAATGGCTTTTCCAAATGTCACTTCCGGCAGCTCTTCCTTCTGCATCCACGCCCCAAAATGCATGGCTAGATAAGCTAACTCATCATCTGGAAGTTTTTGAGACATCATCAATTCAATCGGCCATACGGCTCGTTTTGTAATCGAAAAGACATCTGGGTATTCCTGTTTGACCGACTCTGTTAGTTCGTTTGTAATTGGAACATGATATTTTAACCGGTAGTACGTTGGTTTAAGATGAAGAAAAAGAGCTTCTTCTAGTTCATTGCGCTGTTCGAATAGGACACAAGCGTAAACTTGAAATTCGTTTACGATCTCAGTAACAACTTTTCTAAGTTTATTACTTTCAAGACTACCCACAGTGCCAACTTCAGAATAATTAACCCTTGAGCCAAGAAGGTGCATCGTGATAAAGCCAATCTCATCCATTGATAGGGAGAGTTTGAATTGAGCTTCTAATTCTTTTGCAATGCTCTTTGCCGCTTCAAACTCTCGCGTTGAAAAAACAGCGCGTTTTTCATCTGGATCGAGTTGAATGCGGTGCTCGCCTTTCAATCGCTGAAGAAGAACGACAAGCTGAATGGCAAGAACATGGATCGTATCGTCCGTTAACTCTACTTTTAGAATCGGCTCTGCATTCATGATAATTTGCTTCATCGGAATGAGGTGTGAATAAGTGTGTTCATCACCGTTCTTTAAGAGAGGATAGAGAAAATTTGTCATTTCGATTAATTGTCCATTAGTGAGAACCTCTGAAAGGAAACGACTCAATATTCTCCGCTTGTTTTCCTCTTTACCTTCCACACTATAGCCTGTGGAACGTTCAAAATGTAACGTTAATGCTTCCTCGGCCAGAACTTTTTTAACGAGCTTTAAATCTTTAGCGACTGTGCCGCGACTCACTTGAGTCCGGTCCATAAAGTTCTGCATAAAGATCGGCTTATCATTTGTTAAGAGTTCTACTCCAATTAAGGTGATACGTTCCGGTTGCGAATAGTGGTACTGCCATTCCTTTAATTCCTTCATCAATTTAGGAACGGTTTGTTTGGCCTCTTCAGAGAGATAGTATCCCATTCCTTGTTTTGTTTGGATAATAGGTAGGTTGTTTTCGTTTAGCCAATCATTAATCTTCTGTAGATCATAATGAACGGTTCGTTTTGATATCCCAAGTTGGTCAATGACATGATCAACCGTAACTAATTCTGTTGCGTTCACGAGTTTCGTTAATAGAAATGTGCTTCTTTCATCAAGTGACATGGAGATCACCAACTCCCTTAAATGTGCAAAATGATACGGATGAAACAAATCATGATTTGATAGTGCTAAGTATATTGCCGATAAGACAATTATGAAAGGGGTTTCAATGTGTTGTTTTTGTATTCTGTTAATTTGCAAAAGTGAACGGATTCATTTTTTGGAGGGTTTAAACGGTTTTACTCGATCTTTAAAGTGCATTTTAAAGAAAGAAAACGATCTTAAAAACAAACAAAAAAAAGCGTTTCATTTTTACTAGTTTGGGAAAATAAGGAACAGGTGAAAGAAACTGGTGATTTAAAGACTCCCAT
>OAOU01000251.1_pt1 | contig 10244 bp, 7 predicted proteins | sample 1470821 | NCBI WGS metagenome assembly OAOU01 (sample SAMEA3275579, study PRJEB22092) | marine metagenome | biome: ENVO:00000447 MARINE BIOME; feature: ENVO:00002042 SURFACE WATER; material: ENVO:00002010 SEAWATER | collected 2014-06-20T12:30:00+00 | depth 0 m
ACAGCACTCGAAACAATAATAACGACGCGCCAAACATCAGGACAATCTCAAGGGTAAATTTGGTAATGGGGTTGATGCTGGTAAAGCTCATTGCCCCCAAAAAGAACACCAATAAGCTTTGTAATAACACATACAGTGAGTCAAAGCCCAATAAGGAGGGTGTCAAAATAGGATTGTGGGTCAAGGTTTGAAAGAGCAGAGTCGATACGCCGATGGCATAACCGACGACCATTAGCGCCAGTAATTTTTTACCCCGTAATGGCAGGGCAAAGTCCCAATAGCCGTTGACGTTAAGTGTCAAAAACAGCGTCATCGAGATAAGTAAAATAATCGCGGCAATGGATTTTGGATGACCAGCGATAAAGGTCCAAAGTTTTGCTAAAAGGTTTTGACGACAAGTATCTTCAAGGCTGTCATTGTCTAAAGTAGCATTTGCTAGAGCGCTCTTTTTTGCCGAGCCAGTCTTGGTAGAATTGTCGTTTATAAAGTTATGCTTAGACGATGAGAACATGAATAAATCCTACTATGCTACCTTCAATAGTAACAACGCCAAGCTTATCTAATCAGACAACAGGACGAATAAATTAAGAAAAGTGTTAACAATCAGGCAGCGACAAGATTGCGCTAGGGCTTATTGCTCAGCAGGCGCACGTAATAACAACCATAAAAATATCACCGTGCCGACCACACCAAACACCGTGGCGACCGGCACTTCAAAGGGGTAGCGGATAGAGCGCCCGATGATATCGCAGAGCAATACTGCCGATGCGCCCAGTAGCGCGACAGCTGGCAAGCTACGGCGCAGCTTATCGCCCATCAGTCGGCTGACGATATTTGGTACTACCAAGCCAATAAAAGGAATCATGCCGACTGTGACCACCACAACCGCGCTCATCATCGCCACCATACCGACGCCAAGCCAAGTGACCTGCCGCTTACTAATGCCTAAGTTTAGCGCGATATTATCGCCTAGCCCAACGATGGTTAGCTTATCAGCGATGATATAAGCCAGCACGCACAGCGCGCCCGTTAGCCATAGCAGCTCATAACGCCCTGCCAAAACGCCAGAGAAGTCACCAAATTGCCAAACACTGAGCATCTGCAGGGTTTCGGTTTGATAAGCAATAAAAGTCGTCACCGCTTCAATGATCCCGCCAAATACAATACCGATGAGCGGAATCATCAAATAATCTGTCGGCGGTATGCGGCGGATAAGGAGCATAAATAACATCATGCCAAACATAGCTGAGACAGTGGCGACACTCATCTTGACAATAAGGACGCTGGCTGGAAACAGCAAGCTGACCATGAGCAGCCCTAGTGCCGCGCTTTGGGTCGCGCCCACCATAGAAGGCTCAACAAAGCGGTTTTTTAGCACCACTTGAATGATCATCCCTGCTACCGCCATAGCGATACCAGTGAGAATGATAGCGATAGTACGCGGCAACCGGCTGACCAGCATCAGCGAGCTGTCGGCATTGGCATTATGATTGACAAGGCTTTGTAAGACCCCGGACCAAGAAAAATCAGCCACCCCAATCGATAAGCTGATCAAAACCAATAGCCCCATCAGCACTAAGCTACCCGTATTGATCAGCCACGGCGGTATCGCAGCGCGGCGCGGCTTAGCGCGAGTACCATAACTACTAGAGTGACGCCAGCTTGCAGCCCCTATAGAGGAGACGTCAGCAGAGGAGACGTCAGCGGTTTTTCCATGGGCACGAGGTGAAAATAAGGACATAACGGCTACAAGCTTAATAATAAATGATGAAACAGCTATAAAGTCTGAGCCATAGCTGCAACTTTAGACCAATATAATATAGCGCTTATCAACGCTTAGTTGGCTTTAGTAAAAGCGTCTTTGATCGTGGTTAGATCCTGCATCCATTGGTGGTAGCCGCCGAAAGCAAGATAGGAGTCTGGGCTCAGATAAACCACTTGATCTTTGCTCCAAGCATTGGTTTGCGCGACGAGCGGATTATCGAGTACCGCTTTAGCGCCGATACTGTCCTCTCCGATAGCAGCGCTACGATCTAGTACAAACAACCAGTCTGGATTGACCTTTTGGATATACTCAAAAGATATTGGCTGACCGTGACGCGCATCACTGACTTGGTCATCGGCCATTGGAATATCTAATACTGTATGAATAAAGCCATAGCGTGAGTCAGCGCCATAGACGGACAGTTTATTACCGTTGACCATCACCACTAAACCCTCTCCTTTGTCTTGGGTTGCGGCTTGGGTTTGCTCAATCAGATTATCGATATTTCCTTGTAGTTTGGCCGCTTGCGCGCTTTTACCAAATAGTGCACCTAAATCATGCAGGCGCTGTTTGCTGGACTCATAGATATTAGCCGTATCAATAGTCATATCTAAGGTTGGCGCGATGCTTGAGAGCGCATCGTATTTTTCCGCCATACGCGAACCGACTAAAATCGCTTGGGGCTGCATGGCGTTTAGGGCCTCAAGATCAGGCTCAAATACCGTACCCACCTCTTCAGGATCAGGCTGAGTCTCTGAATGCAAGTTGTCTAAAGGCAGGCCACTTGGCGCCCCAGCGACAGCGATATCAAGCGCTGCCAAGTCTTGCAGCAACGTCATGTCATAGACTACAAGCGGCGCGGGATTAATCGGTAGGCTGACATCGCCTCGTACGGTATCTACTTCGATAGTTTTGACTGAGACTGCGTCATTATCTGCGACGTTGGAGGCCGCGTCAGCGGTGTGGTTTTCGACTTTGGTATCATCAGTTTCACTAGTGTTAGAGGAGCAGCCTGTCAAACTGATACTGACCAGTAGCGCGGCCGTCACAGTCGCTAGCAGTGGACGTTTAAATATAGAAGTTTGAGCAGTAATATTATTATTAGACACAAAAGACCCGGAATATCGTGATAGTTAAGATGCAGCTTATAGGACTATAAAAGTTATCAGCCAATAGAAAATAAAAAAGAGCCCGCCTGACGCCAATAAAAAAGCGCTAGAGCACTGCTCGTTAATCAAGAACCAAATAGAATGCCCTTGATTTAATAGGTTAATGACTGGACGTTTTGCAATTAACTGCTAAGAAGTATGAATAGACGCTCATGATAAAGTAACTCAGAAATTTTATCAATGATAATGATTGTCATTTGTATCATAGTTTGTATCTATGACTATGCAGTGGCAATTTGAGTGAAGTGCTGAACGTCGGTAATTGCAGATAGATATAGATAAAGGCGGGGCTTTATACAAGGCAGTCGCTCGGATAACAACAGCGAGTTCTTGAATCACATAGAGGAGAGTTTTCTTTGCAGATAACTCGTGGACAAACCACTCAATCAGTAGCCATTAAAAAAAGTGACTACCGATATAGAGTAATAGGCTCAATAATAAAAATATCACTAGTATAAGAATAAAGAATATGAGAATAATAAGGGTGATCTCCAACCGTACTTATTGAGGTTTTGTGCTCTGTCTTTTTTACCACCCATACCCAAAGGGTGTATAAAAAGGACTGTAACCAAAACGGCCTCCATAGCCAAACGGATAAGGCGAGCGCAGATAGTCCAAATCACGCTGACGGATATAGTAATAGCGTCCTTGCGCATAAGCCTCTTCTAGCTTCTCTATTCCTTCAAGCGGACAGACGGGCTGCCAATCATAGCCCTCACGGCCAAGCTTATACGCATTAAGCTCAGTACAGTAGTTTTTTAGGCCTTGCTGGCGACCTTGCTCCCATAGTACTCGATTGGGCGTAGCGCCAATCACGCTTGCACATTGATTGGCATATTGACCAAAGTGAGCGCCTGAGCGTCCACGTAAGCCGTCGGCGTAGCCCACTTCTTGCCAGTTACTGGTTTGGCACTGCTGCGGGGTAAGGCTTTGCGTAGTGGCACAGCCAGATAAGGTTAAAGCCGCCGCAGTGATGAGAGAGAAAGCAGCACTAGCTTTGCCAAGTGTCTTCACTGATAACAAAGGCGCCGACGACGAAGCTGAATGGCATTTTGTTAGATAAGGCATCATAAACTTTCTCACTTGAACGGGTCATAATATAGGTTATGATAGCAGCTTTTATTATACTAGCTATCGAGGTTGTGTTAGAGATAGGTGTGTTTTTATGAACTAAGTTTGTGATTTTTAAAGCATAATATGATTGAAGTCATCTCAATGAGCTAAGCAATATTAGTAGCCTATAGATAGCTAAGCTTGATTTTTTAACTTTCGTACTTATTATGAGTAGCACCTATTACTGTCAGGCGTCGCAAGTAACGGTCGCCTGTACTATCTTCAACAGTCCCTAATCAAAAAAGGCAGAATTTATGGGAATATGGATTGCTATCCTTATTGTACTTTTTGTATTAGGGAGTATGATGGCGCTCAAGCCTAACGGTATCGATCAGCGTTTGGATAAACTACGCATGACTGCGCGGCGCTTACAGCTCAACCCAAAGCTTGTGACTTGTCCTGAATGGCTTCCCGGCCGCGATGAGGAGTATGGCCGCGGTATGATGGGGCAGTATTGTTTGGTACTAGACAATGTGCAGCTGCCGCATACACGCTATCGAGTGATAGACGGGCAGTGGCGTCCCGATAGTCGTTTCGTTGATGAGAGTGTTGATGCGGTCGCGCTTAATATTCCAAGCGCTATTCGTAATCATGCTGGCAGTCAAAACAGCACTATCAAAAAGACGAATTTTGGCTTAGATAAGACGCCCTTAGATCTACCTGTGGGCATTGAACCTTTTGTTAAGGGCCTATGGACTAAGGCCAATAGCATCATTATATATTGGGAAGATGTCTCCTACGTGCGGCCTATGACCAATCCAAGCTACCGCGCCCAAATGATCGAAGAGGACTTACTCGCTCTAAAATCGAAGCTTGAAGAGTGGGCAGAGCAGATAAAAAAGCCAGCATCTCGTACTAATAGTGCGGATCATGATATAAGCATTACGGCTGATAATTATACTCATTAACAGCACACTCATAGCAAACTAACTGTTTTTGATAGTGCAAATGACTGTCCAAAAAACAGTCAGTTTATTAAGCGCTTTATTTAATAAGTTGACATTTTAACGCTTAGCAGTGTAACTTCCTTATAGGCTTGAGCTTATTTTATAGTTAGCTGAATGTAAAACTGTTATGGATTTAAACGCGCTACTGGTATAAATTTTACTTGCGTGCTGCGTTCCCAGAGGCTGCGCAAAATTCATCCCAGTAGCGCTATGACATTTTTAGAGTGTATCGACTATATTGATATTTACCAGTTATTTTACATTTTATAACTATTTTTTTATAACCGTTTTGTAGGCAGCGCTTAAGATAATTTCATTTGTAGGTATAAAAAGCTTGGCTGCCAATTCCTATTTTATTTTTACCCTTTATTATGGTGTCGTCAAATATGGCAAAAACCACAACAAAAAAAACAACGAAGTCTGCTGCTAGCGAAACCAAACCTAGCAAAGCCGCCGCAAAGACTAGCGCTACCAAAACGACGAAAGCGAAGGCTACTAAAGCAGCTAGTGTCAAGGCTACTAAAACGACCACTGCCAGTGCAGGCTCTAAAGGCAAGTCGCTGGTGATTGTCGAGTCACCAGCCAAAGCCAAAACGATTAATAAGTACTTGGGCTCGGACTTTGTGGTGCGCTCGAGTATTGGTCATGTGCGCGACCTTCCTGTAGGCGCTAGCAAAGGCACCAAAAAAGCTGCTGCTAATAAAGATGAGAGCCTATCTAAAGAAGAAAAGGCGCAGCAAGCGCTTGTCCGCCGTATGGGTATCGATCCAGAGCACGATTGGGCGGCGGTCTATGAAGTACTGCCTAATAAAACTAAAGTGATTAAAGAGCTAAAATCTCTAGCCAAAGACGCTGACAAAATCTATCTGGCAACGGATATGGATAGAGAGGGGGAGGCCATCGCTTGGCACCTCAAAGAAGTCATCGGCGGCGCGGATAGTAAATATGAGCGCGTGGTGTTTAACGAGATTACCAAAAACGCCATTCAAAATGCCTTTAAGCAGCCCTCCAAACTCGATATCGATCGCGTCAATGCTCAGCAAGCCAGACGTTTTTTGGATCGCGTCGTCGGCTTTATGGTCTCGCCAATTCTTTGGCAAAAAGTCGCTCGCGGTCTATCCGCAGGACGCGTACAGTCCGTGGCGATGCGCTTAGTCGTGGAGCGTGAGCATGAAATTCGCGCTTTTATCCCCGAAGAGTATTGGCAGATTCATGCCGATACTCACGTTGCTGACGATAAAAAAACCAGCAAAAAAGAGGGCGATGAAAATGGCATACGCTTAGAAGCCACCAAACAAAACGACAAAACGCTAAAGCTTGTCAATAAAGAGCAGACGGATAAAGTTCTACAAGTCCTCAAAGACAACGACTTTATCGTTAAACAGCGTGAAGAAAAACCCACTCAGTCGCGTCCTAGCGCACCCTTTATCACCTCAACTTTGCAGCAAGCAGCCAGTACGCGTCTAGGGTTTTCGGTCAAAAAGACCATGATCTTAGCGCAGCGCTTGTATGAAGCCGGTCATATTACTTATATGCGTACCGATTCGACTTTTTTGTCGGGTGACGCTTTAGCAGGGGCGCGCGGCTTTATCGAAGACAGCTATGGGCAAAAGTACGTACCCGAAAAGCCAAACTTCTACGGTAACAAACAAAACGCGCAAGAGGCGCACGAAGCGATTCGTCCCTCGAATGTCAACATGAAATCGACGCAATTAAAAGGCGTTGAGCGTGATGCTATTCGTCTATATGAGCTGATTTGGCGGCAGTTTGTGGCTTGTCAGATGACGCCTGCTAAGTATCTATCAGTCAATCTTTTGGTAGAGGCGGGTAATGTCGAGCTAAAAGCGCGCGGCCGTACGATGACTTTTGATGGCTATACTCGTGTTATGCCGCCGGCCAAAACTGATGATACGCTGCTCCCTGATGTCAAAAAAGGCGATAAGCTCACCCTAGATAAGCTCGATCCGAGCCAACACTTTACCAAGCCGCCACCGCGCTATACTGAGGCAAGTCTTGTCAAAGAGCTTGAGAAAAAAGGTATCGGTCGTCCCTCGACTTATGCTTCTATCATCTCGACCATTCAAGATCGCGGCTATGTCAAGCTTGAAAACAAGCGTCTATTCGCCGAAAAGATGGGCGATATCGTCACCGATAGATTGACCGACAGTTTCCCTGACTTGATGGATTATACCTTTACTGCGGCGCTCGAGGACAAGCTTGATCATGTTGCTGAAGGTGATAGCGACTGGAAAGATGTACTAGATAACTTCTACGTTGATTTTAAGCATAAAGTCGAGCATGCCAAAGACAAAGACGGTATGCGTCCAAACGATCCCACCGATGTGCCCGATGTGCACTGCGATATATGTGATCGCCCTATGCAATTACGTACCGGCTCTACAGGTGTATTCTTAGGCTGCACGGGTTATAACTTACCGCCAAAAGAGCGCTGTAAAGGCACTAAGAACCTCATGCCAGTCGAAGCGTTTGCCAGTCTTGACGATGGCGACACAGATGATGAGGCCGCTGAAGTCAAAGACTTGATGGAGAAAAAACGCTGCCCGAAATGTGGTACTGCGATGAATGGCTATATCGTCGATGGCGGTCTCAAGTTGCACGTTTGCGGTAATAACCCAGACTGCGATGGCTATATTTTAGAAGAAGGTAAGTTTGAAGTACCTGGCTCTGATGCGCCAACCATTGACTGCAACAAGTGTGATGGGCAGATGGAGCTTAAGACTGGACGCTTCGGGCCTTACTTTGCTTGTCAAAACTGCGACAACACCCGTAAAGTATTAAAGACTGGCGAGCCTGCGCCGCCGCGTATGGATCCTATTCATCTGCCGGATCTTAAGTCCACTAAGCACGATGATTATTTTATCTTGCGTGAGGGGGCAGCTGGTATGTTCTTAGCTGCGTCTAAGTTCCCTAAAGTACGCGAGACACGTGCGCCGAAACTCGCTGAGCTGCGTCCTATTCAAGATAAAATGGACGATAAGTTCCAGTATTTATTTGAAGGGCCTGACGAAGATCCAGATGGTAACCCGACTATTTTGCGCTGGTCGCGTAAGAAAAAAGAGCAATACATCGGCTCTGAGAAAAACGGCAAGGCCACGCGTTGGGGCGTCTACTGGCGTAAAGGCGAGTGGGTAGAAGAATAGTAATATAGCCAGTTTGAAGTAAAACGGTTATAAACTGGGGCGCTACTGGTATAAATTGTGCTTGCGTGCCGTTATCACAGATGCTGCGCAAAAGTCATCCTAGCAGCGCCGTGTCATTTTTAAAAGGTATCGATTATATCTTTTGTTCACTCTAATAGTTATTAAACGCCATAAAAAAACCTCTTAGCCAGCTAAGAGGTTTTTGTTATTCATAATATAAAGTCTTATATTAGCAAATCTTATCTTAGACAGTACCGATGATGCCGCAAGCTACGCGAGCACCTGAGTCGCCTGAAGGCTGGCTCGTATAATCATCAACGCCGCCATGAACGATAAAGGCTAAGCGATTGACACTGTATTTACCCGTTTTTGTAGCTGCTATCTTTTTGCTGACGTAGTTTATTGTTGCCACGCCATCTTCGTTAGCGGTTAAGTTTGGCAAGTCGCCCGCATGACCATTCATGTCGTCTGGGTTTGAGTGCGGGTTATTGTCAGGATTGAAATGTCCACCTGCCGCTTTACCCATGTTGGCACAACTACCAGTCTCATGAATATGAAGCGATACGGTCTTACCAGGCTGCAAGTTCATCAGCTTACCGTAGACTTGTACGCCGCTCTCTACTGGACGCAAGTAGACTTGACCTATTTCGCGATTGCTTGCATCGGTAGTTTTAATCACCGACTGTAGCGTAGGTTGATCAATAGGATTACCCGTTTGCAATTGGCCTTCGACCGTTTGACAACCGGTTACCGCTAGAGCTGAACCACATAATAGAGCACTTGTAAGCATTAACTTATTCATTAATCTCTCCAATTGTAATTATTTTATTTTTTGAATTTGGTACAACATGCGTTGATGTCAAAAACAGTATAGCGAGAGAGTATCGACAACTATTGGGCAAAAGCGCAACAATCGGTTAATAAATGTAAGTTATTGGCATAGAGTTTTAATAAGCCAATAGCTTTGTATTTAATCTATTTATCGATAAGGGCGCTGTTTTTCCAAATTAAAGTCTCACCGGTAGCCATTTTTTGGATGAGTAAGTAATAAGGTAAGCTTGGATTGTCGATATTGCTATTTGCAAGCTGCGTTAAGGTAAGCTGACTACGGCTCAATTGCTCAAGCGCTCTTATTTTGTCTTCTGCCGCCTCGCGTTTAGGGCCGCAGCCCATCATGGTTTGTGGCCCTGAGCCGATCAGTAGAATATGGTCAGGCGTTAAAGTATAAGGGCCACCGACACCATTACAGTCAGAGCTAAAGCCGACGTGATACTCATCATTAAACCTATAACCAAAATTAGCCACTACTGGAAAGCCGGGACGACTGAGCTCTGTAATTATTTGGTTGTCGCTATCAGTTGCGCTGACCAGTCGCCATCGATAATGCCCCAATAACTCGTAAGTAATAGGCAGATCTGCAATAGGTTCAGTGCCTTTTGGCGCTTTTGTGATTGTAGGAGCAGGAGCCTTATTGAGAGTTTGACAGCCAAGCAAAGCTGTTACAGAAAATACTATGATTAAAACTGTAACCTGCAATTTTTTTATGAGATGCGTCATCAACTTTATCCTTAAGTTTTTTTGTTCAGAGGTCTACTTTATTCGTGTGACTTTTTTTGTCGTTCTGCCAAATAAGCGTTCCGCTCGTTTTTTTAAAACCATTACGGCTGATCAAACAAACATTTGCCTAAAATATAGCACAGCTTTGAGCTGAATTAATTTATGGGAATACGCATGACACAAAAAAGCCGCTTACTCTAAAGTAAACGGCTCTCGTTAAGTAGAACTTTGATAGTTGTCGCTTAGCTATGTAGTGACTTTTTTGAAGTTGTATCTACTACTGCTTTGGCAGGCTTTAGCGGTTTTGGCATACTCACTAATGCTGCTTTGAGCACTTCATCGATAGTCGCTACCGGCTGAATGGTTAGACCCTCTTTGACATTGTCAGGAATATCCGCCAAATCGCGCTCGTTAGTCGCTGGAATCAACACGTGCTTGATACCACCGCGATGCGCCGCTAGTAGCTTCTCCTTGAGGCCACCGATACGCAGGATTTTACCGCGTAGGGTAATCTCACCCGTCATTGCAATAT
>OAOU01000253.1_pt1 | contig 10203 bp, 7 predicted proteins | sample 1470821 | NCBI WGS metagenome assembly OAOU01 (sample SAMEA3275579, study PRJEB22092) | marine metagenome | biome: ENVO:00000447 MARINE BIOME; feature: ENVO:00002042 SURFACE WATER; material: ENVO:00002010 SEAWATER | collected 2014-06-20T12:30:00+00 | depth 0 m
CGATCTCTGTCTTATTTTATACATTTTTGTCATTTGGGATTTTACAGCCGTCTCTGTTCTAATCGGCCATATTTTTTATTATCAACGCCCATCCCTCACGTCTTGCTAGTTAAGATACATAGCACATAAACGGCCGTCATTCAATGCAAAATAAGCCTATAATGAGCATTGACCCGTCACTATTGTGGCACTACAGTGTACGCTTTGTTATTGGTCACAAAACGCGCGCCTGTGCTAACAGTCTACACTATCGTCCTCGCATGAATGGGAGTTAGCGACGACAGTCGATATTTTTAACAGGTTACGTGACTCTAAAATCAAATACCTTGTACTCTAATTAATGGCTTATGTGACTTATGAAATTTGCTTTATCAACTCTGTCTACTGCGGTGTTGACGGTTACGCTCATGGGCTTAACTGCCTCTGCCTTGGCAAGCGCGAACGAGAATAACACTGGGGCGCAAAATGAAGTAACGTCCGTCACTGTGACGCAAATTGTGGACGCTGATAACCAAAGCCTTGCTCAAGACGCGAGCACTACAAACAACATCACACCTGCTAACCCTGAGCAACAGCGTAAGCTGACACCTCTTATCGACCCTATTACCCGCAAACGTATCGATAACAGCTATCCATTAGAAGTATCTAGCCTATTAAGCCTTGAGCAAGCGCAACGTATTTTGTTGCAAGTTTCCCCAAAAATTGCTGCCAATCAAGCAGCGATTGCCGCCAGCGAGTATCAAACTGACGCGCTCAAAACCATAGATAACCCTTTGCTATTTGCCCGAGTATCAGCCAGTGCTTACAACTTAGACGCGGATGTTGACTTATCGACGCTCAAAAACAACATTGTGAATGACGTTAACACGAGTGTTGATGATGTGATTCCCTCCATTCCACCACCCTTAGAACTCCCAAACTTCGGTGAGTTGGTTGGTGAACGTATTCCAGATTCATACGAATTAAAGCGCTCGGGCTCAACAGCTGGGGCAGGTCTTGGTGTGGTGTGGCCAATTTATACGGCTGGACGCACCACTGCTTTGACAGCCGCCTCCAATGCCCGCACCCAAGAAGCCGTAGCAGACAGTCTGTTGGACACCAATGAGCTTTATGACACCTTAATTGAGCGCTATTTTAAGGCACAACTGGCGATCATTGCCGCCTATTTACGTGAAGACGCTTATGATACGTTACAGCAGACCGACCATATGGCGCAGCGCCTTTTTGAAGAAGGGTTTATCTCGCGTGTGGATCGCTTAGAAGCCCAGTCCGCACTGGCTGATGCAAAGAGTGAGTCAGTCAATGCCAATAATGATGCCCGTCTGGCTATGATGGCGCTACAACGCCTACTGCGTACTGATTATCGCATCAAACCCACGACCCCTCTGTTTGTTTCCAGTCGTCCTTTACCAGACGTCACCTACTTTCAAGAGTTGGCGCTCAGTAATCACCCGGGGCTACAAAAAGTCGCTGCCAAACGAGCCCAGGCTGAGCAGTTACACGCCCTATCAGACACCGGTTATAAACCGACCGTTATGCTCTATGGCTACGGACAAATAGAAAAAGACCCCAGCTGGGTCGCCGGAATATCTGCCAGCTGGAAGCTGTGGGGTGGAATCGATAAAACAGCGTCATTGGCATCGAGTAACGCCAAAATACGTCAAGCGGACCTGTCTGAGATTGAAGTCAGTGACAACCTATTACTCTTGGTTGAGAAGAACTGGCACGATGTCAATAATGCCCAGTCACGTTATCAGGCGTTACAAAGCAATGTAGATTTGGCCGCAGAGGTACTGCGTTTGCGTCAATTGGGATTGCAAGAAGGTGTGAATACGCCAATCGATGTGGTACAAGCACAAACGCAGTCCCTCAAAGCACGTACTGAACAAGCACAAGCGGCGAATAGTTATGTACAGTCATTAGCCGCCCTTATGCAAAGCTGCGGTACACCTCTCGCCTTTAACGCTTATCTCAATGCAGCCGACATTCGGCTGCCGACCTTGTATACTGAATAACGATTTTATGTTACAAAATCATAGGGCGTGTTGATAGACGCTGATACCGATTATCACGCAACGACTCATACCATTACTAACCCTATTGTGGATGACTGTTTTATGACAAAAATAACTTCTAAATTACCAAGTGGGCTACAGCCTTTGTTAGCAACGTGGCGTATTGCGAACAACTCCAATATTTGGGCGCATTGCGCAAGCGTCGGTTTTTTTGGTTTTTTGTCCATTTTTCCAGTAATGGCCGTGTTTGTACTGCTTTATGGTCTCGCGTTTACCCCCACTGAGATACAAGCACAGATCTCGTTGTTACGTGCCTTTATCCCTGATAGTGTTTATGACATCCTTAACGCACGTTTAAGCGAGTTACTCTCTAACACCACGTCCACACTCACTTTTAGCCTAATTATATCGAGCCTGCTCGCTCTCTATGCTGGCTCTAAAGGCATAAAGTCTTTGATTATCCTTATCAATCTCGCCTTTCATATCTCTCAAGAACGTAGCTTTATACAACGCACGATTCGAGCGCTTGGTTTGACCTTGGGCGCGGTCGTGGTTTTGATCATAGCGATCTCCTCGATTGCTATTATTCCTTTAGGGGCCGCCTATTTTCCCTTCCCTCAAGTCGCTAAGACGATTGCGCTTTGGAGCAGATGGCCGATATTGGCTGGTATCATCTTCTTAAGCTTTCTAAGCCTATATCGCCTAGCCCCAAACCGTGATGCCAGAGCGCTAAAAAAACTGATGCCAGGCGCCACTCTAGCGACTGTCCTCTGGATTGTGTTGTCTGTGTTATTTTCGATTTATGTGCAAAACTTTAATAACTACAGCGCTGAATTTGGCGCGCTTTCAGCAGCCGTGGTCATTATGCTATGGCTTTATTATTCAGCATTTATCATCGCCTTTGGGGCTATTTTTAACTCTGAAATCCTAGAAAGCGCCAAGCCTTATGCGGTTCGTGTGTACTAGTAATAAACCCTTTATTCTCAACTTTATGGCTTTAGGAATCTCACTGTCATGACTGACGCTACCAACGGATCAGACAACTCACGCAAGTTAAACGACTCAGAATCATCAACCACACCAAACAGCCACGACAATGAGCAAACACCTGCCAGCCCTGACGTTGATGAAGGCCCTGCTGACCAATCGAGAGCGGCGCCCAATTATCAACGCACACCTGCAAAAACAAATAAGCCCGCCATGACAAAAAAAGGACTGCTCGCTTTAGTTTTTTTGATCGTAGTGGGCATCATTGCTTATGGTCTGTATAAGAGTAATCAGCACAGCGAGCCGCAAGTTGTGACGCTACAAGGACAAATGCAAATGCAGCAAACGTCCATTGCGGCAAAAGTGCCAGGCCGGATTGCTCAAATTTTAGTAACAGAAGGTGATATGGTGACGGTTGGTCAACAGCTGATTGAAATGGACTCGCCTGAAATTAACGCCAAGATCAATCAAGCACGGGCCGGCAAGCAAATGGCACAAAGTCAGTTAGACAAAGCAGAAAATGGTGCCCGTCCACAAGAGATCGCTCAAGCAAAAGCGGCATGGCAAGCCAATAAGGCCGCGTCTGATTTGGCAGAAAACACGTATCAGCGCGTCAACCGCCTTTATGAAGAAGGGCTAATGGCACGGCAAAAACGCGATGAGGCGTATGCACAATACCTAGCCACCCAAGATCAAACCGAAGCCGCGCGCTTGCAGTATGATTTGGCGATGGAAGGGGCGCGCAGTGAAGACAAATCAGCCGCGATGGCGCAAGTCGCCCAAGTCGACGCCCAACTAGAAGAAGCACTGGTAGCAAAAGAAGAAGCCAATTTAACAAGCCCTATCGCTGGTGTTGTTGATGATGTCATTGTTAATGCTGGTGAAGTGATCGGTCAAGGCGTGCCTATCTTGACGTTAGTCAACACCAATGATCAATGGGTGGTGCTAAACGTCACCGAGACGTATTTGAATCAGTTTGCGATTGGTCAGCAGTTTACTGGTACGATTCCTGCACTCTCGTCAGCCAATAAACCTTATACCAAACTGTTTACCGTCTATGCCACGTCGACGCTGTCTGACTTTGCTACTTGGCGCCCGACCAACAATGATGACGGCTTCGATGTACGTACTTTTGAAGTAAAAGCACGGCCAACGACTCCTGATGCACGTATTCGCTCAGGTATGAGCGTTATTGTACGTATCAATCCCGCCCCTAATAATCAAAGCCAAGAGTAAGCCATGCGCCTGACTAAGCTAAGTGGGGCTTTTGTCCGTAGCGCGGCCTACGAGCGACGATTTTTAGCCAAAAACCCATGGGACTTTACCATGGTAGTCTGGATACCACTCGCAACTGTGCTGCTGATTTGGTGGATATTTTCCCGCACTCAGGTAACAGATTTACCCATTGGGGTCATCGATCAAGACAGCGGCCCTATTGCCCACACTGCCGTACGTTACTTAGAAGCCAGCCCTACTCTGACGGTAAAACAGCGGTATTATTCAGAGGCTGAGGCAGAGTCAGCCATCTTGCAACGTGATATTTATGCTATCGTCGTTATTCCTCATAACTTTTCTCGCAATATTTTATCGGGCAAGCCAGCCCCACTGATTTTGCAAGTAAACGCTCAGTACGGTACGCATTCAGGTATCATTCAAACCAGTGTCCAAACCATCGCAGGTACATTATCAGCAGGCGTTGAGATACAGCGTTTAATCAAGCAAGGCATGGCGCCGTCGCAAGCAGCAATCGCTTACTCACCGATTAAAATACAACGCATCAGCCTATTTAACGCAGCAACCGACTATCAGCAGTTTTTAGCATCAACCGTCATTCCTGCACTGCTACACATTTTGGCCATGGTTATCGGTGCGACGACCATGGGCCGTGAGCTGCGTGATAGAAAACTTGGGCACTGGTATCGTTTTATTAATACCAGCCCGCCTAACTTGACCTTATGGACGCACCGTAAAACAAAATCAATCTTAGCAACAGATCATCCAAAAAACCGTCAAGAAGGGTGCAAAAAGGATAAGATCCCTAGTAAAAGCATAGCTACCGAACAAATAGATGTTTTGGTGTTGTTGTTTGGCTTACTGGGGAAATATTTTTGGCCGATATTGGCCTATAGTGGTTGGGCGATGTTAGCGCTCTGGTTTGCCACCCCCCCAAGAATCCATTGCCATCCGCTCAGTCACGGTCACCTATATCGGTCTGATACTACTGCTGACGCTGTCCTTTTGGCTCGGTGCTATTTTTACCTTAAGCTCATTCTCGTTACGGATGGGCCTGTCTTCTACGGCGTTTATGTCAGCACCTTCTTACGCCTTTGCTGGCGTCACTTTCCCTTATATTGCCATTAGTGACAGCGCCCAGCGCTGGTCCAACGCTCTACCACTGACCCATTATTTAAAGCTGCACATTGCACAATTGCAGATGCAGGCGCCTGTAGCGGTGTCGTTGCCGATTGTTTATGGGCTTACCCTTGCGACATCGATTGCGCTGTTTTTGACCGCGTTATTAACCAAACGCGCACTTTTGCATCCTGAACGTTGGGGAGCGCGCTAATGTCACGGCCATCACACCCTAATGTGTCTGCCACAGCAGCAGACTCAAAAGCACACTCGTCCTCACAAAAATTTTTAGGCAGTTTTTTACAGACCATAACAGATGTCTTTTCTGATAAAGGCGTTCTTTTACTATTAATGATTGCCCCTATCATTTATGGCTTCTTCTACCCTTGGCCGTATTCAACAGAAGTGGTCAATCATGTGCCAGTTGGTATCATTGATAACGACAATAGCAATCTATCACGAACCATCGTGCGCTATGCCAGTGCCAGCCCCCAATTGGATACAAGACACTTTCTCAATGAACAAGAAACCAAAGAAGCCATGTGGTCAGATGAAATCGCTGGATACATGATTATTCCAAGCGGACTTGAGCAGCAAGTGTTGTCTGGAAAAGCCGCTTACGTCAGCGTTCTTGGTAATGGTGGCTATTTTCTGTTAAATAAAAACGTACAGATGGGGTTCTTAACAGCCGTTAGTACGGTATCAGCTGGTATTGAGGTTAAAAAAGAGGTAGCACAAGGCGCATATTTAGCGACGGCAGCGGCCAACACTCAAGCGGTGCCATTAGAGATTACTCCTTTATACAATCAAACAGAAGGTTACGGCGCGTACGTCGTGCCAGCGGTCTCTATTCTTATTTTGCAACAAACACTTTTGATAGCGACGGCGATGCTGATTGGCACGCTATATGAGCAACGTCGCCATACGACCAGTGTTCGGGGCTGGCTTGGGCGTATTGCGGCGCTTAGTATGTTCAGCTTCACTGTTGGCTGCTTTTATTATGGTTGGGCATTTGAGCTACATCACTACCCGCGCGGGCAAAACATGCTTGGCAGCCTACTGTTTCTGCTGCTGTTTTGTCCGACCGTGGCGACGCTTGGGTGCGTACTGGGGCTTTGGTTCCGTCAGCGTGAGCGCAGTATGCAAATTTTGATTTTCAGCTCCCTACCCATGTTTTTTGTCAGTGGCTATCCATGGCCAGCCAACCAACTGCCCGAGTTTTTACAAGTAATACGGTGGTTGATACCCACCACACCTGCTATTAACACCTCTGTCCAGCTGAACCAAATGGGCGCCAGTGTCTCACAAGTCGCTACTGGATTTTATGCGCTTGCTGCTTTATGGGTATGTTACTTTGTCCTGCTCATGTTGATCCGCTGGCACAACTCTGTAAAGCAAGATAACGCCTTGCTCTAAGGCACATTTAACAGACAGCAATCAGCCAAAAAAAAGCGCCCGCAAGATTAGTGGGCGCTTTTTGTATTTATTTTAGACTGTCAGATCTTAAAAAACCCGATTCAAACCGTTCAATGCAGCCACGCGGTAAGCTTCTGCCATCGTTGGATAGTTGAAAGTCGTATTGACAAAATACTCAAGCGTATTATTGCTCTTACACTTCATTACTGCTTGGCCAATATGGATAATCTCTGAAGCATGGTTACCGTAGCAATGTATGCCTAGGATTTCTAGCGTATCACGATGGAACAAAATCTTTAGTACGCCCGAACGTTCACCGATGATTTGTGCCCGTGCCAAATGTTTAAAGAACGCTTGACCCACTTCATAGGGGACTTTTTCATCCGTCAGCTCTTGCTCTGTTTTACCGATACATGAGATTTCAGGAATCGTATAAATACCCGTCGGTACACTAGATACTGGCTCAGCATCACTGTCACCCACCATAAAGGCAGCGGCACAGCGCCCTTGGTCATAAGCAGCAGACGCAAGCGATGGCCAACCAATGACATCACCAGCCGCATAAATATTTTCGATCTCAGTACAATACGTGTCATCCACTTTTAATTGACCACGACTGTTTGCTTTGAGACCAATGGCTTCTAAGTTTAAACCTTCCGTATTACCTGAGCGACCATTTGACCAGAGAATGGCATCAGACTTGATTCTTTTGCCACTCTTGAGATGTAAGACCACATAATCATCATGAGTCTCCAGATAATCAATCTCTTCGTTACTCCGGATAAGCACACCAAACTGTCTAAAGTCATGCGCGATAGCATCACTAATTTCACTGTCTAAGTAGTTGAGTAGCTGATCTTGGTTATTGATTAAGTCAACTTTATAGCCAAGACCGGTAAAGATAGACGCATACTCACAACCAATTACCCCTGCACCATAAATGATGATTTTTTTAACCACATAATCCATTTGCAAGATTTTGTCAGAGTCAAAAACGCGTGGATGGTTAAAATCTAGAATATCAGGACGATAAGGACGGCTACCGACGGTGATAATCGCTTTATTAAAAGTGATGGTTTCATAAACATTGTCATCCACTTCAATACGCAGCGTGTGGGCGTCGACAAAGCTCGCCCACCCTTGAATGACTTCAATACGATTGCGCTCATAGAATCGTGTATGCGTACTGACTTGACGACGGATCACTTGACGCGCCTTAGCCAACACTTCATTTAGCGGCACTTGCTTATATTCCATCGCCTTGGTAAACATAGGATCACGGCGAAAGTTAATCAAGTTAAATACGGATTGGCGTAATGCCTTACTGGGAATGGTACCGACATGAGTTGAATTACCGCCTACTTGGTCACGCGGATCGACCACGACGACTCTTTTGCCAGATTTGGTCAGCTTCATGGCCGCCGCTTCACCAGCTGGACCTGCCCCTAAAACAACGGCATCGTATTCATACTCGTGATTGTCACTTTTTAGACGGCGAGAGTCTTTAGTAAAACCGGATTTGATATCAATTCGCGTGTCATCGAGCGGATTAACAAGGTCAGGATGATGCATGACATCATCAGTGACCTGCTCGTGGGTTTGCTCTATTTTTTGCTTTTTGTTTTTACCTTCGGTATGTTCAGGGCTTGGCACGTGTCCGCTTGATTTATTTGATACTTCGGTATGAACGTCTTTACCCGTATCATTGGTCTCGTCACTTGCACTTTTACTTACCATGGTGTCCTCTTTATTTATTGGTTCTATTTAAGGTGTGTATGTAAGAGTTGATATTTTTCAAATTTAAGCTGGCTAGCAAAGGTTTGCTTACCATACATCGTGAGTGTATGAAATTTTTACAATGTTGATGACAGCAGCCACTATATATAAGACAGTATCTCATCAACCGATGCGGCGCTTAAGTCCGGTCATCTGTAGGATACGCGTGGCAATTTCTTCAACAGACATCTCAGACACATCTAAGCTTGGGATGCCATGAGTGATATAAATCCCCTGTATCGCGCGCTGCTCTTGCTGACATTGCTGATAGCTAGAATATCGACTGCCCGCGCGGCGTTCTTGACGAATTTTTACCAAGCGATCTGTGTCAATTAATAGGCCAAACAGCTTGTCCTTGTGCTCACGTAACGCTTTTGGTAGCTGATTGTCATACAAATCATCTTCAGTCAGAGGATAATTGGCGGCGCGAATACCAAATTGTAATGCTAAGTATAATGACGTCGGTGTTTTACCCGAACGCGATACCCCAATCAGAATAATGTCTGCTGCGTTATAATGGCGAGTCCGTGCCCCATCGTCATTGTCTAAAGCAAAATGAACCGCATCGATACGTTCTTTATATGTCTCAGAGTCAACATCATCGTGTGCATGACCTGAATGTCCATCTGGCTCCACGCCAGTCTCTTCAGCAACGCGCCCAATCAAGCCTTCATACATGTCTAAATTACAGCTTTGGGCAGAGTTGATCTTTTCACGAATCTCAGGGCTCACAATCGTATCAAACACCAAGGGCAACAAACCGTCTCGTTGATAGGCCATATTGATCTGCTCGACCGCATCTTCTGCCCGTTCCAAACTATCCACATATGGCAATACTCGGGTCTCAAAAGGGACCGAGGCAAACTGACTCAAAATAGCACGGCCAAGCGTTTCAGCGGTAATCGCTGTACCATCCGAGATAAAAAACGCCGTTCTAACAGCTTGGGAGCTGTCTAAGTTGAGCGCATGGCGGTTTTGAATAGTGGGATTCACTTGTTCCGCTGGATTGCTTGAATACATAACTGTGGCACCTCGATTGAAAACACAATAGTCACCTTCATTGCGCTTGTGTCTCTCACCTATTTTTAACTGATGTTGCGTGGTCTGACGGGACGCTTTAGATCAGCACTGATATTGACTACTTATATAAGAACCAGCCTCTACTATTTATGCCATACATTATACGCATAATAGCGGCCTAATAGAAATCAATGTTACAGGTGTACACCTAGAAATCCACATAGAAACTCATATAGAAACCCAGACTGTTTTTAGTCTGCTCCTCTTAATTGATTGTACTTATCGTAACGTTTCAGGGGTCACCTTGGTTAAACTTGCCTAATGTGTGTCAAGATACACATCACAGAACATATTAAGCCCGCTTTTATGCCGTTAAATTTACTTGTTTATAAGCCCATTTCTTAAAACCGTGAAGTCGTACGGGCATATATTGACCTTGTGTAAGGCCTCTTTATTCACCTCTGAAAATTAAGAATAACCGCAACTTCTATGAATGTGTGTAGCAAACTCGACAATTTGTATCTTTTTAACAAGTTTTTTGGTTCAACCCCTCGAAATTGTCCTAATATAGCGGTATAATTTACCGTTATAATCTTTACTAAATAACCTTATTTTCTGGAGTTATCATGGCAGCGCA
>OAOU01000255.1_pt1 | contig 10173 bp, 7 predicted proteins | sample 1470821 | NCBI WGS metagenome assembly OAOU01 (sample SAMEA3275579, study PRJEB22092) | marine metagenome | biome: ENVO:00000447 MARINE BIOME; feature: ENVO:00002042 SURFACE WATER; material: ENVO:00002010 SEAWATER | collected 2014-06-20T12:30:00+00 | depth 0 m
GCTGAACAGCGATCGATTACGAAGAACCTTAGCATTGATGTAACAAACGATATTACGTCAGCGGTAGAAAACGTAGGGGAAGCGGTAGTGGGTGTTATTAATCTGCAGAAAACCGATTTCTGGGCAGAAGATTACGGAGAAGCTGGAGCGGGATCAGGTGTTATATACAAAAAAGAAGGTAAAGATGCTTTTGTTGTAACGAATAATCACGTGGTAGAAGGTGCAGGACAGCTTGAAGTGAGTTTAAACGCCGAGAAACGCGTTTCAGCAGAGCTTGTAGGCACTGACCCTCTAATGGACCTGGCGGTGCTTAAAATCCCTTCTGAGGCGGTTACAATGGTCGCAGAGTTCGGCGATTCAGATACGTTAAAGCCAGGTGAGCCAGCTATTGCGATTGGTAACCCTTTAGGCTTCCTAGAAGGAACGGTAACGCAGGGTATAATCAGTAATCCGGAGCGCTCCTTTCCAGTAGATACAGACCAAAACGGGACCATTGATTGGAATGCAGACGTTATTCAAACAGATGCATCGATTAATCCCGGAAATAGTGGTGGAGCGTTAATTAATATTTCAGGTCAACTTGTAGGAATTAACTCTATGAAGATTGCTCAATCAAGCGTAGAAGGAATCGGGTTTTCAATCCCAATAAATATCGCTGAGCCAATTATCAACGATCTTGAATCGTACGGTGAAGTAAGAAGACCAGAGATTGGAATCGGAACAAAATCCCTATCTGAAATTCCAACTTACCATTGGAGCGAGTCTCTCAAGCTGCCTGATAAGGTCGATTATGGGGTTGTGGTGATGAGCGTGTTTCCAACATCATCTGGAGAGATTGCGGGTCTAAAAGAGTTAGATGTGATTACAGCAATGGATGGGAATAAGATTAAGAATTCCATTGATCTACGTAAGTTTCTTTACACGAAGAAAGAAATTGGCGATCGCGTGAAATTAACGATCTATCGTGAAGGAACAAAGCAAGAGGTTGAAGTTACGCTAGCTGAGCAGCAACATTCGTAACCATAACAGGGGAGGAAACTCTCCTGTTTCCTTTTGGGAAAACACCTTAGAAACGACATGGTTAGAAAGGAGCGATTGTATGAAAATTTATTGTTGTGAAGAACATGTAGAGCTGGCTCTTGATGTTGCTGTAGATGAAACAGGACAGTTTCCTGTACTAGAGAAAGTGGAAAATGACACAGAAAAGTTGTCCACAGAATGTGAGTATTGTAAAAATAACGCAACATATATGGTGTCGAACTAATATTCGGTCACGATATGTGGATGAAAAATGTGTATATGTGGATAGAATCTGTGGATAACCTGTTTATTTGCTGTGGACTTACAAAATGATACACAGGTGGGGATAACTTTTGAATATCAGTATTGTAACGGTAGGAAAGCTGAAAGAGAAATATTTGAAACAAGGAATTGAAGAATACACAAAGCGATTAGGGCCTTTCGCTAAAATAGACGTGATTGAAGTTCCTGATGAAAAAGCACCGGAAAATTTAAGTGAGACGGAAATGATGCAGGTGAAAAAAGCAGAAGGGGACCGCATTTTATCTAAGATTTCACCTGATGCACACGTAATCGCTCTTGCAATAAACGGAAAAATGAAAACATCTGAGCAACTTGCTCGAGATCTTGATCAGTTAGCGACATACGGGAAAAGCAAGATTGCCTTCGTCATTGGTGGATCACTTGGATTAAGTAACGAGGTTCTTCAACGAGCAAACGATACGCTTTCTTTTTCTAAAATGACGTTTCCTCATCAGCTAATGCGGCTTATCTTGGTGGAGCAGGTGTATCGAGCGTTTAAGATTAATCGAGGGGAACCTTATCATAAGTAAATAAGGTTTTAGTTGTATGAAACAGGTATCACATATGAAAAAATTAGACTAGGAAACTACTATCCAGAAATAATTCCAAAGGGCTCGGATCATAAAACTATGATCCGAGCCTTTTTCTCGCTTATTTTAAAGCTGTGATGAATGAGTTGGCGTTCCTCGGTGTGATTATGCTTGAGAGTAGAGGGGGCTTCCTACTTTACTGTCCTTAGTCTTTTTAAAAGAAGTTCTGCAACTACGATGGCATCCATTGAAGCGCCAGGTGGTCAAAATAATGAAGGGATTGGGAAGGTTAGTTGTTTTACCAATGCTTTTTTTACTTAAATAACGATTAAAAAAGAGAGAAAAGCGCGATTCGCTTTCCTCTCCTATAAAGAACCTACTATCGTTTTAAACGACACAAATTTTACTCAAGAAACCGTAAAACCATTCTGGCCCTTTAAACCATTGTTCTCTATAAACTCATCGAGAAGAGCACGTGCTTCGTCAGTAGATTTTGTATTCATCAATTGATTTCTCAATTCACTTGCTCCGCGAAAGCCGCGAACGTAAATTTTAAAGAAACGGGGAAGCGCTTTGTAGATGCGTGGCTCGAGTTCTTTATCATATTTATCATGAAGATCGAGCTGAAGTCTAAGAAGATCAAGCAATTCCTCACTCGTATGCTCTTTCTTCTCTTTTTCAAAAGCAAACGGGTTATGAAAGATTCCTCGTCCGATCATTACTCCGTCGACTCCGTATTTCTCTACCAGTTCAAGTCCCTTCTGACGGTCTGGAATATCTCCGTTGATCGTCAGAAGCGTATCAGGGGCAACTTCGTCACGAAGCTTCTTAATCTCTGGAATGAGCTCCCAGTGAGCATCAACATCGCTCATTTCTTTCTTTGTACGGAGGTGGATGGAAAGATTCACAATATCCTGTTCCAGAAGGTGCCTCAGCCAGTGACGCCATTCTTCCACTTCTGTGTAACCAAGACGAGTCTTTACACTTACGGGCAGCCCTCCTGCTTTTGCTGCCTGAATGATTTCTGCTGCAACATCAGGACGACGAATCAGTCCGCATCCTTTCCCTTTTGGTGCAACATTGGGAGCAGGACATCCCATATTGATATCGACTCCACGATACCCCATTTCTGCCATTCCGATACTCATTTCTCGGAAGTATTCGGGCTTGTCTCCCCAAATATGGGCGACGATTGGCTGTTCATCTTCCGTAAACGTCAGTCTTCCTCGTAAGCTGTCTTTTCCTCTCGGATGGCAGTAGCTTTCCGAATTTGTAAACTCTGTAAAAAATACGTCAGGTCTTGCTGCTTCGCTCACGACATGTCTAAAAACGACATCTGTCACAGCTTCCATTGGAGCCAGAACAAAAAACGGCCGTGGCAACTCTTTCCAAAAATTCTCTTTCATTGTATATCTAAACCCTTTCCTTAAGGGAAAAACAATTCCCAAAATTAAAAAGTAAAAAAGTTTCCGTCTGATCTATCGCTAGTTAGACTCGGTTTCAACCGATATATACTTTAATAGTATTATACGAAAAGTGCAAGAGAACGAGTCGATTTATGTTAACAGAGCTTCATATCGAAACAAAAGTGTCTGTACACAAGGTGGAAGGGGAAGCATACTAATATGTTCTATTTAACTCGTCTGATTTCTGTTTTGGTTTCTTATCCATCTTTATTTTCACCATTTTACTAGTTAATAATGTGTAAAAATTAGTAAAAACGCATCAGATTATGCGTTATTTTTTCTACAATTATAACAATTGTCTATGATAAGGTATAATTAGGATAGAATATTTTGTGTACCTAAGTGTCGCCTTGCTTTTTATCACATTTGAGCATGAGCGCCTATTCTTTTTATTACAAATAAATGAGACAAGGAAGGGTATCATGAGCAAGAATCAAACAAAAGATATTATCTTAATTGGTGCTGGAGTCATGAGTGCAACTTTGGGATCTTTATTAAAAGAATTAGCACCTGAATGGAATGTTAAAGTTTTTGAGAAACTTGGAAGTCCAGGAGAAGAAAGCTCGAACGAATGGAATAATGCAGGGACAGGTCATTCTGCTCTATGCGAACTAAACTATACGTCTGAAAAAGCGGACGGATCAATTGATATTAGCAAGGCGGTCAAGATTAACGAGCAGTTCCAGCTCTCTAAACAGTTCTGGTCTTATTTCGTTAACAAAGGCTTAATCCACAATCCACAAGAATTCATTAGACCAATACCCCATATGAGTCTGGTTTTTGGAGAAGATAACGTAAAGTTTTTGAAAAAGCGTTTGGAAGCGTTGTCAGGCAATCCTCTGTTTCAGGGCATGGAACTTTCTGAGGATCCTGAAAAACTTAAGGAATGGATTCCACTTATTATGGAAGGTCGTCCCTCGGATGAACCGATGGCTGCGACAAAAATCGATTCTGGTACAGATGTGAATTTCGGGGCGTTAACCCGTCTCATGTTTGAGCACTTAGAACGCGAGAATGTAGACATTCACTACAAGAGTAGCGTAGAGGATATTAAACGTACGAAAGATGGCCTGTGGGAAGTAAAAGTAAAAGATATGGCTAATGATAACTTAGAATTGCATACCGCAGACTTTGTTTTTATTGGAGGAGGGGGCGGTAGCCTTCCATTGCTCCAAAAAACCGGTATACCCGAATCAAAACAAATTGGCGGCTTTCCAGTAAGTGGACTGTTCATGGTCTGCAATAATCCTGAAGTGATTGAAAAGCATCATGGTAAGGTTTATGGCAAAGCGAAAGTGGGAGCGCCTCCAATGTCTGTTCCTCATCTTGATACAAGGTTCATTGATAATAAAAAGAGCCTATTATTTGGGCCATTTGCAGGATTTTCGCCTAAATTTCTTAAAACTGGTTCAAATATGGATTTAATTAGTTCTGTAAAGCCTAATAATGTATTAACGATGATGGCTGCTGGCGTTAAGGAAATGGGATTAACGAAGTACCTTGTCCAACAAGTGATGTTATCCGAGGATAAGCGCATAGAAGAATTGCGTGAATTTATTCCGACAGCACAAAAGGAAGACTGGGATATCGTTGTAGCTGGACAGCGTGTACAAGTTATTAAGGATACGGAAGAACAGGGTAAAGGAACGCTTCAATTCGGTACAGAGGTGGTTACGGCTTCAGATGGCTCAATTGCAGCGCTACTTGGTGCATCACCAGGTGCATCCACAGCTGTACATGTCATGTTAGAAGTATTTGAAAGATGCTTCCCTGAGTACCTACAAGAATGGGAGCCTAAGATTAAAGAAATGATCCCATCACATGGATACGCTTTAGAAGAAAATCCAGAGCTATTTAAAGAAATTAATCACTTAATTGCACAGACTCTTGGTCTTAATGAAGGCGAGCCTGTTTATAGCTGATCACATCACAGCTAAGATATAGAAAAAATGAGAGCGTGTGGCATGAAAAAACTGCTGCATGCTCATTTTTTGTAATAAAATGCTCATTATTCAAATCCATTCAATTTTGAAAAAAGCAGGTTCAAAAGGGGGGATTTGATTGGGAAGGTAACGTAAATATAGCACCTCAACCAGAGAGTAGCAGTAATGGTCTAGCTCTATCCTCAATGGTATTAGGAATCATCGGCCTTGTCCTCTTTTTGATCCTTCTCATTCCTTATCCATTATCCTGGCCATCATTTTTGGGGTAATTTGTAAGAAAAACTCGGTTAATAAAGGATTTGCTATAGTAGCTTAACAGGCATTGTTTTATAAAAATTCCTATAAGACACTACCTCTCGTGTAGTCTTTTTTCTGATCGATAGATTTTACACTATAAAACTAGTTACCTCTTTTTACCTATTCTGGTTGGTTCATCACTTAACTCTCTTATTAAAAAAAGAGAGTTAGTTTAAGGATGTAAGGGAGTAGCTAAAACAAAATCTGAATGAAATAAAAACACGTGTATACGTAATTTGTGTACATGAATACAATTTTGTGTACTTGTAATCATTTTACGTATACAAGTATACAAAAGTGTACACAAACCGTCGTGGCAGCATGCGTACAAAAACGTGTACAAGTATACAAATAATGTTTACATGTACACGTTTTTGTATACAAGTAAACATAATTGTAAACTAGATAGAATGACTCATTGACTTCGTTTGAAAAATTCTATAAATTTTAAGGTAATAGTAGAAATACTAGATTTTAAATATGAAAGGATGGATTATTTTTATGAGTAATTCAAGAATTGCAGCAGTCGATGTGGGTAACGACTCACTAAAAGGAATCTATGGAAAAATCGAATCTGACCTATACATACCAAATGTGATTGCAAGAGATATAGAAGATCGCCCTGTTATTGGAATTGAAGAATTGGATACGAAAGATCCGCTTGACGGAATTCATATTCGCGTTCACTCCCCTGCTCTGAAAGATAACAATGCGATCTACCGAGTTGGTAATCTAGCAACAAAGAGTGACAACCCGACTGAATTAGACCCGGGAAGTGCAAAGTCAGAAGAAGACCAAACGCTAGTAATGCTGTTTGCTTCTCTAGCTTTAGATGCAGTTGATCCAAAGAACTCAGCGAATTTCAAAAACCAAAATGGCGTGATTGATGCCAATTACACGCTTGGAACAGGTCTTCCACTCCGTGAAGTAAAAGAAGGAAAAGACGTTGGTTATCGTTCAAGACTTCTTGGTTCTGTTCACCAGGTAGAGTTTCTTGTAACACCGAAATATCAAGGTAAGAAAGTAAATATTAAATTTGATGAAGTGAAAGTTTATCCTGAAGGATTTGCCGCTTACATTAACCTTGTTATGGATAGCGATTTAAATATCATTAATAAAGACTTGATCGACAAGCGCATTTTAATTCAAGACATTGGTGGTCTTTCAACGGATATCGCGGTTATTAAAAACCGTAATGTCGACGATGATAAGGCGCAGGGCTTTAACCTTGGCGTTGCTGAGTCGCTTGAAGCGATTCGTGAAGAAATTCGCTCGAAGCACGGAGTGGAACTCGATAGCCGTCGTGATGTAGTGGATATTTTACGAAGAAGAACGATCGTAATCACATTATGGTACGCGGAAGTCGTACGAGCGTTCATGATATTACAGATCGTATTCTCTTGGAGCTTGCGAAGAAACAATATCGTCACCTTCGTAACGTATGGCAGAAGAACTCTCAATCTGAAATCTGCTATTTCGTTGGCGGCGGTTCAATTGTATTGAAAGATTACCTAAAAACGTTGAACAATAACCTTGATGGGTACAACATTGATTTCTTTGAAGATGAGAAAGAAAGCATCTGGATGATGTCGAATGCTTACTACAAGCTAATCTCTGACTTCACTCGTAAAAATAGCAAGCCTCAGCACCAGGATAAGAAAGAAGAAAAGAACAAGGTCAAAAACTAGTAGGGTGATTTGATGAAAAAGGCGGGGATGACGGGGTTACAGAGAGGACAGGCGATCACTTTTCGCCTTCCTTCTGATACACCTGATCATATTCTAAAGCAGCTGCAGAAGTTAAAAGAGGAAGAAAAACGGAACTTCTCAAGCCGCATTGCGGAGTATGTTTTAGATGGTGTCACGCAAACGATCAGACGCGATAATGATGCGATTACAGTGCCTTTGCCCAAGGGATTAAGCAAAGCGCAAAGGGACTGGTTAAAACATGAGCATTCAGAAGCGCTTCTTGGAAACATCGTTTACCAAATTTTATCAGATCCTGTACGCGCTGCATCTCTTCTTGCATCATTTAACAGTAACTCGATTGATATTGATCAAGCACTTTATTTGCAGGAAGAAAGAGCAGTTCATAGAGAAGTATCAGAACCCGTTGAGGCTTTACCACCGATGTCTGATGATGATCTAATGAATTTTGATTGGGATCAGGCAAAACAAGAGCAAAGCTCAGCGGTTGAAGAAGAGGAAGAAGAGAGCGTAGATGATTTGCTCGGCGGATTTCTTGATAAAATGAATAAATAAAACAAAAGGGCAGCGGAATTTCCGCTGCCTTTCTTCATTTTCTAGCGATTAATCAATGGAAATGATGCCGCTATCGCCTTGAGGAATGTTTCCTGTCTTTTTAATTTTTAACGTTTGTAAGTTTGTGAAAATGATTGGAGTGGCAAGAGATGGCACAGCACGTCTGACGCTACTTAAATCAACAGTCATTAGTTTATCCCCTCTCTTGATTGTATCTCCTTCTTTTACATGAGTCGTAAACCCTTCTCCTTTTAAATTGACCGTATCAATGCCGACATGTATCAATATTTCTACGCCACTTTCAGATTTGATACCGACTGCATGCTTTGTAGGGAATACGCTTATGACTTCGCCGTCAACAGGCGAAACAAAATGGCCGTCTTCAGGAAGAATGGCGAAACCATCCCCCATCATTCCTGCAGAAAAGACTTCATCTGGAACTTCTTTCAATGGAATGATCTTTCCTTTAACTGGCATAATAAACGCTTGATCTGCTATCGTTTTTGTTAATGTTCCAGCGTTAGTAGTCGCTTTAGAAGGATTTGAGCGCGTGCCCCGCATTGCATCCGCCACAAATTCAACATCTGTTCCAACGATAATTTGTAGATTACGATTATTCACTTTGACGACGCCTCGAGCCCCATAACGCTTTAATTCTGCTTCATCTACTTTTGACATATCATTCATTTGTAAACGTAGTCTAGTTGTGCAGTTATCGATGGATGAAATATTATCAATACCGCCAATGCTGCGAATAAAATGTCCAGCCATCACATCGTATTTGTCACCTTCAGTAGGAGAAGTCGTTTCTATGGCCATATCTTCGTCTTCTCGGCCAGGTGTTTTTAAGTTGAATTTTTTTATTAAGAAGTAAAAGACCACAAAGTAAATGACTCCGTAAATCAAACCAATAACAAGTAATAGTCCTGCTTTCTGTGCAAGTCCATAATTAAGGAAAAAGTCAATGGCACCGGCAGAGAAGCCAAATCCATGGTGGATGTCCAGAACGTAAGCGAGGACCATTGAGCTAGCTGTTAAAAGAGCGTGAATCCCATATAATAAAGGTGATAAGAACATAAAGGCGAATTCAATCGGTTCCGTAATACCTGTTAAGAAGGATGCAAATGCAATACCGATTAACATTCCGCTTACTTCAGCTCTTCTGTCTTTTTTAGCGGCAGCGATCATCGCAAAACACGCTGCAGGTAGCCCGAACATCATGATCGGGAAGAAGCCAGCCATGAAAATTCCGGCTGAAGGATCTCCGGCAAAGAATCGATTTAGATCTCCTGTTGCGCCGTTATACTCACCGAAAACAAACCAGACTAAACTATTTAGTACGTGATGCAACCCAAAAGGAATAAGCAGTCGATTTAAAAATCCGAATACCCCTACCCCAAGTGCGCCTGCATCAATAATCCACTGTCCAATTGCGTTAATTCCTTCTTGGATAGGAGGCCAAACAAATCCAAATAGTCCTGCAAGTATAACCATTGCAGTGGCTGTAACGATTGGTACAAACCGTCTCCCTCCAAAGAAACCAAGCCAGGTGGGGAGTTTAATATCATGAAATCGATTATATAGAAGTCCTGCAACGATACCAGATAAAATTCCTCCAAGAATCGCCATGTTAATGTCTTCATTCACTGCTTGAGTTCCCTGAGTGAGAACCAGGTAACCAATTGCCCCTGCTAGACCAGCTGCACCGTTGCTATCTTTTGAGAAACCAATCGCCACACCAATAGCAAAAATAAGAGCTAGATTATCAAATATAGCTCCACCCGCAGCAGCGACAAATGGAATCCCAAGTAAGTCATCTTGACCCAACCTTAGTAGCAAGGCTGCAGCCGGAAGTACGGCAATCGGAAGCATCAATGACTTACCAATGCGTTGTAAAGCTCCGAGCATAAACGTTCAACCCCTTTCAAAATTTGAAAACGTTTTATTATCCTGTTCATCATAACAGCACTAAATATAGTTGTCTATACCAATTGTGTCGTTCAATCTAACGTGGGGTTGATTGCTGGTATAGACAACTGTACTTAATGGTGGTAACATTCATTTAACAGAACTGCGAGGAGTGTTTGGCTTGACTGAGACAAGTTTCGTTATCGATCAGGTAACAGTGTTTAGCGAACGAAAAACGATTGAGAATGGTTACATTAAAGTTGAGAATGGCATCATTACTGAAATTGGGCCGGCAAAGCAACGTAATAAAAGTGATGGTGAAAAAGTATATACTTTCCATGAGAAAGTATCTTTGCTTTCAGGTATGATTGACGTTCATATTCATGGGGTGAATGGAGCGGATACGATGGATGCAACGACGGAAGCACTAGATACGATCACTAAA
>OAOU01000258.1_pt1 | contig 10086 bp, 8 predicted proteins | sample 1470821 | NCBI WGS metagenome assembly OAOU01 (sample SAMEA3275579, study PRJEB22092) | marine metagenome | biome: ENVO:00000447 MARINE BIOME; feature: ENVO:00002042 SURFACE WATER; material: ENVO:00002010 SEAWATER | collected 2014-06-20T12:30:00+00 | depth 0 m
CGAAGTTTTCTTTTGCACGAACCGTTTCACCAGTGAAAGGATTTAGAACCATGCGACGGTAGTCCAGTACACCATTTAAAATAGGAAGGGTTTCTGCCTTTGCAGTATTAATTTCATCAATATAAAGAAGTTCGCCGTTTTTCATCGCATTTTCAACAGGACCAGGAATAAATGTAATGTGCGCATTATTTTGATCGTCATAAGTGAGTGTTTTGTACCCCAGAAGCGCTTCAGCATCAAGGTCAACGGAGCAGTTAATCGAGTACATAGGTTGGTTAAAGAAGTAGCTTATTAGTTCAGCTAGTTTTGTTTTACCAGCACCAGTTGGTCCTTTTAGTAACACATTTTTTCCTAGAATTAGAGCCGTTACAGCATCTTTTACAATCGACATGTCCGGTGCTGTGTATCCTTTAGATCCGATGAGATAGTGATCTGGGTTTGTATTGGCATCTCGTCTATCTTCAATACGATCTTGTATTTTATCTGGAATATCAAACGTTTCATATAATTGCATCTGTCATACCTCCGAGTTTCAAATTCACATCTATTCAAAAGTTAACTATAACGGAAAAAAACAGTCTCTGTCTAATGAAAGTCGTTCAAAAGCCAACGTCAATCATTTTACCGGGCGGGATAGATGAGCTATACTAGTTCTAGCAAGTAGGCCTAAGAAAGAAGGGGGCATAAGAATGAAGCCTATTCAAATAGAAAAAGTACAAGAAATTCTTGAAACATTTGAAAACAAAGACTTATATTTCCATCTAGAAACAACGAGTGGAGCCTATGCGGCACAAGATAAAGACAAGCTTGCAGTCGGAGCTTACATAAGAAATGGTTCGATCAAATTCACCAACGTCAAAATGGCCGGTAGTGGACCGTTTCGCGTTGGGTTTAAATTAAATGAAGGCTGGATGTATGCTGAAGGATTAACGGATTATCAGTTGGATGATGGTCGGTTGTTAATGGCTGGCCATGATTCAAGCGGGCGTTTAGCTGTGGCCGTTCAACTAAGCTATACACCATTCGATTAAGGAGGAAACGATTATGGAGAAACAAGTCCTCGTAATCTTCCCGCACCCGGATGATGAAGCTTTCGGAACTGCAGGGTTGATCACGAAATTTGTCAATCAAGGCGTGCCTGTAACTTATGCATGTGCAACGCTAGGAGAAATGGGACGCAATATGGGTAATCCATTTTTTGCGACAAGAGAAACACTTCCAGAAGTACGTAAGAAAGAATTGCAAGATGCTTGCAATGCAATGGGCGTAAAAGATCTTCGCATGCTCGGGTTTAGAGATAAGACGCTTGAGTTTGAAGATCCTGAACTGCTCGTCTCAACAATTGGAAAGCTTGTTGATGAATTAAATCCATCATTAATTATTACTTTTTATCCGAAATACGGTATCCATCCCGATCATGATGCCTGCTCTGCAGCTGTCATAGAAACGTTAAAACGGATGCCGAAAGAAAATCGTCCAACGGTTTATGCATTGCCAATTACTCCGGATCGTGAAGCAGTACTTGGTAAGCCAGATAAAGTATTTGATGTAACGGATGTGTTAGAAACGAAGATTAAAACGATTGAAGCTCACCGTTCTCAAACTGAAGCAATGGTTGCAAGACTTGAAGATGGTTCAATGGATCCTAACTCCGAAATGATGTCGTTCATTAAGCAAGAATCCTTCTGGATCTACCCATTTGATGAATAAGATCTTAAGCGTTCATATCTATTCCGAACAGAACGTGATATAATTTGCACTATAATATGATAGATGGAGGAATACGACCTAAATGATTACAGTTACAGATGTCGGCTTACGATATGGTGATCGTAAGCTTTTTGAAGATGTTAATATTAAATTTACCCCGGGAAACTGTTATGGACTAATCGGTGCGAATGGTGCTGGTAAGTCAACGTTTCTAAAGATTTTATCAGGTGAAATTGAACCGCAAACAGGCGACGTTCATATGGGGCCTGGTGAACGTCTTGCCGTACTAAAGCAAAACCATTTCGAATATGAAGAGTATGAAGTGTTAAATACCGTTATTATGGGTCATGCACGTCTTCATGAAGTGATGCAGGAAAAAAATGCGATCTACATGAAAGAGGATTTCTCTGATGAAGATGGTATGAAGGCTGCAGAGCTAGAAGGTGAATTTGCTGACCTTAACGGGTGGGAAGCTGAGTCTGATGCAGCCGTATTGCTGAAAGGACTTGGAATTTCTGAAGATCTTCATTACAAGAAGCTTGCAGATCTTACCGGTTCTGAGAAAGTAAAAGTTCTTCTTGCACAGGCGCTATTTGGTTCCCCGGATATTCTTCTTCTGGATGAGCCTACGAACAACCTGGACCTTAGTGCGATTCAATGGCTAGAAGAGTTTCTTATTAACTTTGAAAACACCGTTATTGTTGTATCCCATGACCGTCACTTCTTAAACAAAGTATGTACGCACATGGCTGACCTTGATTACGGTAAAATTCAAGTGTATGTAGGTAACTACGATTTCTGGTATGAATCAAGCCAGCTTGCTCGTACGATGAAAGAAGATGCGAACAAGAAGAAGGAAGAGAAAGTAAAAGAACTTCAAGCGTTTATTCAGCGTTTTAGCGCTAACGCGTCGAAGTCCAAACAAGCTACATCTCGTAAAAAACTTCTTGATAAGATTACGCTTGATGATATTAAGCCATCTTCAAGAAAGTATCCTTATGTAGCATTCACACCAAATCGTGAAATTGGAAACGATGTGCTTCACGTAGAAGGTTTAACAAAAACGATTGATGGTGTAAAAGTTCTTGATAACGTGAGCTTTATGCTCAATAAAGATGATAAAGTGGCACTTGTAGGTCGTAATGAAATTGCGAATACGGCGCTGATTAAAATCTTGATGGGTGAAATGGAAGCGGACAGCGGTACGTTCAAGTGGGGCGTAACGACTTCTCAAGCTTATTTCCCTAAAGATAACTCGGAATACTTTGAAGGCGTGGATACAAACCTCGTTAACTGGCTTCGTCAATACTCTCCAGAAGATCAGAGTGAAAGCTTCCTTCGCGGTTTCCTAGGAAGAATGCTTTTCTCAGGAGAAGAAGTGTTGAAGAAAGCAAGCGTTCTTTCTGGTGGAGAAAAGGTACGCTGTATGCTTTCGAAAATGATGCTAAGCGGTGCGAACGTTCTTGTACTTGACGATCCAACAAACCATTTGGATCTTGAATCAATTACAGCACTCAACAATGGTCTTATGAACTTCAAAGGTGCGATGATCTTTACATCTCATGACCACCAGTTCATTCAAACGATCGCAAACAGAGTAATTGAAGTGACACCTAAAGGGATCATTGATAAAGAAGCAACTTATGATGAGTACCTCGAAAACACAGAACTACAAGCTAAAGCGCAGGCAATGTATAATTAATATACTAAAAAGCGGGTCCCAAAGTGGGATCCGCTTTTATTCGTATGCCGTTCGTGTCGATTGTTGCACATAACGTAGTCTCAAAAATAGCGTAATGGCGGCAACAAAAAGTCCGGTGCTAAGGCCGACCCAGTACCCATATGGACCAAACGCTGAGTATTTCGCTAGTAAGTATCCTGAAGGAAGACCAATCACCCAATAAGAAATTAAGCTCATAACGAGTGTCACATTCACATCCTTATATCCTCGGAGTGCGCCCTGAATTGGAGCAGCAACAGCATCTGAAAGCTGGAAAAAGATCGCGTAGATTAAGAATACTTTAATCAAATCGAATACGTTCTGATTACTCGTATACCAGCTTGCTACAGCATCATTGAAGAGATATAAACAAAGAGCTGAAAACAAAGCCATACCAACCGCAAAAGCGATGCCCATGTAACTGTAGTGCTTCGCGTCTTGTAATCTTCTTGCGCCAACTTCAAATCCGATGGCGATCGTTAAAGCCATAGAAATACTAAGTGGAATCATATATAGAAGAGAAGCGAAGTTGATGGCTGCCTGATGAGCAGCGATCGTTTCGGTTGAATACGTGCTCATTAATAGCGTAACGGCGGCGAAGATACTAACTTCAAAAAAGATGGAAAAACCAATAGGTACGCCAATTTTCAACTGTTCTTTCCAAGTTGAAAATGAGATTGGATAAAACCGTTTGAAGATGCCGTATACTCTAAAAGGTCTTACTTTTATCACGACGAGTAATGCGATTAAAAGAATAAACCAGTAAGTAATCGCTGATGCATATCCGGCACCAACACCACCTAATTTAGGGAATCCCCATTTTCCAAAAATGAGAACGTAGTTGAAAAATACATTGATTGGAAGCGATGTGAGTGTAACGAGCATCGTGGTTCTTGTCTCTCCAAGTGCGTCAAAGAAACTTCTTAGCACGGAGTAAATAAACAGTGGGATAATCCCAAATGAAAGTCCGATTAAATACTCTTTTGCAATCTGAGCTACGTTGTCTTGAAGATCCATTGTATTTATAATAGGATCCAAAATGAAACTTCCAACTACTAAAATACTAATGGATAATGCAATGGAAAGATAAATGCCCTGCAGGACTGAAAAGGAAACACGTTCTTCCTGTTTGGCCCCAATATAATGTGATACGATTGGCGTTATGGCAAGTAAAATGCCGCTTAAGCCTGTAAAGACAGGTACCCAAAGACTTGAGCCGATCGCAACCCCGGCAAGATCATTTGCTCCAGCTCTCCCGCTCATGATCGTGTCTACAAAATTCATTGAATAAAGACCAACTTGCGTAATTAAAATCGGGTACAAAATCACAAATAATAGTTTGATTTTTTCCTTGAGTGAATGAGTTGGATACATGGTGCAACATCCTTGCTATGTAGAATACTGAACACGGAAATTATAGCACATTCTGCATCAACAATTAGAAAGTTATGCTACACTTAATATGTGAAATAGTGAACATATAAAAATGAGGTGTTAAAACGTGAATAGTCGAGAAGGCGTGGATACAAATATCATTCTATTTGATGGGGTTTGCAATTTATGCAATGGATTAGTGAAGTTTATGTTTAAATACGATAAGAAAGCCGTTTTTTCTTTTGCATCTCTTCAATCAGAAACGGCAGAGATACTTCTTAAGAAAGCTGGTCTTACAGAAGTCCCAGATAGTGTAATTGTGATAAAAGAAGGGAAGGCTCTTGTTAAATCCGAAGCGGCTCTTTCTATCATTCAAGAACTTGGCGGATTGTTTAAGCTTTTGTTAATATTTCGCTTATTCCCACGTTCAATTAGAGATCGGCTCTATGACGAAGTAGCCAAACGTCGTTATAAATGGTTCGGAAAAAAAGAAAGCTGTATGATCCCAACAAAGGAACAAAGAAAGCGATTTTTGTGAAAATGAAAATTCTGTTGGGGCTGGTAATAAAGATTGAGAGAATTACCGTTGTTAAATGTTAAAAAATAGGTTTCACATAATAATACAAACTTTATATTAATGATTTCGATTAAAATACGAACAATTACGTATTTTTTTAAATTAATATTCATGTTTTTAGTTGAAGATAGATTATGGTTTTGTTATGGTAGGTAGGTACTAACTAAATCAATTTTCACTCGTATATTCTCAGAAATATGGTCTGAGCGTTTCTACCCGGTTCCCGTTAAAGTACTGGACTACGAGTTGAAGTATGCTGATAACTGTCTTTAACTTTATGATTTGGAAATAAGATGACAGCTATTTTTTGTATACTTGAACTTTCGTACGTCTGGAGGATAGAACTTTTTCTACATAATCCAGACTTTTTTAATTTCTTTTATACGAGAATGATCATCTAGAAGGGAGCAGCAAAAGAAAAGGTTAGTCAGTCACGATTAACGTGTTTATTTAAAAGAAGTATCCGAACTTACATACTAGGGAGAGAGCAACCATGAGGAAACCATTGATTAAAAAATACGTAGCCACAACTATGATAACTTTACTTTTGCTAGGTGTTTTGTCAGCATGTAACACTGAATCAGAATCTTCTGCAGAGCAAGAGACAACGGAGCGGCCCATTCTTGTTCAGGGGCCAATGCCAATTGAAGCAGAAGAATTTGCACAAAAACTTAAGAATGTAACGGAAGAAACTTCAGGTTCGTTTGTTTTTTATAAAGGAACGGTAGATGATTATCCAGTTATCGTTGCAAAAACAGGTAAAGGGATGGAAAATACGGCAGCCGCGACTGCCGTAGCAATCGAGAAATACAATCCACTTGCGATTATCAACCAGGGTACTTCGGGTGGGCATGACCCTGAATTAGAAGTATTTGATATCGTTTTAGGCAAAAGAACGACGAACATCGGATCTTTAAAAACGGTTAACTTGAATAAGGATGAAGGTATAAAGCCAACGGAATGGAAGCCAATGGATTTAATGGCGTCTGAAGGTAGCGCAGGGGAGGATCCTGATGCAGAAAACATCCGGTACTTTGAAGGAGACCCAGACTTACTTGCTGCGGCAAACGCTGTGAAAGATGACTATCAAAAAGGAAAAGTTGTGGAAGGAACGATCGGTTCTGCCGACGTGTGGAATAATGAAATTGATCGTATTAATTGGTTTCATGAGAAGTATGGTACTTCCGTTGAAGAAATGGAAGGCGCTGCAGGAGCACAAATCGCTCAAGCCTACGACGTACCTTTCCTTGGGATTCGTATTCTTTCAAATAATAAAGTCAACGGAGGAGAATACAATCCAAATACTGCTGAAGCTAATCAGGAGTATGTTTATAAAGTTGTCCAACAGTATATAAAGAATCAAGAAAATAACTAGAATCTGACCGGGTTTTTACAAGAAACAGCTTAAGTAATAAGTGCATGGTAAGACGCACTTTTCTTAAGCTGTTTTTTTTATTTTCTCATCTATCTAATTTTCCTACTTGCGACAGTATGCTAGTTTTTTGTGCTTTTCATTTTACACTTTGTATAGTGTATCAAAGAAATGAATCTTCTATACTTTTATTAGAAAGAAAATTCAGTTAATTACTCGAATGGGAGGGTATACATATGTCAGATTCAGTGAAAATTGGGTTGATTCAGGCAAAAAATGAGGTCGATGGCAACGAACCGGTTGAGCTGCATAAGCAAAAAGCGATTGAAAAACATATTCAGCTTGTAAGAGAAGCAAGTGAAAAGGGAGCTCAAATTGTCTGTTTACAAGAGATTTTCTATGGACCGTATTTTTGTGCAGAGCAGAATACGAAGTGGTACGACGCTGCAGAGGAAATTCCTGAGGGACCGACGACAGTAAGGTTTCAAGCACTTGCTCGTGAACTTGGAATCGTGATCGTATTACCTATTTATGAACGTGAAGGTATATCAACCTATTACAACACAGCAGCTGTCCTTGATGCGGACGGTTCCTATCTTGGAAAATACCGAAAACAACATATTCCGCACGTAGCGGTTGGGGACAACGGACACGGCTTCTGGGAAAAGTATTATTTTAAGCCAGGTAACCTTGGATATCCTGTGTTTGATACGGCTTTCGGAAAAATTGGTGTATACATTTGTTATGATCGTCACTTTCCTGAAGGAGCGCGCTTACTTGGATTAAACGGAGCAGAGATAGTTTTTAACCCTTCCGCTACAGTAGCTGGACTTTCTGAATATTTATGGAAGCTTGAGCAGCCAGCTCATGCTGTTGCAAACGGCTACTATTTAGGAGCAATTAATCGCGTCGGGACTGAAGCGCCATGGAATATGGGGGAATTTTATGGCCAGTCTTATTTGGTAGACCCACGTGGCAACTTTGTTGCGATGGGCTCGCGTGATGAAGATGAAGTCATTATCGGTGAAGTGAATAAAAAGATGATTCGTGAAGTTCGAGATACATGGCAATTCTATCGTGATCGCCGTCCAGAAACTTACGGAGAAATGACGTCGTTATTGCCTTAGCGAGCAGGTGTGGCTTGGCCACCTGCTTTTTCATTTAAAGCTCTTGCAGAACAGAGCTCATTTTAATTATAGGGGGGACCCATATGAGTACTAGCGAACCAATGATTCAAAGGGAGCTTCAGAAACGTTTTACCGAAGTCACACCACCGCTCACGAACCAGGAAGCGTTTCAAGAATCGCAAAGGTGTCTTTATTGTTACGATGCTCCGTGCATCCAGGCGTGCCCAACTGGCATTGATATTCCTACCTTTATTAAGAAAATAGCGTCAGGTAATATGAAAGGTTCCGCTAAAACAATCATGACAGCCAATCCAGTAGGAGCAAGCTGTGCGAGGGTTTGTCCAACTGAAGAACTATGTGAAGGTGCTTGCGTACTTAACCATTCTACTAAACCGATTTTAATCGGAAACCTTCAAAGATATGCCACTGATTGGGCAATAAAAAATGATCAGGTACTATTTAAAGAAGGTCAACCGAACGGTAAGAGAGTCGCCATTGTAGGTGGAGGTCCAGCGGGATTATCTGCTGCTCGCGAGCTTGCTCTACTTGGGTATAGTGTGACGGTTTATGAAGCTGAAAAGCAAGCTGGGGGTCTCGATACGTATGGTATCGTCTCATTTCGCTTACCAAAGGCAATATCTTTATGGGAAGTTGAGCAAATCGAAAACCTAGGCGTTACGATTAAAACGGGTGTAAAGATTGGGGAAGATATTCCATTTACTGAGCTTCTTTCAACGAATGATCGCGTGATTTTAGCAATTGGAATGGCAAACGTCCCTGATCTTCAAATTCCAGGAGAAAATGCGGAGGGCGTTTATGATGCGATTGAACTCGTTAAGATGACGAAAGACGCACCATTTCCAACTCACTTAAAAAATAAGAAAGTTGTTGTTATTGGCGCGGGAAATACTGCAATCGATGGTGCTACTTGCTCCGTTCGACTTGGAGCAGAAAATGTGAAAATTCTTTATCGTCGATCCGAACAAGAAATGACCGCCTATGATTTTGAATACGAGTTCGCCAAACAAGATGGCGTTGAGTTTCGCTGGTTAACGCAGCCGGTCGAAATCGTCACAAATGAATCAGGAGAAGTAAAAGGAATGAAATGCGTTAAAATGAAGCTTTCAGAAGCGGCTGAAGATGGGAGAAGGAGAACAGAACCTATCCCGAACTCTGAATTTTTAATTGAATGCGATGCGATCGTAAAGGCGATTGGCCAAAAGCGGCATCTTTCTTTTATTGAAGATCTTGGTCTTGCGCATAACGACGGTGTTATTTTAATTAACCCAGATACGATGGAAACATCGAATCCGAAAATCTATGCCTGTGGAGATGTGATCTTTGGAAAAGGTCAGGGGGAAGCTATGGTTGTTTCCGCGGCACAACAGGGGAAAACGGCTGCTTATCATATGCATGAAAGCTTAAAAGAAACGTACTCAGCGTAACTGGAGAAAGGGGAATATAGATGGCAGATCTTAGAACGAATCTTGCGGGGATTACTTCACCGAACCCATTTTGGCTCGCATCTGCACCACCTACTAACTCAGGATATCAAGTGCAGCGTGCGTTTGAAGCAGGATGGGGAGGGGCTGTTTGGAAAACCCTAGGGGATCCGATTTTAAATGTTTCTTCAAGATATGCAGCCGTTCATTTTAATGGGCAACGGGTAGCAGGATTTAATAATATTGAGCTCATCACGGATCGACCGCTGGAAGTGAATTTGAAGGAAATCTATGAAACGAAGAAAAGATTTCCGAATCACGCCGTAGTTGCTTCGTTGATGGTTGAGCCCAATCAAGAAGCATGGCATGAAATCGTTAAAAAGACAGAGGCCGCAGGTGTAGATGGTCTAGAACTTAACTTTGGTTGTCCTCATGGAATGGCTGAACGAGGAATGGGGTCTGCGTCTGGGCAAGTGCCTGAACTTGTAGAAAAACAAACCTATTGGGCAAAAGAAGCGGCTGAAACACCAGTTATTGTTAAGTTAACACCTAATATTACGGATATTACCGCTACGGCTGAGGCTGCAGTTAGGGGTGGAGCCGATGCGGTGAGCATGATTAATACGATTAATAGTCTTGCAGGAGTAGATATTGATACGTGGCTACCCATTCCGCATGTTGGAGGAAAAGGCGCACATGGTGGCTATTGTGGACCTGCCGTGAAGCCGATCGCATTAAACATGGTCAGTGAATGTGCAAGAAAT
>OAOU01000260.1_pt1 | contig 10072 bp, 10 predicted proteins | sample 1470821 | NCBI WGS metagenome assembly OAOU01 (sample SAMEA3275579, study PRJEB22092) | marine metagenome | biome: ENVO:00000447 MARINE BIOME; feature: ENVO:00002042 SURFACE WATER; material: ENVO:00002010 SEAWATER | collected 2014-06-20T12:30:00+00 | depth 0 m
AAAAACCGCTTTCCGTCTTTCTCCCCGAGAATGTTGATCGCGATTCCGCTTCGCACTAGATCAAGAGCCATTTCAATGGCGCCCTGGAACCGGCCCGGAATCACCGTCATCTTCCTCGTGCCGAAGTAGAAGACCAAGAACAACACCAAGACCGCCAGCAACCGAATCAACACAATTCGGTTCATTTCGAAGATGGTGCCTTCGAACAAGATGGCCGGCGGGAAGAACTCCGCAATCGTCGGCGGGGAGAACTCGCCGGTATCGCCGCCTGCCAGGGGCGTCAGGCGGCTACTGAGTGTCGCGAACAGCGTTGTCTCCCGAGTCGTGGCGCACAGTATCGCGCGGCGGCTACGTCGCCTTCGACCCTATCAACCCCGCCAGCCTCCAGCTACCAACTTGCTGAATATCAGGCCCGCTCAGAATCGATGACCACGTCGACGCCAGACCCCAGGACCTCCTGGAGGGCTTTTTTCGACACCGCCCCCCGCCGGAGCACTCTCACGACAGGTCGTCCGTCGCCGCTCTCGGCAATGTCCACCACGGTCGACACCCGCGACCTGGCTACCTCCGTGTCTTCTAAGTGCACAGTCACCGCGTCATCTGGCGCCATAGCGCCCGCCACCCCACTCACCGCCAGGGGCCCGGTCTCGGCCAAGAGCTCCCGCAGCACCTCGTGATCTGGCACCCGGAGAGACACTTCCGGCGAATACCCAGCCAGGCCTCCCGCCAGCGACGGGTTCACCGGGACCATGACGCTGAGCGGTCCAGGCCAGAGCGCCTCTGTCAACACCGTCATCAGCGGTGACACCTCGGCCGCAAGCGCCTGGGCGGTATTAGCACTCGCAAAGAGAATCTGCAGAGCAACCGGGTCGTTCCACCCTTTCACCCGGGCCAGACGCTGCCGCCCGGCTGCCGAAAATGCATCGGCGGCAAGTGCCGGCGTGGTGTCGGTGGGTATGACCACGAGGTGACCTTTACCAAGCTCTCTGGACGCCTGAAGCAGACCGGCACGCTTCTGGAGTGGATCGGTGAGGTCAAACACCTCGGGGGTGGTCATGACGAACCAGAGGACCCGGGAATCTCGACGTCAATCTCGGGTGGCCGGGAGCGCACCACCACCGTCACCTCCACGATGAGCCCGACCAATAGTGCGCCCACGATCGTCAGAAACAGTGTTTCTTGATGCGCCCATGCCACGTCGCCTAACCAGAACACCAACGCGAGGAACACAATAAATTTCACGAGCCAGACGCCGAGGACGACGGCAAAGAACCCGGGTCGCAAGACATCGCCCTGGCCGGCTTTCAACGCCCAGGTAATCGACAGCGGGGTCAGCGCCAAGAAGGCGAAGCCCACCGCAGTGCCTAACAGTGCTGCCAACATGCCCTCGAGCTCGGCCACGAGCGCCCCGGCCACACTCGCGACGACGGCAACAACAGAGACTCCAACAATGCCCCAGAGCCAGGTCCGTCGAATTAATAGCTCAACACTCATGACTCTGCCCTTTCTGCGCGGTCTGGAACGGCGAGTGGATCGTCTGCTTGACGGTTATCCGGGGATAGTGTCACCACGGCCGAGCCAATCAGCCCGAGGGCAATGATGCCGAGGGCGACGTACCACTCGACAAATAAGAACATCAGCGTGCCAATGGCGAGAACAGACGTCCAGGCATAGAGAATCAGCACGGCCTGCAGGTGGGTGTGGCCCATTTCCAGCAATCGGTGGTGCAGGTGCTGCCGGTCTGCTTCAAAAGGACTCATGCCTGCTCTGAGCCGGCGAAGGACTGCGAGGAGAAAGTCCAACAGCGGCACGACCAAAACGGCGAGGGGGAGGAGGACGGGGATAAACGCGGGCAACAGCTGTGAGGCGCTGACGAGTGCGGGGTCAATCTGACCAGTGACCGAAATAGCAGTGGTCGCCATAATCAGCCCCACCAGCAGTGAGCCCGAGTCTCCCAAGAACAACTTCGCCGGATGCCAGTTAAACGGTACGAATCCCAGCATGCCACCCAGCAGGATGGCGGTGAACAGGGAGGCGTAGTTGAAGTAGGGGGTATCTGCTTCGCTGGTTGCTAAGAGGAAGCTGTAGATAAAGAACACGCTGCTGGCAATCAGGGTCACCCCCGCCACCAAGCCATCTAACCCGTCGATAAAGTTCACCGCGTTCATCACTAGGACGACGGCGAGCACGGTCAAGACAAGCGACAGCGTCGGCGAAAACAGCGTGAGGCCACCAATCGGCACAGAGACAATCTGCACTCCCTGCCAGGCCACCACTCCCGCAGCCAGGATCTGTCCCGCGAGCTTGGTCAACCAATCCAGGTCAAATAAGTCATCGAGAAAGCCGATGAGGACGACGATGGCCGCTGCGCCCACCAGCGCCCAGACCGTCCGGGGTGCCTGGAACACTCCTTGAAACCAACTGACCTGGCTTGCCACCAGCGTGGCCACGAGCAGCGCAGCAAAGAGAGCCAACCCACCAAGGCGCGGTGTGGGGTTTTTATGCACGTCACGCTGGCGAATCGTCCGTTGGATTCCCCACTTTGTTCCCACCCGCCACAGCACAAGCGAGACGGCAAAACTCACCACGGCAGCGACAATCAAAACCAGTGCGTAAAACGTCACGCCGCCACCTCACAACCCGCAGCCCGGAGCTGGTCGGCCGACACGGCCCCCTCCCGCAGAATCCTCAACGCTCCCCCACCAGCGGCGAGATCCGTCGCGTCGACAATCGTGGAGGGCACGTGGTCAGACGCGGAGTCGGGTCCACCGTTCAGATACACCGCCACCTCGTCACCGAAGGTGTTAATCGCCTGAAACACGCTGGTCGCCGGCGGTTCACCGTGCCGGTTCGCGCTCGTGACAGCCATCGGGCCGTGCAGCCGGAGCAGGTCCAGCAGGCCCTGCTGGTCGGGTGCGCGGAGCGCAATCGTCCCGGGGGTCTGACCAATATCCATCCCAATATCTGCCGCCACCGGCAACACAATCGTGAGCGCTCCCGGCCAAAACTGCTGCATCACACTGGCAACCCGATCTGTCATCGCATCCTCGGCAACTAACGACGCAGCCTGTTCCGAGCCCGCCACAAGAATGGGGGGCGCCATATCTCGGGAGCGACCTTTCGCCCCGACCACACGGTCAATCGCGCCGGGAACCCGGGGGCTTACTCCAATGCCATAGACCGTGTCGGTCGGCACCACCACGATCTCCCCACGCGACAGCGCGGCGTTGGCCTGGTGGAGACCAGCCGTCGCAGCCGCCTCGTCGCGCATATCAAACAGGGTCGCCATCAGGTAGGCAGTCTACTGAGGGGCCCTAGGCTTGCTCTGATGCTCTTTCTGTTCGATATGGACAATGTCCTCTACGACTATCAGTGGCGTCGTCGAATGGATGGCCTGAGCGAGGTCACCGGACACGACTTCCAGGAGCTTCGGCGACGGTGGTGGCACGACGCGGGCGAATGGGCAGCAGAAAAAGGCGACCCACCCACCGGGGAGGAATACCTCGAGCGCGTCAACCGCGCCTTCGAACGAGACGTCACCCGGGCGCAGTGGCTGCATCACCGCCGGGAGGCAATGACCCTTCGTCCAGACATTGTCGAGCTCGCCGGATTCGCCGCCACCCACGGCCAGGTCGCCGTCCTCACCAATAACGGGGCCCTCATCGGCGAACACTTAAGCGACACCATCGCCCCAGAACTGGTGGAGGTCTTCGGCGACAACCTCTTCGCAACCGCGCACTTCTTTGAGAGAAAACCAGAGCCCACCGTGTTCCAGCGGGCGCTTGAGCACCTGGGCGCAGCGGCCGAGGAGACGTTTTTTGTCGATGACATTCCAGAAAATGTCCGAGGCGCCGAACAGATTGGTATCACCGGGCACTGGTTCCCGCCGGGTCAACTAGCAGCAGAGCTCCGGCAGGCGATGGATGCCTTTATCGCCGGGCGCGCTCCGCGCGAGTAAAACGCGGTCTGCCGACGAGGTCGACAATCGTCTCGGCCCGGGCAAAGCCCTGCGTGGTCAAAAGCGACTGAACCGCTTCGGACTGGTCGATTCCGTGTTCGATAAAGACCACTCCCCCGTCACGCAATAACTGGGCAGACACCTCCACCACCTCACGGATGACAGCCAGTCCACCGTCAGACGCAAAGAGTGCTTCGTGTGGGTCGTGCCCATGGGTTTCGACGTCGAGTTCATCGGCACCCTCCACCAGATACGGGGGATTCGACACCACCACATCCACGGAACCAGGCGATCTGTGTGTGACGGCCTGCCCCACCTCGCCCTGGAGAATCTCGGTGTTGACAGGGGCGATTGCCGTGCGGTTTGTCTGGAGATACGCCGCGGCTTCAGGAGATTTCTCCACCAGGAGAACATCGAGGTGCGGGATGTCTGCGGCGAGAGCCAAGCCAATGGCGCCTGAGCCCGCGCAGAGATCAACGACCCGGACGACACCGTCTCGCGGAGGCATCAGCTGGGCTTCGGTGCGGGCTTGCTCGGTGAGAAGTTCCGTTTCTGGTCGAGGGGTGAATACTCCAGGGCCAACCACCAGCTCGAACTGGAGAAAAGGCGCCCTCCCGGTGATATGCCACAGAGGTTCCCTCGCGACTCGTCTGGACAGGCCGGCGTCAAACACCTGCGCCTCGTCGTCAGTGAGCATCACGTCACCGCGAACGGCGCGGGCCTGCAGCTCTCCCCTGGACACACCGGTCGCAAAGACCGCCAGATGCCACGCATCCGCCTCGGGCGAGGCCACTCCTGCACCGCGGAGTCGGGAGATGGCCTGCTCGACCTTCTCGAGCAACACCCGTCTAATCCTCGCCGAGTGCCTGGAGCTGGGCTTCTTCGTCGTGGGCAACACACGAATCAATCACCGGGTCCAGTGCACCAGTCATTACCTGGTCCAGGTTGTAGGCCTTGAACCCGGTGCGGTGGTCGGCGATCCGGTTTTCCGGGAAGTTATAGGTGCGGATTCGCTCGGAGCGGTCCATGCCACGAATCTGAGATTTGCGAAGGTCAGACGCCTGTGCTTGCTGTTCTTCCTGCTGCTTCGCAAGAATTCTCGCTCGGAGAACACGCATGGCTGCTTCGCGGTTTTGCAACTGCGATTTTTCGTTCTGCATGGACACGACAATGCCCGTGGGGAGATGGGTGATGCGCACCGCTGAGTCGGTGGTGTTCACCGACTGACCGCCCGGGCCACTGGCGCGGAAGACGTCAATTTTCAGGTCGTTTTGACTGATGTCGACTTCTTCTGGTTCATCCACTTCGGGAAAGACCAACACACCGGTGGTGGAGGTGTGGATGCGTCCCTGTGATTCGGTGGTCGGCACACGCTGCACGCGGTGCACGCCGCCTTCGTATTTCAGCCGCGCCCAAACACCCTCGGAGGGGTCAGCCGAGGACGACTTAATCGCCACCTGGACGTTCTTGTATCCACCCATATCGCTTTCGGTGGAGTCCAGAACTTCTGTCTTCCAGCCCCTCGACTCGGCGTAGTGCAGATACATCCGAAGCAAATCCGCGGCAAACAGGGCCGATTCTTCCCCGCCTTCACCGCCTTTGATTTCCATGATGACGTCGCGGCCATCATCGGGGTCTTTGGGAATCAACAGATTCCGCAGATGCTCCTCCGTGTCCTGGATTTTCTGCTCCAGCGCCGGGATTTCCTCGCCAAAACTGGCGTCTTCTGCCGCGAGTTCTTTCGTGGCAGCCAGATCGTCTTGCAAACTGACCAGCGTGTTGTGGGTGGTGACGATTCGATCGAGCTCGAGGTAGCGGCGGTTGAGTTTTCTGGCAAGCCCCGGGCTTTGGTGCACCGCAGGGTCGGCGAGCTTCAGTTGAAGCTCGCCGTGCTCGCTACGAAGCTGCTCGATCGAATCCCACATTTAGGACCCTGGGCGGAACGTGGCCTCCGACGCGGACAGGGCCTCGATCATTGTGTCGGTGCCTCCTGCCTTTTCGGACAGCTCCATGAGGTGGCTCAATACGTCGACCGGATCGGCGTGCAGGGCGTGACGACGGAACTCGTCAGAGACCATGGCATCGCGCTGGCCGACAAGCGCTTCGTCCCGGCTCGTTCCCGAGCGCACGACGTCGATCGCGGGGAACAAGCGGGCGCGCGAGGCCTCCGAGGAGAGCACGAGCTCGACGGTGGCGAGCTGTGAAATCTCGTGAGCGACCTGGTCATCGATGGCTTGTCCGGAGTCCGCCAGAAGCGTGCCCAGCACGGTCAGCGATCCTCCACCTTCGACCTGGCGACCTGCTCCCACCAGACGCTTTGTCGGATACAACCACGCGGCATCCGCCTGGTTGCTCCCCCTGGAGTGCGTGCCAGTGAGTTGGTAGGCGCGAGCGAGCCGGGTAATCGAATCGACAATCACAACAACGTCGTGACCGAGCTCCACCAGACGCTTAGCCCGCTCAATCGCGAGCTCCGCGATGGTGGTGTGGTCGTCGGCGGGACGGTCAAAGGTGGAGGCGATGACCTCGCCCTTGACGCTTCGTTGCAGCTCGGTGACGGTCTCAGGGTTCTCATCAACCAACACCACCATGAGGTGCACATCGGGGTGGTTGGCCGCGATGGACTCCGCCAGGCGCTGAACCATGGTCGACTTCCCGGACTTTGGCGGCGCCACGATGACACCGCGTTGACCCATGGCGAGCGGCGAGAAAATGTCGACAAGGCCCATCGCCTTAATGTCTGTTCCTCCCGCAACCGTCAGGCGCTTGGTGGGGTGAACGGCCGTCAGCGAGGCGAACTCGGGACGCTTCTGTGTTTCCTCCGCACTCTGGGCATTAACCGAGTCGAGTGCCACGAGGGCGTTGTACTTCTGACGCCCCTGCAGCTCACCTTCTTTGGGCTGGCGGATGGAGCCAATCACTGCGTCGCCTTTGCGCAGGTTGTATTTCTTCACCTGGCCGAGGGAGACGTAAATATCGGTGGGACCGGGCAAATACCCGGAGGTGCGGACAAACGCGTAGTTGTCCAACACGTCGAGGATTCCGCCAATCGGAATTAGGACATCGTCATCCGAGATTTCGGGATCGACATCGTCGTTGGTGCCGCGACCGCGTCTGCGGTCCCGTCCGCGACCACGACCACGACCCCGTCCACCGGAGTCTTGGTCGCCGCTGTCATCTGACGACTCGGCGGGAGTCTCGTCGGTTGTCTCAGTCTCGGCATCGGCCTTTTTGGTCGTGCGCCGAGGGCGGGTGGTTTTCTTTGGGGCGTCCTCGGTCGTCTCCGATGCCGTCGATGGGTCGGGGTTGACGACCGCGTCTGTCTTGGCGCGGCGCGAGCCGCGAGCCGGGGCTTTCTTGTCCTCGGCAGCGGTCTCTGGTTGTTCGGTGTCAGTCACCTGGGTCTCCTTTGTTCAGTCGTTGCCCACATCGGCCCGTTGCCCTCGACACCGTGTGGGTGTCGACTGGCGATTTCTTCACGCTGTTACTCCGCGAGGAGTGACAACCGAAGGAGCCGGTGAGAAATCCGGAGTGCTAACTGGGTTCAGTCGGCGAGCGCCGGAAGCGTTTCTACTGTAGCACCACGCTCATCCACGGTGAGCGTGTGGCATTCCCACGGGCTTTTCTGCTTCGCCGCAATGAGCGCTTCGACCGCGGGCCGTTGAGCCGGGTCGCTACACAGCACCAAGATCGACGGGCCGGCCCCGCTGACCACCGCGGCATAGCCGCTGGCGCGCAGGTGGCCGATGAGTTCATCGGTTTCTGGCATCGCACTGGCGCGGTAGTTCTGGTGAAGACGGTCTTCGGTCGCCTCGAGGAGCAACTCGGGGCTGTCCAGCAGTGCCGCAATCAACAACGACGCGCGGGAGAGATTAAAAATGGCGTCTTCGTGCGGAACCGTGTCTGGTTGCAGGCTTCTCGCCAGTTGCGTGGACATTTTGCTCGTCGTCGGAATGGCCACCAGTAGGGATACTCCGCGGTGCACGGAGAGCTTCTTGTGCCTCGGACCGTCCTCGGTCATCCAGGCAATGGTCAAACCACCAAAGAGTGAGGGCGCGATGTTGTCGGGGTGTCCTTCGAGTTCTGTCGCCACCCGCAGCAGCTCCTTGTCGCTCACCTCGACAAGCCCCTCGGCGAGGCCTTTCGCGGCAAGAACACCGGCGACAATCGCGGCACCCGACGACCCCACGCCTCGGCCGTGTGGAATAGCGTTGACCGCCGCGAGGTGCAGGCCTGGTGCGTCCACACCCCACTGCTCGAGGGCGCGGAGCAACGAGGAGGCCACCAGGTTCGTCTCATCGGTGGGCACATCCCCGGCCCCCACACCCTGGACCTCGACGCTGACGCCGGGAGTCTCGACGACGCGAACCTCCAGCGTGTCGTAAATCGTGAGCGCCATGCCGAGGGTGTCAAAACCGGGGCCTAAGTTAGCGGTCGTCGCCGGCACGATCACGCGGACGGCGCGTCCAATCGGGAGGGCGCTCATGCGGTGTCTCCGCTGAGCTCCAGCTCGTCGGCGACCCGCTCCACATCCACCGGCAGTTTCGTTGGCTGAATATCCCCGCCGTCGGCGTCTTTCAGCGCCCACTGCGGGTCTTTCAAGCCGTGGCCGGTGACGGTGAGGACCACCGTCGCGCCTTTATCCAACACCCCTGCTTCGCTTCGCTCGAGCAGTCCCGCGACGCTGATTGCGGAGGACGGCTCGACGAACACTCCGACATCGCGGGAGAGTAACCGGTGAGCGGCGAGGATGCCGGGGTCGTCGATGGCTCCGAAATAGCCGTTGGAGTCGGATTGTGCCGCGAGGGCGATATCCCACGATGCGGGGTTTCCAATCCGGATTGCACTCGCAATGGTGTCGGGAGATTTCACCGGCTCTCCGAGGATGAACGGCGCCGAGCCGGCGGCTTGGAAGCCAAACATTCGAGGCATCCGATCGGTCCGTCCCCGGGCCAGTTCTTCGGTATACCCGCGGTGATACGCGGTGTAGTTTCCGGCGTTGCCGACGGGGAGAAAATGGTAGTCAGGCGCTCGTCCCAGGACATCAACCACTTCGAAAGCAGCGGTCTTTTGCCCTTCGATGCGGTCGTTGTTGACCGAGTTGACCAAGTGCACCGGATACTTTTCGGCGAGCTGCCGGGTCAACACGAGGCAGTCGTCAAAGTTGCCTTCGATTTGGATAATCCTCGCGTTGTGGGCGACGGCTTGGGAGAGCTTGCCCATCGCAATCTTGCCGTCTGGCACCAGTACGGCGGCCGTAATTCCTGCCCAGGCGGCGTAGGCCGCGGTCGCTGCGGAGGTGTTCCCGGTCGATGCACAAATCACCGCTTGGGCCCCGGCCTCCATGGCTTTGGAGATCGCCATGGTCATCCCACGGTCTTTAAAGCTGCCGGTCGGGTTCATTCCTTCAAATTTGACGTGGACGTCGAGACCCGTTCGTTCCGACAGTGCCGGTGCGGGAATAAGGGGCGTGCCGCCCTCCCCGAGGGTGATGACGGGAGTTTTCTTGCTCACATCGAGCCGGTCCCAGTATTCGCGGATGACTCCGCGCCACTGATGCGCCATTACGACCCCTCCACTCGGATGACACCGGTGACGGCGTCGACCACACTCAAGCCACCCAGCTGCTCGACACAGCGTTGCAGCTGCGCTTCCTGGGCGCGGTGTGTCTGAATGACCAGGGTAGCCAGTCCGGACTCACCTTCTGGGTGGGCGGGAGCAGACTGGTTCAGCGCCTCGACCGACACATTTTCGGCAGAGAACACGCCGGCGATTTGCTGAAGCACACCGGGTTCATCTTTCACCTGCAAGGACACGTGATAGCTGGTGGCCACCACCCCCGGGTCGGCCATCGGCAGGTCGGCGTGGGTACTCTCTTCCACACCCGGTCCCCCGACAACGTGGCGTCTGGCCGCGGAGACAATATCGCCCAGCACAGCAGAGGCTGTTTCGGGGCCGCCGGCTCCGCCGCCATAAAACATCAGTGACCCGGCAGCAGCCGCTGCGGCAAACACGGCGATCTTGGTGCAGTGCACGGCCGCGGGCGGCTGATCTCGGGGCACCAGCGTGGTGTGGACTCGGACCGATACCCCGCGGGCTGGAATCCGTTCCCAA
>OAOU01000261.1_pt1 | contig 10071 bp, 7 predicted proteins | sample 1470821 | NCBI WGS metagenome assembly OAOU01 (sample SAMEA3275579, study PRJEB22092) | marine metagenome | biome: ENVO:00000447 MARINE BIOME; feature: ENVO:00002042 SURFACE WATER; material: ENVO:00002010 SEAWATER | collected 2014-06-20T12:30:00+00 | depth 0 m
TGCGCTTGGTTAAAGATGCGATTTCAAGCTTCGGTATTGAAGCGGATCAGCCACCTGCATGGCAAATCCAGCCTCATTATGATCATTTTCCAGATGCGCCAGCACCCGACAATGTCAATCCCACTCCTGTGCCGGAGTTTGTCGGTGAGGAAGATGAAGAGATCAGCAACGAAGGCCGTGCTGAAGATCAAGCGGATGCGACTTTACTCAATGATGGCGATGTCAAAGAATAATAATCATAAGACAAGGAGATAAACCATGGACATTAAAGCCCCCGATTTGGGTGTCGACAGCGCTGAAGTCAGCGAAATTATGGTAGAGGTTGGTGATGTCATCGCAAAAGATGACAACATCATTCTACTAGAGTCTGATAAAGCCTCGGTTGAAGTCCCAAGCTCTGCTGCTGGTAAGGTCACCAAAATTAGCGTGGCTGTCGGTGATCAGGTCAGTGAAGGTATGGTGCTGATTGAAATTGAGAGCGAGGATGGTGCTGCAGATAATAGCAATGATGCTGCCGATACCGATGTAAATACTAATGACGTAGATACTCAAGACAGTGACAGTCAAACAACAGCAGCAGAAGACCAGCAATCGTCTTCTGCCTCTAAAGATAAGACTGAGTCTAGTGCGCCAGCCAATAGTTCAGACAAGGCAACCACTTACGCACTGCCTGACTTAGGTGTCGATGAAGCCCAAGTGTCTGAGATTATGGTCAGTGTCGGCGATACGGTTAGCGCTGATCAGTCAATTTTACTGATCGAGTCTGATAAAGCGTCGGTTGAAGTACCCGCACCAGTAGCAGGCAAGATTGAAAAAATATTGGTCGAAGCGGGTGATATGGTCGCTAACGGTCAAGATTTTATTGTCATCATGGGTGGCGGTTCAGATGAAGCAAGCAATGCAGATGCGAGTGAGTCTAAATCTGACACACCCGCTGCGCAAGATTCCACGCAAGCTAAGTCAGACAGTAGCGCGGATAAGCAAACAACTGGTGAGCCAAAGCAAGCGGCTAAATCTACCACGACCAATACCGCCAATAATCAGAAAAAAGACAAGCTGACAGAAGCACAGGTCAATGAAAAGCTGGTCGATGTGTATGCTGGTCCTGCCGTGCGTAAGCTAGCACGTCAATTGGGCGTAGATATCACTCAAGTGAGTGGTTCGGCACTGAATGACCGTGTCCTAAAAGAAGACTTGTTTGCCCATGTTAAAGAAAGCCTAAGCACTCAAAAAGCTGCTCCTGCGGCCGGTAGTCCAGTCAGCTCAGGGTTACCAACACTTCCTGATATGAGTAACACAGAGGTCTGGGGTGAGACAGAAGCACAAGATCTCAGTCGTTTGCAAAAAGTCTCCATACCGCAGCTTAACTACAATACGCTGTTGCCGCAAGTGACGCAGTTTGATCTGTCTGATATCACTGAGACCGAAAAGCTACGCGGTGAGCTAAAAGGTGGCATGAAAGCGGAAGGGATTGGTTTTACCATCTTGGCATTTGTGGTTAAAGCCACTGCCTACGCCTTGACGCAGCATCCCCGTTTTAACAGTCATTTGAGCGATGACAATACCCAAATTATCTTGCGTAAAAGTGTCAATATGGGTATTGCTGTGGCAACGGATGACGGTTTAATCGTGCCTGTTATCAAAAATGTGCAAGACAAAGGTCTAAAGCAAATTGCTATTGAGATTGGTGAGCTTGCCGTCAAAGCTCGGGACAAAAAACTCAGCACCAAAGACTTACAAGGTGCAAGCTTTACCATATCAAGCCAAGGTAACTTAGGCGGCACCGCCTTTACGCCGCTGGTAAATTGGCCACAAGTTGGTATTTTAGGCGTCTCTGAAGCAAGTATGCAGCCCCGCTGGAATGCTAAAAAGCAAGATTTTGAGCCGCGTCTCATGTTACCGCTATCATTGTCTTATGATCACCGTGTTATTAACGGGGCAGACGCCGCTGTGTTTACCCGCTATATCGCAACACTACTGGCTGATCCGCGCCGTATTTTGCTTTAGATTTGATTGTTCATTCATAACATTATTTTTAAAAAAAAGACTGTCTACGGATGGTCTTTTTTATGCTTGATGATTTTTGGTAGGATGATTTTTGCGTCATTCTTTTATTTTGAGCTGTCTATAGCATGGACACAAAAAAGCCAGCTATTAAGCTGACTTTTTTATTCAGGGCGTTCGGTTGATAGCAGTGGCTATATTAGAACTGTTTTACAAACGCCACGCCATATACCCAAGGGCTGATATCGATTTCGCCAAGATCAGCGCCATTTAAAGTAGCGTCAGTTTTGATGTCCATATAGCGGGCATCAATACGAAACGCCTCAGTGTCAGCGAAGGGAATGTCAACACCGATGTGACCGGCAACACCAACGCTATCGTCAAGCTCTAAGTCATTACCATTACCAAGATAAACTCTTTCTTTAAAGAAAGTTGTGTAGTTGACACCCACACCAACAAATGGTTTGATATTCATTGGCATGTCATAACCGTCGAAGTGATACTGTAGAGATAACGTTGGTGGTAAGTGCTGAGTTTTACCTGTTAAAACAGTGTTTCCATTAGGATCATTCAGGTCAAAGTCGTGATGAAACGGAATGGCCGCAAGCAGTTCCACACCAACGTTGTTAGCGATAAAGTACTCACCACTGATGGTTGGGCGCACATCACCATCGACATCAACAGAGTAATCAGCTCCCCCTACATTTACGGTACCGTTATCGCTTTTAGGGTCAACATAGTGTGCACCAGCAGCAACAGACCAAGTACCGGCAGGGACAGCAAAGGCAGTGGTCATGGTAAGAGCAGTGGCTGCGGCTAAAACTAGGGATTGTAGTTTCATCGTTTGATTCCTCAACGTAATAGATGATTATTGGTAAATACCTAATGAGGGATGACATTAGTTACCGATACACAATGTTATGTTTCTTTAGTAATCTGTAACACTGTCTCTCTATTATAGTACAAAACCCTGCTTTCTGTAAGGTTTTAATTGCTTTTATATTTCTTTATTTCTTAAATAGCGCTGTTGTGGCTCACAATGAAGCAGTCAAAGCTTTTATAAAAGTGATAGTCGTTGGAAGTTGGGCTTGATCTGTATAGTGAATGAGTCATTATGATATAAAGGAGGCGTAACCTAGTATGCTTGGCTATTGTAGTAACTCTCCACTCCGCTGTGAAAACGCCCGTTCTGCAAAGATATTGAATCGAATGGATGCTTGTTGTCCGGAGTGCGGTTTATTCTTATTACCTGCACAAGATGTTAGCCAGCAGTTACGTGCGGATGAGCAGTTTTTAAGATACGCTGTCTTAGCGGTGGCATTGGTGTTGTTTATCGCTGTCTACATTTATTATTCAAATTTTGTATAATCACTTATCATAATGCATAATAAACAGCCAATCTCGCCATTAGTCGTACTTTTTTATGGTGGTAAGCTGGTTGTGAGAATCGTGCGTTAGGGTCATAGTCTGTGATGGCTGCTTTATTCTATTAATATAAGACCGGTGTTTCACCGCATAGGGACGGCATGCTACTCCAATCTATACGGCGCTTGCGTCTTTTTGTTTACAATATCTTGCAAAATGATGAGCATGACACGCTATTTAGCCGTTGTGTCGACTATTTTCTTATATTTCTCATCATGACCAATGTGGCGGCAGTCATTGCCGAATCTGTTGATCAGTGGTATTACCCCTATCAAAGTTATTTCACTTGGTTTGAAAACTTCTCTATTGTGATATTTTCTATCGAGTATTTGCTACGTTTGTGGAGTGTTGCCGAAGCAAAGCCCGATCACACGACTTGGCGTCAGCGTTGGGAGTGGCTAAAGAGCCCCTCAGCGTTGATTGATTTGATCGCTATTGCCCCTGCGTTCTTAAACTTCTTTGTCTCCATCGATTTGCGCTTCTTACGTATTCTACGTTTGTTCCGTATTCTTAAACTGACACGCTATTTTGCTTCTTTGCGTATCTTGCTGGTGGTGATCAGTAAAGAGCGAGGCTCATTTCAAGCGGTCATTTTTATCTTAATTATTATGATCGTGACCGCCTCTAGTGGTATTTATTTGGTTGAAAACCATGCGCAGCCAGAGGAGTTTGAGTCAATTCCCAAAGCCATGTGGTGGGCGGTGGTGACGCTTACCACAGTAGGTTATGGTGATGTTATACCAATTACCAATGCGGGCAAAATATTGGGTGCCATCATTACGATATTGGGTGTGGGCTTGGCCGCATTGCCTGCCGGTATTTTGGCGACAGGTCTTGCCAATGAGTTGGCGCAGCGCCGAGAGGAGCTTGAGCAACACTTTCGCGAGCAACTGATTGATAGTGACTTTGATTTGGTACAGAATCAGATGATGATTGATAAAATTCGCCGAGAGCTCGGACTGGATAAAGAGCAGGCACAAAATATCGTACTGCAAGTACTGCGTGAGCAAGAGCTTGAGCGGCGCGAAAGAGAGGTAGAAATACGACAAAAGAACTTCTGTCCCCATTGCGGTGAGCCACTATAAAGTCTTGTCTTGTCAGCTGTTTGTATGACGAGACTTGATAGTGAATATTTAATGTTTTAAAAAAGAGAAGGGTGCGGTGTTATAACACACCGCACCCTTCTACGTTTTTAAAATGAGGACACGCCCTCAGTAGTACTTACACGCCTTGCGGAATGGGGAGAGATCGCGCCAACTCATGTGCCACTTCTTTTGCTGCCTCTGCTAGACCCTCAGCAGACAGTGGCAAATTATGTAGCGTTAAATGCCAGTCATCGACCTCCCGGCGCAAATGGGCGACCCAAAGCGTCGTGCAATCACGGGGTAGCTGTTTTAGATTGACTTCAAAACACCGATTGCCCTCATCATCACTCAGATGAATCTCGCCTTTTTTGACGCGAGAAAACGGATGATGGTGATAAGAGTTGGCTATCATAGCGATGTGGGTGATATGGGCTGGAATCTTATCCAAGAATAGCCTTATCTGCTCTTGATCAAGTGGTGCCAGATACATCGCTTGTTCGCCGCGATCTTTGCCATTTAGACTGTCACCTTGATGTTTTACGGATTCAGCTTTATCTCGCAATTGCTTGAACCAAACGATGTCACGAATGGTGCAAAGCTCATCGTACAAGACGCAGGCTAAGTCAATGTCAATCGCACCTTGGTTTTTCTTAAAGCGCTTAAACAGGCCTTTTGGCTCAATCTTAGTAAATTCGTAGTTCAGCGCAAAAAACAAGGTTCCCGCATCTAAACCCAGTCCTTTTAAACTGTCTGAAAGTAATGGTGATGGGGTCGTAGTTGACATAACATTCCTTTTTAATTCTTAATGTTGAAAGTGGTCGGATGGGTTTGAAGACCGCAGAATTTAAGCGCTATTATTATTCATGATGGCTATCTATGAGGGTTATTCATGATCTATAGATTTATCCAACACAGCTTGATACAGCAGCTCAGGCGTGGCTTTTAACAGACCACTGCCAAAACCCCGTAACCACCAGACCAGTTGGGAGGTCAAATTGACCGTTGCTTGGATTGTCAGGGTGTCGTCGTCATTCAACGTGACAGTTTGGTCATCACTTAGCTTACTTTCAGTGAGGCTTTTTCCCGCTTGTTTGGTGAACTGTAGCTCAATAGGTGTGTTTTTGCCATGACTGGGTAGCTTACTAAATAGTGGATGACTAAAGCCCATCCCACCTGCATCCAAATACGTATCGAGTTGGAAGTTCTCAGGCGTTTGTGCTGCACTCTCAAGAATTTCCACGCTGGCAAATCGATGCAAGGCAAAGGTGCGGATGATGGCTTCTGGGTCGTCGGTACGGGTGGCCACTAAGTATATAATGACGCCGCGCTGGATAATCGCAATGGGATTTAGGGTGTATTCACTGGCCTGTGATTTGTTGCTGCGTGTGTAGCAGGCCTTTATCTGTAATTGATAAAATAAAGCATGGTAAATATTGTCTTTGCTGTCCAAGTCAATATGCGGCGCAATCAATGGCTGAGTGGCAGGTTCGATACGCACTCTATCTATCCACGAATGGGTCACCTTACTGTTTTTAAGCTGTCGCCGTGCTAAATCAAACCAAGGGAACAATTCATCTAAAATAACGGGGGGCAAAAGTTGGGTGAGATTGGCCTCAACCATATTAAAAGCGACTGCTTGCGACAGATTCATATGCGGTAAGCTTTGTAAGGGCGCGTCATCGCACCAGCGCCACCCTTGGGGATTGGCGTTGTTTTTTTCGATAGGGAAGCGTTTGGCCAGCGCATTTAAGTCACGCTGTACTGTGCGTAAACTGATGTCAAAACCTGCCATGATAAGCTGCTCAAATACGTGTGTCGTGCCGACCCAGCGATTGCGCTGTAGTTGGGACAGCACTTGCCATTGCCGTGCCGTCGTTGCTGCGCCATGTCGATCATCGCTGGCACTTTCTGAGGCACTACTGTCTGTCGCAGCTGGCGTATTAGCCTGCTCGTTAGGGTCCATCTGAACGTGCAGGGAGTTGGCGTCAGTAAGAGGTACAGTCATTAAGAGATAGCCTTTATGAAGTCACAGTCAGTTTTTACCCGTTTTTGGTGGGCCATTCACAGTTTATCATCGCAGAAAAGCAGCGCAGCGTCTAGGGACGTTCGTCTGTAATCACGTATCCTCATAGACTGCTTTTATTTTATAGTGGATTGACTATCATACAAGGATTTATTTGACCTCATTGTTATCGATGTTTTGTTCGTCATCGTGCTCCCCATTACTGGTTACTTCGCTGTTATTTTTCTCATCCTGACGTTTATCTTTTCTGCTTTTGTCCTCTTTTTTTTGACGTTTGGCTTTCTGCTTCTTTTTAACTTTGTTTTTTGACTTTTTATCGTCAATATCATCTTCTCCGTTCTGATTTTCATCCCACAACATCAAACGGCTTAACACTTTGCCAAACAACGTGTCTTTGCGATAGCGACCTTTTTTGTTCATCGTGTCGATAGGCAGGCCGGTCATCAATGATAAGGCTTCACTTAGCGTATGGACGCCATAAATGTGAAAGCTGCCAGCGTTAACGGCGTCTATAATGTCGTCACGCAGCATGAGTTGTTTGACATTGGCCATCGGTATGACCACCCCTTGCTGGCCCGTCAGTTCTTGCTCGCGGCAGGCATCAAAAAACCCTGCAATTTTAGCATTGATACCGCCCACGGCTTGTACTTCACCCAGCTGGTTCATGGAGCCTGTGATGGCAAAAGATTGGTCAATAGGTACGTTTGCTAAGGCGGACAATAACGCACAGCCTTCGCTGACAGTGGCGCTATCGCCATCTATATGCGCGTAGCTTTGTTCAAAAGCAAGCGAGGCGCTAAAGTTTAAGGCATGGTGTTGACTAAATAACGCACGCAAATAGCTGGTCATAATCAGCATGCCCTTGGCGTGTAAACTGCCGCCCAAATCTACATCGCGCTCAATATCGAGTATCTCTCCGGCGCCGATATTTGGTTGAATAACAGCGGTCAGACGTGCTGGCATACCAAACTCACTATCAGCATAACTGACCACCGTGAGCGCGTTCACTTGTCCGACCGCACGGCCTTGAGTTTGGATCAGCTGTTGGCCATTTTTAAGCTCATCCCAATACAAGTCACGCAAGTATCCTGAGCGCTCATCCATATCATTGATGGCTTGCGTGACGTGTTCAGCAGTCACAATACTCTCATCGTTTAAACGCGCATGACGGTTGGATTCATGCAGGAGTTTAATCAATAAATCGCTGTGTAGGCTCAAGCGGTCTTGTTCTTCCGCTTGTAAGCTTAAATGCTCAAGCAAAGTGGCTTGCGCGTGACGATCAAATGGGTAAAGGTTGGCATAGTCTATGATGTCAGCCATTTTGGCGACCAGTGCCAATTCGTGCTCGCTGGTACGTATCACATCATCATGAAAGTCAGCGCGAACTTTGAAGACGGCATCAAACTCAGGCTCAAGCTCAAGCAGCTCATAATATAAATCCGCTTCGCCTAACAAAATAACCTTAATATCAAGGTCGATTGGCGCAGGCGATAACGATAAGCTGCCTGTTAAGGTCAGCATTTGCTCAAGGCTTGACAGCTTAATTTTGCGTGATTGTAAGGCACGCTTGAGCCCTTGCCATGCATAAGGGTGCTCGAGTAAGTGGCTGGCCTCTAACAATAGGTAGCCACCATTGGCACGATGTAGCGCGCCGGCTCGAATCATACTAACATCCGTCGTCACTGTGCCTAATTGCGTGATTTGCTCAACATGTCCCAATAAGTTTAAGTGTGTTGGCAAGTCTTCAAAGATGACAGGGGCGCCACTATCAGGCGGGTGACTGACAATGACATTGACCGCATAGCGGCTTGGCGTTGTGGCGAGCACTGCCGTCACAAACTCTTCATCATCGCCGTTGACGATACGCTCTACGTGAGTGACCATATCGGCAAACACCGCTTTGAGGTAGTCAATGACAAGTGGATGAGCGGAAAACTGCTCATAAACAGGCGCAAATAAAGGCTGTAATGCACGCCTTGCAATACTACGATGCAGCGCTTCTATGGCGTCATTGGCTTCGTCTTCTAGCTGTTCTAAAGCGATGGTCAGCTGACTTAGCCGTTTTTGCATGTGGTTTTTTTGTGCAAAGTTACTCAGTTCAGCTTCATATTCTCTATTACCGTAGTCAGTAGGACGGTCATTTGTACTAGGGCGACCCTCCTTATTACGGCCACTTGTTTCTGATTCACTGATATGGCTGTCAGAGGCTTTAGGGCTATGACCATCATGATCGTTGTTCTCTGTTGGTAGTTGGCTCGGATGGACAAACATCGCTTTATTATCAAAGGAGCGAAACGTCAACGCTAGGTCATATTGCTTGCCTTCAGCATTGAGCGCTTCATAAGCATGACTCTCTTGCTCGTGCGTGTTGTTTTTAATGGCTTCGATTTTGCTTTGGTACTGATCACTACGAAAGCGTTGACTTAAGCGTTTTTTTGCTTGTTGCCATAAACTGTTGATTTGCTGTTGCAGTAGTGCGGCTTGACCAGCAGGCAAGCGCAAAGCCAAGGGCGTACGGGGATCGGTGAAGTTATGCACATAGACCCAATCATCAGGGGTCGGTGCGTCGGCGGCAATGCGATTGAGTAAGCGGCTGATAATAGTACGCTTACCTAAGCCATTTTCACCAGCGGCAAACACGTGATAGCCACTGGCTTTGATGTCCAAAGCAGTCTGCAAGGCTTTGATTGCACGCTGTTGCCCAAAACCAACGTCTAAATCAGGCGCTGTGCGTGTGTCTGTTGGTAGCTCACTTGGCTCACTATAACGCTTTAGTTGTTCTGCGGTAATAAGGCAGCGTTGTTTAACGTCAGTAAAAACAGGGTGCGGCGTGTCTGATGCTTGCTGATTGTCTTTCAATGTAGAAATAGGTGTTGCCATATTATTAGTGTCTTTACGATTAGTGTATTTTAATACTTGAGATATAGGAGGGTGTGGCTGTCGGTCATAAGTGTTTGGTAGATCGTTTTAAAAGCGCCCTACGTTTACTGGGTTTTTATGAGGAACATTTGCCAGTTAATAAAAATAGCTTACAAGCTACCATAACGCTGTAGATAAGTATCATGAGTCAAGTATAGCGGTAAATAAACAGTAGTTTTGCAGCTATTAAACAAGATTAATGTGCTTCATGTCAGGGCAGATAGTATAAGATGTCTCACATTGACGCAATCTGCAACTATTCAATAGGCAGGCTGCATGATAAAATAGACGGTTCACATGTCAAAACTGGATAATACGTTGTATGTCAGCTTCTACTAAAACCTCTTCATCGTCTGCTAGTATGGGCAATATCCATATTGACCCGACGGGCTTTGTAAAGCTCGGCTCACAACTGCCAGCGCTCGCCAATACCTTGTCACAAGCAATAAACACGCTAAGTCTACCCTTAAGTGAGACGCAGCAGCGCATGCTATTATTGTACTTAGATCAGCTTTTGTTATGGAATAAAGCGTATAATCTGACCGCAATTACCGATCCAGAAGAAGCACTGATCAAACATGTGATTGATTGTTTGGCTATTATAACGCATTTGCC
>OAOU01000264.1_pt1 | contig 9985 bp, 8 predicted proteins | sample 1470821 | NCBI WGS metagenome assembly OAOU01 (sample SAMEA3275579, study PRJEB22092) | marine metagenome | biome: ENVO:00000447 MARINE BIOME; feature: ENVO:00002042 SURFACE WATER; material: ENVO:00002010 SEAWATER | collected 2014-06-20T12:30:00+00 | depth 0 m
ATTCACCTGAGGGCTCTGCGTTTGCCCTCCTACTTCTCTTCCTGTTTCCTTCACCGCATTCTTCGCTCGGCGAACCGCATGACCGTACTTTCGCTCCCAGCTTTTCGTCGCAGCGGCAAACGCAATAAGTGTTACTACCGCGAGTGCACCTGTCGCTGGTAAGAATGATGGTGAAATCATGCCACCTGCGTAAGCAACGCCAATTGGCGAGAAGACGAGATACGTTTCGCAAATGCTTGCGATCAGTAGAATTCCTGCAGGCACGCTGTACTTCCACGGCGTCATGTTCACTTTAGAAGCTTTCGGGAATACATACGCTTTTTCTTGTGGCTTCCAATAAGCAATTCCAAACATGATTGCGACTTCAGCTACGAATAGAATGCCGTAGATGTGGATGAAATGAATGTTGAGCGGAAGCCCAAAGATCTGTTCCGTTCCCCATACCATCATGTAGTAAGCCACCACGTGGAAAATGATCGCAACTTTCGCGGCTAATGCCGGTACCTTTTTTGATAGAATTCCAATTAACACTACGGCAACGATCGGAATGTTGAAAAAGCCTGTAAACTTTCGAATCAAATCCCATAAACCGTTTGGTGCGTACATTAACATCGGAGACACGAAGAACGTGACGATCGCGATAACCGAGCCGAACCATTTACTTGCGGTGATGAGCTGTTCATCTGTGGCATCTTTCTTCATAGCCGGCTTGTAAATATCGAGTGCAAACATTGTTGAAGCACTATTTAACAATGAATTATATGAACTTAACACGGCACCAAGCAAGACTGCGAGGAAAAATCCGGATAAGTATGAGGGAAGCACGTTCATCACAAGCGTTGGATACGCAAGGTCAACGGACTTAAGATCCCCACCGTAAAGGTGAAACGCGATAACACCTGGAACCATCATGAAAATCGGGATAAGAAGCTTAAAGAAGCCTGAGAAAATGACCCCTTTTTGACCTTCTTTTAAACTTTGCGCTCCAAGTGTGCTCTGGATAACGTACTGGTTTGTTGCCCAGTAGAACATGTTCGCAATTATGAGTCCTGTGAAAATCGTACCGAACGGAACGGAATCTTCCGGACCACCGATTGCATTCAGCTTTTCCGGATTTGTTGTTGTAATTGTTTTAACTCCGTCTAGGAACGCGCCATTTCCAAGTGCGATAAGACCAAGAATCGGAACGAGCGCACCGACAATAAGTAACCCAACCCCATTAATGGTGTCGGACACGGCAACGGCTTTTAATCCACCGAAGATCGCATACACCGCACCGATGATTCCGATGCCCCAAATTACGACCCAGATCGATTGGGTATAGGAAATATTTAAGATGGTAGGCACATCAAAAAGTTTCAGAACGGCGAGTGCGCCGGAATAAAGCATAGAAGGAATCGTTACCAGAACGTACCCAACCATAAACAAAACAACGGTATAGCGTCTTACGCCTTCATCAAATCGTTTGCTAAGAAATTCTGGAAGTGTGGTAATCGACATATTCAAATATTTTGGAAGCAAGTAAAGTCCCATAAGAACAACCGCTACCCCTGCCGTTACTTCCCAGGCCATGTTTGAAAGATTCGTTCGAAACGCCTGACCGTTCAACCCCACCAGCTGCTCAGCTGACAGGTTCGTTAACAAAAGCGAGCCGGCAATAAACCCACCGCTTAGTCCTCTTCCTGCAAGAAAATAACCATCGGAACCACTAGTCGTCCCTCTCGTTTTACGATAAGCTATGTATCCAACAAGCACCATGAATGCTACACAAGATAGCAATGTAAACCAAAGTGATTGCATCTTGACTCCCCCTCTACTTCAAGAAAAAATATTTCTCGTATTATTGTAATAAGGGAAATAACCTTTTTATTATATTAGTAAACATTTTTTTGAAATTGAGCATAAAAAAGAAGGAAAGTTAGTAGAAAAGACATGTAAATTGGAAGGATTTCTACCACGCTCTATAAAGAAAAAGGGACTGCCAAATAGGGCAGACCCTTGTCTCTGACCAATTATTTTTTTACCATCAGATCTACCTTTTCCGTCATCCAGTGAAAAGCACGAGCCGCAATCAGCTGTTCAAAATCGTCCTCTAGTTCTTGCATGCCATTTTTAAAAATCTCCACAAAGTTATTCCAATAAAAAACGGTTATTCCTTGAACGTTTGAAAGACGATCAGACCGATGCAGGAAGTAACTCTCAAATTGAGCGGCATTCGACGTTAGTTCTCTGCTGTAGGTTTCTACCGCTGAAACACCGATCGCCGAAATGGAATCCTCCAGGATAAGGAGCGAAAAGTAAAAGTCTTTCCCTTTTGCATAATGAGAGCGAACGTCAATATTGCGTAGAACCTGGTTTCGGGAATGATTGTGAGTTGTTTTTGTGGAAATGTCGGACTTGAACTTTGCTTCAATAAACCAGACAAAGTCTTCACTTTCAATGAATACATCCACTTCAGTTGGTCCTTCTAACTGATTATCTAGTAAAGTTGACGGTGGTTTGATTGTTTCCCAGAGGTTAATGGTTAGATTGTGAGGTAGCTGATCGCTGGGGACTAGTTGCTTTGGTGAGTATTTCGTTTGATTGATCCCTTTAGAAATCAGTTCAGAATACCAGTGTTGAGGATTGATTTGTTGGAGCGATTTAAACACATTCCATGTAATCGCGTCCTCACTATTTTCGCTTCTTAAATGCTTTGTTTTCATACTTCTCATGGAGGATAGAATTGGATTGTACTTATCAAGCAGCAGATTGTCTCTGAAGTCATCGTATTCGAAGACGCCGGTTTTTGAGACGGTTCCGTTTTTCGTGATCACTGGCTCGCCCGATATAAAATCTTCATACGAAAAGTACTGATAACCTGGCGTGTTCGGTGTCACTTTGGGTCGGTGAGGTAACGTTATTTCTTGGTCAAGAACCCAAAACATGTACGCTTGATCTGTCTTCTCGAAACCAAATCCTTTTTTACGATCCTCAATGTAGGTAAGAATTCTCTGCTGAATTTGCGGGCCAAAGTGGGCAAGTTCTGTTTGTGTAGGATTATAGGCAGGACTAAGAACAATGCGATCGCAAACGGTGTAGAGTTTTTCAATGAAGCCACCCGTTTCTCGGAACGCGACGTAGGGTGTTTCTTTGTAAGACTTGGGATGGGGAAACGCATGGATGCTGTGCTCGTAAATGATCTTACATGTACCGCTTGCAGGGAGGGTTAACACGTTTTGATTCATTCCATCACCACTTCCAATGATTGTATCGTGCAGTTTTATTGTACTACAACCTAGGATGAGCGGGTAAATAGATGTCCTTTTATCATAAAAAAAACCGCCAACACATTTAAAATAGGAAGTGTTAACGATCTTTTCATGAGTGCACTGCAAGAGTGCGCTGCCCTTATTTTATTGGTTTTTCTCTCATCACTCGCTTCATATTTCTTCTAAAAATGAACAGCAAGATACCACCTATGATGATCCAGGTAAAATAGAGAGTGGGTAACCCTAAATCATAAACAAAGGCATAGCCCGCAATAAGCAGCACGCTTACTAAATAAAAATATCCTAGAAATAAATACATGTTTCGAACAACTGTATATCGCATAATGACACCTCGCTTTTCATTCATTTAAACCGAACCCAATTCACTTCTCTCAGCTCTTTATTAAAGGCAAAATCCGTAGTGCCTGTCACCACCCGGTTTCAGTCGAACATTGTCGAATCTGTTAATTCTTTTTTTCTCCTTCCTCCAACTACCTCGACTCCGCAGTTTGTGCTCTCCTTTTAACTCCACTATAATGAAAGACATGCTACGTAACAGGCCAGAAAGGAGAACGAAATGTTTTACACCTACCGCTCAAAGAGAACAACGTGGAGAACGGTTTTATTCAATATCATCAGTGTTTTAACAACACTCGCTATGTTTTTGATTGATCCGGTATCTTCTCGCTCCGGTGAATCGGCTGCTATATCCATTATGTTTGTTATTCTAGCGGGCTGTGTGCTGTCCATTTTATTCGCATTTGTTGTCTACCGAACGAGCGATGAGAAAAAAGGATGGGCGACGATCGGATTACTCTTTACGCTATTCAACGTTTCTGTAATCGCTTACTTTATTTGGATAGGCATTAGTCTCGTTTAATCTTAGAATACGATGTAAATCGACTTACAACGAAAACCAGGCACTTCCCTCTCTCTTTAGGGACACCTGGTTCTTTTTTATCATATTTCTAAAATCACGAAACACTCACCGATACAACGCCATAAACCTCTCCATATAATACGTAAATGTCTGACTGTAATACCCTGCAAAGTAAAAATCACTGCCATGGTTTCCAAACGGCATATAAATCACAGCGGCCTTTTTATTATCGTGATTTGCATACGTTTCTTTAAACGATGCCGCTGTTTCATACCCAACGTACGTATCGTGTGTACCGTGAAAAAGTAGCGCTGGCGGGCTATTTTCACTAACGAGCTGTTCAGGCCAGAGCAATTCTTCCGTGCCAGGAATACCGCCGAGCTCTGGCCCTTTGTTCGCTGGATAGTAAGGAATCAAACCTTTCACTTTCAGTTCCTCCGAGAACCAGTCACCGTACTTCCCTTCTGTCATCGCGAGAGCGCTAGCCGTCGCCAAATGACCGCCTGCCGACCCTCCTGAAATAAACGTTGTTGAGAGATCAAGCTGATATTCTTCTGCATGCTCTGCTAAATACTGCGTAAAAAGACCAATATGACGAACTTGATCATCAATTGAAAAAGGGCCTCTCACGTTATCAGGGACGCTACTTAATCCATAGGAACTTAGCGTCGTGAGTCCGTACTGAATATCAAAAACCGCATATCCTTGTTCAGCGAAATACGTATTTTGCTGCATGACGTTCGCATCACCTTTATCACCATTTGCCCATGATCCACCGTGTATGCGAATTAATACGGGAAGCTTCCCCTCTTTTTCTTTTGGAAAAAAGGAATCAAAGCGAAGCTCAACTCCCTCGTCCACTCCTTCTGTCCCTTCATAAAACAGCACATCCTTTTCCCCTTCAACATCAGCCGGTGGAATGCCAAGAAAATAAGCAGGAAGAGAAAATGGCGTTTGTTGAAATTCAGACGAATGGAATGCCGATGAATCCCACTGAGCAAACGCCTCTTCTACCTGTTCTTCTGCCTGATTGATGATAATCGGGACAGAGAGAAGCGGTAAGAAATGAACGAAAGTAATCGCAAACCCACCGATCATTGTGATCCTCCGCAACGTTGGGCGTGCCTTGCTTCCCTGTATAACGAGAACGGTACTTGCTAAAAAAACGAATGCGTAAAACAAGGCAAGCTGATTCACGTATGGCCCATAGCCGCCGTTTTCGTATCGAAACAGAATCATGGAACTTGTGAAGAGTCCTACAATTAAAACAACTATATTCCCCCATACCAATAGCTCAGAAAACCATCGAGGGATACTGTTCACTCCCTCTTTTCGTTGCTTGTCCATTCTCGAGGCAAAAATAAGCGTAACTACATGAACCAGAAGGAACAAACTAGGGATAAGAATAGGTAGAATGCTTGTTTCACCAGGATACTGGTTTGATTGCTGAAAATTCATCAAGCCGATAAGAATGAGTGAAAAAGGAATAAACATCAAATACAGAGCACTCGCAATGCTTAGTTTACGTTGCCAGAGCACGCCTAGGATGCTCAACACAATCATTACGAGAAACAAAATCCCAAATACATTCCAAATTGGACTCGTGTTTCGAAATGAGAGATAAAATAAACTAAAGAGTAAACTTAATACGGAAAGAATCTGAACACCTTTCCAGTAAGAAGTTTGTAAGATGAACTTCTTATTGAGTGGCGACTTCGTTTCATAACTCGATTCAAGCTTAGTAGACATGATAGAACCCCCTGTAAGTGCCTGCTCTGTAAGTGCCTGTCACCACCCGGTTTAGGGCGAATACTGTCGATATTTGCAAAGTGGCAAGATATAGCAATGATACCCTATGTTCGAAGTCTGCAACCAGTCAAACAGTCTATCTATCCTATTTTTGTTATAATGACCATTATTAAACAGCAATGGCGACAATAGACTCATACACACATTACAAAACGATACTATTCAACTATTACACTATAAAAAAAGGACTGAATCACTATGACCTCACAGTATTTTATCGGCATCACCCCACCACCCGACTATCTAAAAAAGGTAGAGCACTTCCAACATAAGTGGCTAAAATACCTGATAGTCGAACCGCACATTACTTTAAAAGCACAGGGAGGGTTAACACCTGATAAGGAATGGATTGAAAAAGTAAAGACCGTTTGTAAAAGCACGCAGCCGTTCACTATTACGTTAGCCAAACCGAACTACTTCGGTGATAACATTCTCTACTTAAGCGTTCTATCTGATGAGCTGCATCCATTTCACGAAGCGATTGTCAAAGCGATTTCCCCTCCTGAGGATCTCATCAAGCAATATTTTGAACTGGAAAACTTCGTTGCTCATTTAACGATTGGAAAAGAACAGCACGGTTTAACTAAAAAGGGGCTAAAAGAAATGGCGCTTACAGCTGAAAAGGAGCTAACACCTTACCCTACTTTCTTAGTCGAATCTATACGAGTCTATGAACTACGCTCTGACAGCAACCGATACGAGCCACTTATTGAAACACCTCTCGGATAAATGGTTCCTTCACAACTCGTAATCACCTCCCCTCGTTTTCCAATGGAACTGGAGGGGGTTCTACGGTCACTCCCATACGCTAAACAAATTAAAAAATAGATCCTCTCACCCAAACATAAGATATACAAAAGCAACGTAATGAAAGGAGTGGCACACATGCTCGAAAAGTTTGTGGATCGACTCCCTATCATGTCCACCATTCAACCACTCAAGATCACGAACGGCATCCCCTTTTACGAAGTGACCATGAAAGAAAGCCTTCAAAAGCTTCATCGAGATTTGCCGCCAACTCGGATCTGGGGTTACAACGGGCAGTTCCCTGGACCTACGTTTCACGTGTTTCAAGAACAGCCAATTCATGTTCTTTGGAGGAATGAGCTCCCCACCAATCATTTCCTTCCGATTGATCACACCGTTCACGGGGCTGGTTTAAATGTTCCAGACGTTCGTACAGTCGTGCATCTTCACGGAGGCTCTACACCAGATACGAGCGATGGCTATCCAGAAGCGTGGTTTACTCAGGGATTTCAGCAACTCGGCCCCTTTTTCACCAATCCAGTTTATGAGTACCCTAATCGTCAAGCTGCGACCAACCTCTGGTATCACGATCATGCTATGGGTATCACCCGCTTGAATATCTATGCCGGACTTGCAGGAATGTATATCATTCATGATGAGGAAGAACAGTCACTCGGATTGCCAGACGGTCCGTTTGATATTCCGCTTATCATTCAGGATCGATCCTTCCATCGTGATGGTTCCTTGTATTATCCGTCAGAGCCAACACCCCCAGTTCAGGGCGTCATCCCTTCTGTAATTGGAGAGTTCTTTGGAAAGACGAATCTCGTTAACGGCAAGGTATGGCCTTATTTGGAAGTCGAACCTCGCATGTATCGGTTTCGTATACTAAATGGCGCGAATGCAAGATTTTATCGGATCGCTCTTTCAAACAACCTCCCTTTCGTTCAAGTTGGAACAGATCAGGGTCTGCTACAAGGGCCAGTGCCTGTCACCCGCGTTTTGATCGCTCCTGCAGAACGTGTGGACGTCGTGGTGGATTTCAGTCGTTCCAGTGGAGAGGTGATCACCTTAACAAATGATGCCCCCTCATCCTATCCAAATGGAAAGTTACCGAATCCTAAAACCACCGGGGTTATTATGCAATTTCGCGTAAAAGAAAAACTCTCTCATGAAGAGCAAAGTGTCATACCAGGCTCCTTGTCCCGGTTTGAAACAATGAACGATCACCAGGCAAACAATCAACGAAACCTTCTACTCAATATGAGAAACGATTCCTACAATCGATCCATTCATCTATTAAACAATCAGCTCTGGTCTGACCCAATCACTGAAAAGCCTAGATTAGGTGACGTGGAAATTTGGAGTCTTATTAATATTACGAATAATACTCACCCCATTCATCTCCATCTTATTCGCTTTCAAATTCTTGATCGCCAGCCATTTGACCGGGACTTATATGATCAAAAGGGAATCATTAGACCAACTGGACCACAAAGAAAACCGAAACCAAATGAACGTGGCTGGAAAGATACCGTCCGAGCAAACCCAAATGAAATCACGCGCATCATTATGAAGTTCTCACCTTATAGAGGCTTGTTTGTGTGGCACTGTCATATTTTAGAACATGAAGATCATGAAATGATGAGGCCATATGTGGTGGTTAAAAAGTAAACGGTCAGGAATTTTCCTATAGCTTTTTTCTGTCTTAAACAGGTTTCGTAAACGCGGGTGCCTGGCACCCGCGCTTGTTTACATAAACAAAACTCGTGGAAAACTGATACACAGAGACACAAAAATTAAATTTTCATTTCCATTAGAAAGGAAGCACTCATGTCAATCTTACCTAGAGAATTCTATCAAAAACCGACCCTCGAACTAGCAAAAGCTCTTCTCGGCTGTGAGCTAGTAAAAGAAACGGACGAAGGACTTGCATCAGGGTACATCGTTGAAACAGAAGCATACTTAGGAGCAACAGATCAAGCAGCCCACAGTTTCAACAACAAACGTACAAAGCGCACAGAAGTGATGTTTGGCCCAGCTGGAAATGCGTATACGTACGTCATGCACACCCATTGTTTATTTAATGTCGTCAGTGCTGAAACCGGGGTACCTGAAGCCGTCCTTGTTCGAGCCGTTGAACCACTTAAAGGATTAGATTTAATGGAACAGCGAAGACCCGGTCGCAAGCAAAAGGAATGGACGGATGGACCTGGGAAGCTTACAAAAGCACTCGGGATTGATCCATCTGATTACGGACATGCCCTAGTTCGAGCACCTCTTTATATTCGAAGCGGTTATACTCCTGATCACATTTCTGAAGGAAAACGAATTGGCATTGATAACTCAGGTGAAGCGCGTGACTATCCATGGCGTTTCTGGGTAACGGGAAACAAATACGTATCAAGATAACGTAGCTTTTCCATTTCGCCTTTTTCACCCACCCTATAATCCTAAAATGAAAGAAAATGCGGAAGCAGGCATTCCCCTGTAGCGTCTCGGTACGCCTGAAGAAGTAGCTGAGCTCGTGACGTTTCTTTTAACTTCGAAAGCGCAGTATATTAATGGTGAAGTAATTCGGATTGATGGCGGGTTTACGAATACGAAGTAATCATTTGTTAAGCTGATGAATCATAACACCGCCAAAATACAAGAAAGATGGCCGACAGTTCTGAATGATCTGTCGGCCATTTTTCATTTCTTCCTTCTCACCCACTGATCATTTACCCACTCTTTTGCTTGCCACTTAACATCGTAATGGTAATGAGAATAATCACAAGTCCTACCGTTTGGGTGATGGAAAGAACTTCTCCTAATATTACTACTCCAAATAAAGAGGCCGTCACAGGTTCTACCATCGCTATGATCGAAGCAACGGATGCTGACGTTTTCTTTAAACCTTCCACATATAAATAAAAGGAAAGACCCGCACCGATGATTCCAAGCGTTACAAACCAAATCAAATCCTCTGAAACTAACACATCGAACGCTTCCTTATGATCAATAAAGAGAAACAAGACAATTGTAAATGTCGCAAAAGCGGTGCTTAAGACGAAAGGTGGAGCTACAATATTCCTTTAGGATGGCACAAATAATACTTAGAAACAATGTTCAGGTGTAAATTATAATCTGAACTTTCTGACATAGGGCGCACTACGCCTGACTTAAATAGAATTTTGATTTCTGCTTTTGACGTACTGTATGTATTATTAGATTCAGAGCCTGTAAAGACTAAATAGTCTACTTCTTTAGCTGAAAAATCGGTATTTCTCAGCACAGAAACTTTCACAAAGTTCAC
>OAOU01000266.1_pt1 | contig 9954 bp, 8 predicted proteins | sample 1470821 | NCBI WGS metagenome assembly OAOU01 (sample SAMEA3275579, study PRJEB22092) | marine metagenome | biome: ENVO:00000447 MARINE BIOME; feature: ENVO:00002042 SURFACE WATER; material: ENVO:00002010 SEAWATER | collected 2014-06-20T12:30:00+00 | depth 0 m
TGGCTAACCATGCAAAAGCAACGGCCTCGACCCACGTTGGCGCAAGCCCTAAATGAAAAATGAAGATGAATTTCAAAGTAGCAAATGATAATGGAAGTAGTGAACAAGCACTAATTGTTAACGGTGATCTCTACAGACAACCTAATACATATGCATTACCAAACAAACCATCTTTCGAAGATAATACGGAACCTCATAAACTAGTAGATGGACTTTTAGAAGAGCTTCAAGTAGACATTCAATCTGATAGCATGAACTTTGGAGGTCTTTACTTTATTGGACGAAAGGCGATTAAAAGCAAGCATGTTTCCCATACTATGAGTGTTGAGAGTGAAACGAAATATGAGCACGATTTGCCAATGATAACCACGCTAGGTAATTTATCTGCAGTGGCTGTCCAACAAGCGTTTAAAAATAAGAAGGAAATACCAAAAGAGATTAACCTTACAGTTGATATGGCCACAGCGCTTCCAGTTAACCAATGGACTAGAGAGAATGCTGATAAATTCGCTAAGAAATTTACAGAAGGTTTTCATACTGTCATCGTTTATATTGGACACCAAAAAGTTAAGGTATCTTTGAACTTCGAATACGTTAAGGTTATTCCAGAAGGAACTCCAGTGTTATTTACTCTTATTGAGGATCAAGAGGGTAACTACCGTTCTGATGATTTGTTTGAAGAGTTTAATTGGGAATATAAAAAGGAAGTCGATGGAGAGTATTTCCAAGGGAAACGAATTAAACATGTCGATATTGGCGATGGAACAACGGACACACCTCTAACAGTAGGTTGGGAGTATGATAGAGATTTCGTAAATGGTATTTCAACTGGTATTGGTCATTCGATAAACAAAGCAATTGAGCTATTTAAAGAAGAAGTATCAAGCATCAATGTATCAAGACAGCAATTTATCGATTATATCAAAGATACCGGACACAAGTATCACGACGATACAGTAAGGTTGTTAAAACAATCAATGAGGTCTGAAGTTCAAACTATCTTTTCACATATTCAAGATGAAGTAAAAAGAGCTTCCAATGAGGTTGATGTATTATGTGTTTACGGTGGAGGATCTATCATGATGAAAGATCACCTTTACCCAATGCTAAAAAAGCTATGTGACCGCTCTGAGTTACAAGCTGAGCTGTTATGGGTACCAGAAAAGTACGCTCCATTAATGAATGTGAATGGATTGAACATCTTCTTAAAGACAGTATTACCGGAATTAAAGAAGAAAGAGTTAGCTTAAATAAAAAAATTGGCGGGCATAACACTTTGTTATGTCTGTCTTTCGATAGATTGGTGGTGAATGTAATTGCGTAAAAAACCAAAAGTGCGTGGGGAAAGTTGTATGTTACGAACAAAGCAAAATGAACCCCAGTACATTATGGATTGGATAAATAGCCAGTCTAATTTCAGTAAATCCATTCGTCATCTCATAGAAAAGGATGTTGCAGAGAATGGAATACGCGATTTAAAAGAAGAAATGATGTACAAACAGATCCATCCTGGTACACCACAAGGCACACCAGCTCCAGTGGCCAATAAAGAACATGAAGTCGATAGACCTGTGGAACATTCAACTTTAAAACCAAGCGAAGGTAATAAGCCTATATCCTCAAGTGAAAAAGAAGAAGGAACTCCAGAGGTTCACTTGGAGAAGAAGAATTATGAAGTGCAAAATGTTTCTGAATCTCTAATCAATCCTGTAACTGAGGAACTGGCTGAAGGTCGCGAAGGAAAACAAGTTAAAAGTGATTCCGTAGAGAATGATAGTCATAAGAAGAAAGGAAAGAAGGTTCAGCGGAATATAGATGTATCAAGTTGGTAAATAATTAAATCTTTTTAGCAAATCTTTTCTTAAAAAAGGCGGTAGCCACCCGTCTTTTTTTTCTGTTTCCATACTTTTGGTGATTGATGATAGAAATTATTACACTCTAAGAAGGAGATGTTTGTTTATGAGATGAAAACTGAGATAAATCATGGAGATTGATACTAATAATGACATTTCAGAAGAAGTATTCACTGAGTTATTTAAAATTAGGTTAAGGATAAGGCTGATGTATATATTCTTGGTTGGGGTAAAATGGGAAGTAATTATTCTGTTAGGTGTTCTTCCAAAAGTATAATAATGTTTATAGGTGTTATTTTGGGAATAAGAACCGCTAGAGGTAGACAGTTATGCCTATGTTCCCATTGGAGATGACATGTGTACGAATTAACAAAAAAAATACCACATGGACGATCCAAGCGGTCAGAGAGCGTTGATTGCTCGTAAATCAAATTCGTTAAAAGGTAAGTTGATGGTACTTCCTGTTCGTGCGTCGTAACGAATAATCGTGTAAATGCCAGCATCCAACATGAAAAGAAAGTAGTAATCAACAATCGCTTCAGTTGTATTCCAACTCTTATAGTAATCATGAGAGATTTTCAATACTGGTTCAGATAGCCTTTCGGGGTTATCTCTTTGCAAAAATGAACGAACTTCCCAGGAGATACTTTCACTAATATTTGTTTCGATCCAAGCGTAGTCTACTTCACTTGCAGGGTATTTCTTGTCTAATTCCATTTTAATTCCTCCATTTACGCCTAATTGTTTTCACCCGTGCTGCATAATTCATCTCTTTTTATGTGATTACCAATTGTTTTTAATCTTCTTCTAGCGATTTGAAATATAAATTAATCCCTTCCTTTTAAGATGCTTATGTCCTCAGGCTATATCACATCCATGGCATGTCCCTGCGATAAGTATTGAGATAAATAAGCCAGGACCATTGAGCTTACTGTAAAGTCTTACGCTTCAACTTTTGTATTGTGACCTCTGCATTTTTCTTCTCAATTGTTTTCTCTTCTAATTGCCTAGTTAATTCTGAAACAGTTCCTTCTAATTTTTTCATCTTCATTTCTAAAAACTCTATTTCTTCTTGATGATTAGACGTTAACATTTCAATATTAGAGTCATGCTCTCTAGCGCTTGATAAGAACAATTCAGCGATTCGTTTTAAATACGATGAAAGTACATCACCTTTACTAATGCTATTAACAATTAATCGTTCTTTCTCTCTCTCTAAATGATCGTTGTAAAGCAAAGAAATCATTTCTCCCTTTTCTTGTATTCGGTCATCAGAAATATATTGCTGAGTTAATCCTTCAATTGCTGCTTTCACATAAGGATCTACCTTTTGAGCGTATTGTTCCTTCCCCATAAAAATACTCCTTTCAATATTTGAGTTAACTGGATAACTGGTTATCTGTTAACCATTGTTCCCAACAAAAGAAAACCTATACTTTAAAGTCAAAAAAACATATGTAACTTTGTATAGATGTTTTTAAGTACATTTTTTTGTATCTTTGTAATGATTTTTGATCTCGATGCAGCTTTGATATGAATTAAGTAACTAACGCTATAAATCGTTTATTGGTTATAGCGCAATCATGGACAATCAAAAGCGCTCCTTTTTGTTTGATTGAAATTGAATATAATCTGTTTTATCCCAGGGTCGTTTGGTCGTTCGGTCGCTAGGGGGGGTGTTTCAGAGGTGGGGAGGGGCGGTTGTTTTGGTTCTTCTTAAGAGATAATTTAATCGATCCATCCATAGGGTCAAAACCACAAGCTCAAATACATAAGGCACCCTGTGGATTTGGGGCTGTATTTGCTTCCATAGGGTCACAGGCTATCATAAGTAGGGTTTTAGCCCAAAGATAACCCAGACTTAACTATCTGTAGCAATCTGTTATTACCCTAAATTCCTATTGATTTTCAATTGAAATTGCAAATTGGTTTTTGCCCTCGAAATACCGATTTTTCTATTTCATTCTTTCCATATATAAGCCCTTAATGTATGATAACTTTAGACATGAAATTGGAGATACTGTATATAACGCTCATATTCGTTGGAGTTAAACTTTAGTTCATTCGATTTCAGTATTTTGCAGTTAACTAATATCCACAGGGATGCACCCTAAACTTCCGTAACTGATCAAACAGATCAGTTATGAAGTTAGGTGCATCCTTTTTTAGTTTAGGAGGTTTTGTTTTGAAGCATATTAACGACTTAGAGAAAAAGAAATTTATTAAGGGAATGAACCGAAAGGGGGTCGAGTTAACTCAAGTTGAACTAAAAATGCTTTCCTTTTTATTCGAACAAAACATGCTAAGAGGAGAGGACCTTTATGCATTCCTTACAAATCATTTAAGTATTACTAAGAAATCTTTTGGAAACAAAATGGCTAGATGGAGAAACTATGATGTCGTTCATGGCCAGAAGGTTAGAGTGGGGCAAGATGGTTTTGCATTCTATATATACCAACTAGGAAAATGGGGAGCTGAAATTTTAGTTAACGAAGGGATGATTCCTGAAAGTGCACTTCCTATAAAAATTCAAAACGGTTATGAAAGAAAACAACTTTCACATTTGTTTGGGACAAAACAGTTAGTGTTGGATGCTGTACTACATTGTGAGGAAGATAAGATTGAATCGTTTAATCCTTACGATAAGACATATCATGAACTGGTTAATAAAGTAGAACCGAAGTTCATTGTACCTGACTGGGTTTTACGTTCGGAAGACAGATATGTCTATATAGAAGTCGATAGCGGAAGTGAAAGGCTCCAGGTAATTGAGAACAAAGTGAAAAAATACATTGACTTGAGTTTAAAATATCCTGAGAGGAATCACATTGTATTGTTTTCTGTAATCGAGGAGAAGGATGTGTTTTTCTCACCATCTGAAGAGCAGAAACAGCGTCAGGTAAGGATTGATAACATGAAGCAAAAACTCTATCAATTACACAACCTTTTGCAAAACAACCTTAGCGTGTATGTTTTACATTCTTCTAGAGCAAGTGAAGTAATACCTCAATTGTTATCAGGAGATAAGCCATTACCAGTGTCTTATGTGGATATGGAGCTTGATACAACCTGGAGTATTCTCCATCAGCATAACGAATATTTTGCATTTGAATTAAATTCTATTGCGGACAAGGAAGTGTATTTACATGACGTAGATCATTCTTTATACGCAGACAGAGTTTATGAAGTTGTTCACCCGCTGGGTAATTTTAAAGAAATAGTACTGTTCATTGTTTTGGATGAGGGAAATGCGCAAGTTTACGAAAGACTTCAATACCTCTCTACCGCTATAGATGGAAACCACTTCAAGCAGAAAGTTCATAAGATATTGGGGATCTATCCAGATAAAGAGCAGCGTTCAAATGATGTAATTGGTATGCTCACGAATAATGTCCTTTATATAGATAACCAATCACTTATGGAAGGTTCAGACCAAGTACCTGTTTTTTATAGACATAAGACAAAACTACTAGTGGAGGAGACAACCTATGAAGGTTAAAAAAGAGACCGCAATAGATTCTTATGAGGAACAACAAAGCTTTTTTGAATCATTCATCGAGAAGTTTAAAGATAAAATCCCAGATGATATGCGCGATAAAATAATTAAAAAAGCACCATTCTACATTACTACAGCCTTAATTGTCATAATGCTCCTACTGGCACTCAGAACGTTGATTAATTACGCATTCCTAATGATCGGTCAATTTAGAGACACAATACCCATAATCCCTTTCATTGGTGACCCTACAAAACCAACTCTCGTAGGCTTAATTCTCTTTACGCTAATTTCTATTTCGGCTTGGTTAATTTCAACTAAACTTGAAAACTATAAAACCATTGCTTGGCGATATACGATCTTTTTTTCTATGTTGCTTGGTATTACTACATACTACACTTGGTACGTAACCGCTCCTGTATATAACTATATAGCGCCTTACTTGCTAGAACAGGAAGCGAAACTCGATGTAGTAAACGTTTGGCATGGCATATTAACCGGAAATGTAGCTAATCTGATCATTCTTCTAGTATTCGTACCCTCCATAATTGTTGCAATGTTAATGCTATGGGCAACTGGACAGTATTCTATGCATAACGAAGACTTGAAAATGAGATTTGAAGAATTTGAGTTTAAATCAAGAAGGCTACAAAAGTTTTTCAAAAAAGGGGAAGAAGAGAAATTTCCAGATGTTGTTCTTGGTCCAGATAGTGATACAAATGAGTCCATCATTCAACTAGGTAAAGATAGGACATTAAACAATTGCATCATTGGTAGTATCGGTACAGGTAAAACCGCTGCTCTAGTTCTTCCGATTTTGAACCAGGACTTACACTGGATGACAAAGTTTATTAACGCTTATCCATCTCTTTATGAGAGAGAAGATTATCATTCCGAAGATGTGAAAGGTAGTTACCTTAATGGTATTTCTGTTATCGAGCCATCGAATGATTTGTGTCAAAAACTCTTTCAGCTAGTTAAAGCTCACCATATACCAGAAGAAGCAGTTTTTTATATTGATCCAACCGATCCGAATACGCCATCTATAAATCCCATGCAAGGTCCAGTTGAGCAGGTAGCGGAAGCATTTGCTATGGTAATAGCGGGTCTAGCTGAAGGGGGAGATGGCGGGAATTTCTTCTTCCAGCAATCAGAACGAAATCACCTAAAACATTATATTTATCTATTGAAATTGCATGAACCTACGAAAGAAGTAACGTTCGATATGCTGCTTGATATGTATAATAACTCTCAACTTGTAAGAAAAATGCACGAAACACTAAAAGCCACTTTTCCAGACGACATCGATTCCATCGAAGGAAGGGATGAACGGAACCACTGGAAAATCGTTCAACAAATTGATGAGTGGTTTGATGCTAATCTATTACCTATGACTGAGCGTAATGGAGCACCTGTAAAAGTCACGCATGGAATTCATAGAGGGGAGGATGCTTACTACGATGCAAAATCAGAGTATGTACAAGGGCTCCGTAACATCCTAAATGACATCGGATCCAATTTACTTATTCGAAGAGTACTGTTCGGGAAATCGGATTTTAATTTTGATAAACATCTAGAATTTGGAGGAGTATTACTCGTCAATACAGCAAAAGGGGAGTTAGCGGGACTATCCAACGTATTGGGTAAATTGGTATTACTTAGTCTGCAAAATGCTGTTTTCCGCCGAGAGCCTGCAACTTCAAATTTTCATCACATCTTAGTCGATGAATTTCCAGATTATATCTATCAGCCCTTTAAAGAATTTCCCGCTCAAAGCCGAAAATACAAAACTATTGTTACAGTGGTTGCTCAAACTATCGCACAGCTGGCTGATAAATATGGAGAAAGCTATATGCACACTCTTTTAGGTACTCTTCGTCACAAAATGGTTTATGGGGATATTCCGGACTATGATGCTGAAATCTTCTCAAAGATATTTGGTGAAGAGGAGAGATTTGAAGAATCAATGAGTGAACAAGCCGTATCTGCCTTGCAGGAGCAACCGGTTACCCGAGCGGGAAGCTCTTATACTAAAACAGTGGAAGCTATCATGTCACCGTCCGATATTATGTATCAGAAAGAATTCCAATGTGCGATTAAAATTGTTCAAAATAACCGACCTATTCCTGTACGACAAATCGATGCTAACTTTGTTCCAAGAGAGGAATTTAAGGCATCACTTTTTGAAGTTGTTGAAGACGCTGGAGACAAATGGATGTTAGAACGGAATCGCTTTTTAAACAATACAATTGAATTAATGGAAGAAGGTATTGAAGAGGTAGAGGAAATTGAAACTGAAACTGAATCTCCTCATGAAGAAGAAGACACGCTTGCTTCGATCATACCTTCAACTGAACAACCAATGGAATTGAAATACCGCTCTTCTAGTACTAAATATAATTTAGCTTTAGAAAAACAATCAGATATAGTAAGTGTTCAGGACTTTCAGAATGATAAAGACGAAATAGTAGCGGAAATAAATAAAGTAAGCTCACCTCCTGCATCAGAGGAGCTAGTAGCTCCCGCTTCTGGAGAAGAGGATATCGACGCTTTAGAAATTGGAGAGTACGATCCTTTAAGTGATATATTTGGAACTGATGAAGATAAAGAACCTCAAAAAGAACTCAAGAAGGAAAAAGAAGTTGAGGTTAGTCAATTATCTGAAGAACATGAAGAACTCCTTAAAGAGATGGAGGAAGAACTTTCTAATACCGATAAAGATGAACTGGATAAAGACGGTATTGAATCCCTAATGGGAACTTTTTCCCCCTGAAGGAAAGTAAGATTTCCGTTATAAACAAACATAATAAGGTATCATCAGAATGAAGCGGGACATCACTTAGCGACCTTTTTCTTTCTTGATGTTGCCTTTTTCTTTGGCGGAGCTTTCGAAGTGGCGCCTGTATCCAGACTTGCTTGAAGTGCATCCATCAAATCCCCTACATTCCTCTTAGGCTTTTCTTCTACAACTTTAATATCATCACCTGAAATCTTACTTTCAATAAGCGCAAGAATAGCTTCACGTCTTTCATCTTTGTATTGTGAAGGCTCGAATTTCGTTGTGAGTTGTTCTATAAGTTGTTTAGCTAACTTTTTTTCTTTGGTGCTAACCTCTAACTCACCAGGTATATCAGGAACGTTGCTAATGTCTCTCACTTCATCAGGAAAATACATGGTTTCAAGCATTAGTCCTTTTTCATACACACGAACTGCAGCTAAATGCTGTTTAGACCGAATAGTAATTTTAGCGAGTCCAATTCTTCCAGACTCCTCCATTGCTTGTTTCAATAGCATGTAAGGTTTGCTTTCATTTTCGGTCGGGCCAATAAAATAAGAGCGGTTGAAATAAATCGGATCAATATCAGTCAGTTCAACAAAATCCACAATTTCTACCGATTTATTTTGTTCACCAGCTAAAGCTTCAATTTCATTTTTCTCCATGATGACGTACTTTCCATCTTCATATTCATACCCCCGTACAATATCCTCGGATTCTAATGCTTGATCACATTGTGGACACCGTCTTTCATATTTTATCGGAGTATGACACTCCTTATGAAGATAGCGCATCTTAATATCCTTATCCTCTGTCGCAGCATAAAGCTTCACAGGGATATTTACTAACCCAAAGCTAATAGCGCCTTTCCACATCGTATGCATGAAGCTCACCCTTTCTATTCCAGAGATTTACCCTTAGTTTCTCTCAAGAATAAAAAAACATAATAGCAAATACAGGAATAAAGATAGTCATAACTTTTTCCGAATAGGTCACGGTATATATGAGTCAATTTATATATCAAATTCAACAAAAGAGGGGATTCTAAGATTACCATTACTAGTACGATTGCGGTATTTTACTAAGCAGCGTAAATGTGGTTTAAAGTAAATCATGTCATTTGTTTCTCGTTCCACTAATTGGGTTTTTAGCGCATAAATAGCTCTTCTTGCCTCTGTAGGTACAAATTCCATCACGCCTACTGGACGAAGACCGGCTTCAGTTTCTTCACTGAGAAGCAAGCCATATTTTTTCTTCCGCTGCCCCATAATAAAGAATGTCTCTTTATGATAATTAACAGCTTTCTTCCAAGCATGTGAGCGCTTATTGACCTCATAAACAGAGTTTAACCGTTTCATCACTATACCTTCTAAGTCATTTTCTTTGCACAGACTAAATAGTTCTTCAGCTTTCCCAACCTGGTACCGTACTTTTACAATTTGACCAGTGTCTTCTGGTAAAAGCTCATGGAGCAATAGTTTCCTTTCTGTTAGAGGTAGATTCATGACTGATTGGCCTCTATGGTATAAGATATCAAAAGCTAAATATGTTACTGGCTCCTGAACGGATCTATACATAATTTTGTTGGAGTTTGATAAATGAAAGCGAGACATTAATGATTCAAAATCGGGTTTCCCTTTTTCATCAGTTTGAATAAGTTCTCCGTCTAAAATGGTCCCGCTCGGAATCTTCTCAGATATAATTTCGGGGAATGTATCCGTAATATTGTTGTGATGACGGCTATATAAGTTAACTTTGTTATTAAAGTGAGAGTAAATTAGCCTGATCCCATCAGCTTTCAGTTCAGTTAAATAATGTAGATCATTAAA
>OAOU01000273.1_pt1 | contig 9729 bp, 10 predicted proteins | sample 1470821 | NCBI WGS metagenome assembly OAOU01 (sample SAMEA3275579, study PRJEB22092) | marine metagenome | biome: ENVO:00000447 MARINE BIOME; feature: ENVO:00002042 SURFACE WATER; material: ENVO:00002010 SEAWATER | collected 2014-06-20T12:30:00+00 | depth 0 m
AATCGTTTTGAGACCACTATTGACGGACAGACGGGTTATATCAGTTATCAAGATCAAGGCAACACCTTAATCTATGATCATACTATCGTACCGCAGGCTCTAGGCGGACGCGGCGTGGGCTCAGCATTAGTCAAACATGCCTTGAATTACGCTCGTGAGCATGATAAAAAAGTCGTTCCACAGTGCTCTTTTGTAGAGGCTTATGTCAATAAGCACCCTGAGTATCAAGATTTAGTATAGTCAGTCTTGCATAGACCGTTTTGAAGAGTATTTGTTAGTGATTACTACAACCGCGGGCGCTATACTAGAGTGACCGCTATAATAATAAAGGATATTGCTATGAGTAGTTTATCTGAAAAACAAGTCGACCTGCAGTTGCAAGACTTACCAGGATGGCAGCGCGATGGAAACAGTATTGTAAAATCGTTCGAATTTAATGACTTTGTAGAAGCCATCAGCTTTATGACCCAAGCGGCTTTTTATGCTGAAGCATTAGAGCATTATCCTGAATGGCAGAATAATTATAATACTGTCAAAGTCCGGCTGACTACTGATGATACAGGTGGTATTAGTAGTTTAGATATTCGCTTGGCGAAGCGTATGCAGCATATCGTACAGCCCACAAGACTCTAAAAGAGGCTTATTTAACCTAGATAACCATCATAAAAAGATAACCAGCATAAAAAAAACGTCCTTTAGTAGGACGTTTTTCTTTTTAATAATGGCTTGTCTAATGCTTGTCTTACTGACTACATTTTGCGACCGACAAAAGCCACAATGAATAAAATGACGGCAACCACTAAGAAAATGTATGCCAAGTTCGATGATAATCCTGCAACACCACCAAAACCTAACAAGCTAGCGATAAGTGCGATAACAGCGAAAATAATAGCCCAGCGAAACATATTGCTTCTCCTCGAATTAACATTAAAACCTTAATACACTCAATTACTGCATTTACTGTAAGTCGCTTACGCGGTCAGTACCTAGTTTCTTTAGTACTTGCTTTTAATAGCGCTTAGAAAGTAATACTAAAAGCCATGAGTGATTAAAGTGTTTAATTGATAAAGTATTTATTACATTATAAAAATTATTGTTAAAAGCCTAAAGCCTCGGTATGAGGTATGGCTTATGAGAATAGATTAGCAACTTTATATAGTTACTTTAAACCCAAGCTACGTTGATTTTAGTAAGCATCAGGCTATGTTATGTAACCTGTTTAGCTAGTGCTTTAGTTTTGTAGCACTTTGACAGGGTTCATCGATATTGTTGGCGCTTATATACAACTGTATGACATATACCTACGAGCAAAATAGATAACAGCGTACAATACTATTGAATGACTGCATAGGTGACTCGTTTCACCTGTGGCAAGCGCTTTAGACCTTTAAAATACAATATGCTGCTACCACCTATAGTATTATGTATGACAACGGAAGCTGCTCTATTTTGCTAAGGTAGCTTCATCATTATTTAGTACTACCCGGCCTAAAATAATGTGTAACAAAGTGGCGTAACGTGACTTATTGTTAGTCTGTGACTTAGAATTTATGAGTCCGTGACTTAACATAGCTACTAGTCTCGTTATCGCAAATCTAGATTTATCACCTAATGTATAAGGAAATTGAATATGGCTAACTCTGTAGAAAAACAAGACAATCGTCCCTACGCTGTGGTTCTGTATGGTGCTACAAGCTTTGTAGGTCAGATTACTGCTAAATACTTATCCCAGTTTTTAGCAGACTCTAATGATGTCGAATGGGCCATCGCTGGACGCGACGAAGAAAAATTAAAAAAACTCCAATCTGAGATCAGTGACTCAGGCTCAGCTAAAAAGGTAGATATCATCATTGCTAATAGTAATGATGAGGCGAGCCTCGATGAGATGACCAAGCAAGCTAAGGTGGTGATTTCAACCGTCGGCCCTTATCTAAAATACGGCGAGCCGTTGATCAAATCATGTGCCAATAACGGTACTGACTATGTCGATTTAACCGGCGAAGCGATTTTCATCAAAGACATGATGGACAAGTATCAAGATACAGCGAGCCAGAGTGGCGCTCGTATCGTGAACTCTTGTGGTTTTGACTCTATTCCCTCAGACTTGGGTGTGTATTTCACTCAGCAGCAGGCCGAAAAGCAGTTTGATGAGGTTTGTGAAAAGATTCATATGCGCGTCAAAGCAGCCAAGGGCGGTTTATCTGGCGGTACGGTTGCGTCTATGGCGACTATTTTTGAAGAGGTTGGCAAAGACAAATCACGCCGTAAGCAAGTTGCTAATCCATATCTGCTCAACGACGATGCTGATGTGCCAAATGTGCGTCAAAAAAATATCAGCAAACCTGAATATGACAGCGAGCATAGCCGCTGGTTGGCTCCTTTTGTAATGGCCAGTATCAACACCCGTATCGTCCATCGTACCAATCAGCTTACAGATTATGAGTATGGTCGTGAGTTCAAATATGACGAAGCGATGTGGATGAAAGATGGCGTCAAAGGTCAGCTGACGAGCTATGCTTTGAGTGCAGGATTATTCGGGTTTGCCACTACTATGATGTTCAAGCCTAGCCGCGAATTACTCTCTAAGCACGTACTACCAAAATCAGGCTCTGGCCCTTCTAAATCAGAGCAAGAAAATGGCTATTTTGATATTCGCTTCTTCGGTTATACCGCAAGTAACGACTCTATCAGTACAAAAGTGACCGGCGATAGAGATCCAGGTTATGGCAGTACATCAAGAATGCTGGCGCAGTCTGCTCTGTGTTTGGCGCAAGACATCTCGCACAAGGATGTTAAAGGCGGATTCTGGACGCCTGCATCTGCGATGGGTGATAAGCTTATCGCTCGCCTTGAGGAGCATTCTGGCCTGAGCTTTGAAGTGGTAGAAGATAAATAATCTGCCTATAGCTATCATTCATAAATACTGTTTAGCAGCTAGCTAGTTTAGCTTGATCCAGCCTATATAATACTGATGACCGCATTCTATTCATAAATAGAGTGCGGTTTTTTTATTTAGGCCATCTCTTATAAGTGTGCGCAGTGGTGCAATCTGTTACCGCTTATCTGGCTTATTTGACATATACAATGTTATCAAATACTAACAACGTATCACTTGCGTAAATGACACTGCTGATTTTTAGATATTCAACACATAATGCTACACATTGTTAGCCGAATGACACAGCGATGCTTTGTGTGCTCAAGTAGTATTGTTTGTGTCTAGGCGTTAGTCATTGCTAATAAGCACTTACCGATTAGTAAAAGCTAAGTACTGTAAGTGTCTATCTCCCAGAAGATGGTTCTGTCTAAATAATAAAGTCGCTTCAACAAGATAAAAACCGACTAGCGTTTAAGAATAACTATGAGTTTTGCTAAACACTGATGATAATAATTGCGAGGGAATAATTATGAAATTCAATGTATTAACAGCAGCTGTACTCACTTCAGGCCTTGCTATGGCAGGCGTTAACGCCAACGCCGCTATGACTACAGACGGTAATGGTAACGTCGGTTATGACACTTATGATGAGTGTGTCATGGCAGTTAAAGACGGCTCAGCGAAATACTATACACCTTATACTTACCAAGAGCCTATGCCGCGTGCAGGTGAAGCTAGCGTTGCAAAGATGCGTTTATCAGAGGTCATGATTCCTCAGCGCGTCGTTAGTGACAATAACTTACGTACCGCTGACTATGAGGCAGGCGCTTGTGATCTAGGCGTAGGTCAATCAAATGGTCGTTATGGTGTTTCTGGCGCATTAGTCGGTAAATATGTCCCTTTCGCAGCTGACATGCCAGTGAACGTCTATATGGACAGCAGTGGTAACCCAGTACGCGTGACTATGCAGCAATGTGATAACCACTTTGGTAGCAACTTCCCTACCCCTGTTATTAGCGAGATGAAAGCACCAGAAGCGCAAGTTGCTATCGCTGAAGCGCGTAGTGTCGAGCCAGTAGTCGTACAGACCAGACGTGTTATTCGTCCTTCTACTTATAGCGTGAAAGAAGTAATCGTCGCTCCTGCAGATCAGATACAGCGCGTTGATACCAATTCAGGTACTGCTATCGCTATTCAAGATGGTCGCCAGGCAGCTATCGTCGGTCAAGAAGTAGATCCTGCTATCTTAAATCAAACCGAAGTGGATCAAACTTTCCCAGTGATTCGCGTTCCTGATGCTGATGTAGAGGTAGAATAATAAATACTCTATATATGACATGTAAGCTATGATTCATACATAAGCGATAACTCATTTAGAAATAAGGAGCATTTTATGCAAAAAAAATTCTTATACCTAACGATAGGAGCTGTTTTGATAGCTCCAAGCTTAGCGGTAGCTGCCCATAACGAGATTACTCCCGCTGATATGCGAACCACACCAGCGCCTACTACTTTGCAATCTAAAGTTGAAGGCCCTAGTGGTGAGTTACTGGCCACTCAGCCGGGTGAGGTAGAAATCAATCAGTCTGATGAAAGTATGCCAAGTAGAGTAGATACTACTTCTGTAAATAGAGGCAATATCACGCCAGCGGACATGCGTACTACATCCGCACCTAATACTTTACAGTCTAAAGTTGAAGGCCCTAGTGGTGAGTTACTGGCCACTCAGCCTGGTGAAGTGGAACTAGATAGCGATACGGCTAATAAAGTACAACCGTTAAATATGCAGCATAGCGCTGCTAATTATCAGCCACTGATAAAAGGTGAAGTGAATAGCGGTAATGTCACTCCAGCAGATATGCGTACTACTCCTGCACCGGTCACTCTTAAAGAGAAAAAACAAGATCCGCGTGGTGAGCTTTTAGCGACTCAGCCAGGTGAGATTGAGTTTAATGAAAGTCGCCGCATTGTAGTACGATAGATAATATAATATTTATAGTAAATAAGCATTAATGATTGCTTATCATTCATAAAAAAGGCAGCCAATTGGCTGCCTTTTTTATGCTAGTTACTGTTGTAAGCTTACAGACATATCGTTATTTCTTTTTGGTGACGCCAGCTTCTTGTAATAGCGCTCCTAGCGTACCGATTCTGCTAGGCGTCTCCGCTTTTGGCTTTGACGTACGATTAGGCTGATTACTCGCACCTCTGCGCTCCTTGTCAGCGCGCTTACCACGTGGCGCTGAACGCTTATCTTTGGATCGATTGCCCTTATCGGGATTAGTATTTGCCTCTTTAGTTTTGACAGACGCTGCAGGCTTCACTCGGCCTTCAGACTTTTGCGCTTCAGGTTTCATGCTAAAGCCAATGCGTCCACGCGGCTCATCGACGGAGATGACACGTACTGAAACGATGTCGCCTGGTTTGACACGGTTCATCGGATCAGCGACAAAATCATTAGCCATCTGCGAGATGTGCACTAGTCCATCTTGATGCACACCCACATCTACAAAACAGCCAAAAGCCGTCACATTCGTCACAACGCCCTCAAGCGTCATCCCTTCTTCTAGATCTTTGATACTATTAACATCATCGCGAAAGCTTGCTGTCTTAAACTCAGGACGCGGATCACGAGCTGGTTTGGCAAGCTCTTCTATTATCGCCTTGACACTGATGTTGTCATCATTAGCAGCGATAGCGCTAGTATCTATACTATTAAGCACCCCATCATTACCGATGATCTCGCTTAAATCTTTATTGGTGTGTTCAAGTAAGCTATTCACCAGCTCGTAACTCTCAGGGTGTACGCCAGTAGCATCCAGCGGGTTATCGCCATCACGAATTCGCAAAAACCCAGCGGCTTGCTCAAAGGTCTTGACTCCCAAGCGCGGAACGTCTTTTAGCGCTTCCCGGTTCGAAAAAGCGCCATGCTCTTTACGGTAATTGACGATTTGCTGGGCGACGTTGCGATTGAGACCCGCGATGTGCGTCAGTATTGCTGGACTTGCCGTATTGACATCGACGCCTACCGCATTGACGCTATCTTGGGTGACTTTATCAAGGCTGTCGGCCAATTGGTTTTGATTGACGTCGTGCTGATATTGCCCAACGCCAATCGCTTTTGGATCGACTTTGACGAGCTCAGATAACGGATCTTGCAGACGACGAGCAATAGATACCGCGCCGCGGACCGAGACGTCTAAGTCAGCCAATTCATCACTGGCAAGCTCACTGGCAGAATAGACCGAAGCGCCAGACTCATTAACGATAACCGCTTTGGCTTGTAGTGACGGGTTAGCCGACAAAATCTCTTTTATCATAGCGTCAGTTTCGCGGCTGGCGGTACCGTTACCTATCGCGACCAAATCGACATTGTAAGTACTTAATAGCTCATCGATAAGCGCCTTAGCCTCATCCATTTTGTTATCTGGAGCAAAAGGATACACAGTAGCGATAACGGGCTTATCGCTACTATCCAGCATGACATGACCTTGCGCATCGATGATTGCCATCTTGACGCCATGACGAATACCAGGGTCAACACCTAAGATCACTTTTGGACCTGCGGGTGCTGACATCAGCAGATGCTGCAAATTGTTAGCAAAAACATCGATCGCGTCAGCTTCTGCGGCTAGGCGCTTTTCGGTCAACAAGCGATGCTCAATATGCGGACGCCATTTGTCTTTCCATAAGCTGTTTGCAGCCTCAATGAGGAACTCACGGCGCTCGCTTGGCGCTGTCGCATCAATATTAAAGTGGTTGATAATTTTTTCGATAAAGGGCGCATCTTCGCCATCGACTTTTATACCTAAGACGTTCTCTTGACGACCGCGTAGCATGGCTAGTAGGCGATGATTGGGCAGACGCGCTAAGCTCTCGCTATGATCAAAGTAGTCTTTGAACTTCTCGCCGACTTCGCGCTTTTCTTCACTAGCAACCGCTGTCACGACACTAGCGGTTTTGGCAAAGCCGCTACGCAGACTATCGAGTAGATCAAGCGCCTGCGTCCACTCATCAACGATGATGGCCTGAACACCGGCCAGCTGCTTATCAAGGTCGCTAAAGTCAACATCGATCTCATTACCGCTATCGTCGGTGACGCTGCTAGGCAGCTGATAGTCCGCTAGCGCCTGCGTCGGCGTAATCTCTTGTGTTAATAGGGCTTTTGCTGCGCTGTCTAAACCGGCTGCGCGGGCCTTGGCTGCAGGGGAGCGACGACGCGGACGATAAGGTAAGTAGATATCTTCTAGCTCAAGTTTTGACGCGGCATTATCAATACGGGCTTGCAGCTCATCCGTGAGTGTGCCTTGTGCACGTAGCAGCTCAGTGATCTTTAGGCGACGACTGGCCATATCGCGCTCATAGCTGAGCGACTTCTCTAATGCTCTGAGCTGAGCATCGTCAAGGTTTTGCGTTTTTTCTTTACGATAACGCGCAATAAAAGGAACCGTTGCGCCTTCATCGAAAAGTTTGACAAATGCGTTGACTTGAGCCGTCTTAATACCAAGCTTGCGTGCAAGCTTGTCGTGGATATTGGCTTGTGTGGTTGCATCTAATCCCTGCGCATTTGCTGAGACTGCCGATGACGTTAAGCTATCAGTGCTACTCATATACGTATCAATCGTTGAGAAATGGTGATTGGCATTATAGCAAAAGCTGACTGATTTATAATCCTTTTTATACTTACGGCGTATATCCTTGTATTTTATGAATGAAATAGCATTTTTTTGGGCTAAAACGACGCAAAATCAAACAAATAAATAATTTATTTACCCCGTTAAACAAACGCATACAGCATTTCAGTGAACAAGTGATGCAATTAGTAGCGCAATCTTATACACTGAGGTAATACCTTTATAGCTTTAAAAGTAATCCTAGAATACAGAAAAATATAGGATAAATGAGGCCTTTAGAGAGTAGACGGCTCAATAAAAGCGATAACACAAATTTAAAGCTACTGCATAACGACGAACAACTGGGTTATACACCCATTGCCACTATTTTTATAATAATAACTTTCACTAAAGGATATCTATATGACTGATAATAAAAGCTCCGATACTCTGACTCAGCGTATCTTAGTCGTTGATGATGATGCGCGTCTGCGCTCTTTGCTTCAGCGCTTTTTGGAAGATGATGGCTTTGTGGTACGTACCGCCCATGATGGCAGTCAGATGGATAAGCTCATGCAGCGCGAGCTATTTTCTTTAGTCGTTCTCGATTTGATGCTGCCAGGTGAAGACGGTATCAGTATCTGTAAGCGCTTGCGCGAAGATAACGCCGACATCCCGATCATTATGCTGACCGCAAAAGGCGGCGATGCCGATCGTATCGCTGGACTAGATGCCGGCGCTGATGATTATCTACCAAAACCTTTTAACCCAAAAGAGCTACTCGCCCGCATCAAAGCAGTACTTCGTCGGCAGAACCGCGAATTACCCGGCGCGCCAAGCCATCAGCTAGAAGTGGTTGAGTTTGGTCCTTGGACGCTTGATTTGTCTACCCGCACCCTTAAACGCGATGGTAATGTAGTCACGCTGACCACTGGCGAATTTTCGGTACTCAAAGCTTTGGTACAGCATCCACGCGAGCCTTTAACCCGCGATAAGCTAATGAATCTTGCGCGAGGCCGCGAATGGGGCGCTATGGAGCGCTCTATCGATGTGCAAGTATCGCGTCTGCGCCGTTTGATCGAAGACAATCCTTCACAAGCTCGCTATATTCAAACCGTTTGGGGTGTGGGCTACGTATTCGTTCCAGACGAAGCGGATGCTGAAGATGAGTAAAGCGTAAGCGCTCAGGAGCTATGGTGACAGACAATAACACTTCCCCTTCCAACTCTAATGCTGGTACAAACCGTAATCAGGCGGCTTTAGATGAGCATGACAATGCTCATTATGATAAAGGTGATTCAAAGTCGGATCTCTCTTCATCAGAGCACAGCTTGACTGCGGTACTTGAGCAATTAGAACCTAATGAAGATGCTGATAAGATCAGTATCGGCGATATTATGGATTCGCTGAATTCAAAAGGCTTTGGACCTCTGATATTTGCCCCTGCACTTATTGCTATTATGCCAACCGGAGGTATCCCCGGAGTGCCGACTATTTGCGGCGTGATTATTACTTTGATAAGCGTTCAGATGCTGTTTGGCAAAGAGCGTCCTTGGCTGCCGCAGTTTGTTGATAATATCTCTTTTGATGAAGACAAGCTGCATAAAGGTGTGAATATCGCCTCAAAAGCCACAAAATGGATTGATAAACTGGTTAAGCCTAGACTCAAGTCGCTGACCTCTGACAAGGCAAAAAAGGTGGCAGCAGCCCTTTGTATCTTTGCCGCTCTTGCTATGATTCCGCTTGAGCTTGTGCCTTTTGCAGTTATGATACCGGCAGCCTCAGTGATTTTATTTGCTATCTCTTTAATTACTGAAGATGGCTATGTATTTTTAGCCGGTTTACTGCTCAATTTAGCAACTATTTATTTTTTGATTACTCAAGTACTGTGACAAAAAGTGCTGTGACAAAAAAACCAACCGCGTCAGGTTGGTTTTTTATTATAAATTTATACTTATCAGCGCAGTTGGCTATCCTTACTACCCCGGCGATTAAATAGCTCAGAGGCTTTAGCATCTTGTTCAAGCTCGCTTTGGCAGCCGATACAATGCTGCACACCTGGTACGGCTACTCTTCGCGCTTCTGGTATTGGCTCGCCGCATTCATCACAATACTCCGCACTCTCCCCTGTCGGTAGTGCTTGGCGTACCCGATCTAACGCATCATTGACCGTAGCATCCATCTGTTCGTGCTCAGCACCATCTCTTGACCAGCCACCTGCCATAATCCCATCCTATT
>OAOU01000275.1_pt1 | contig 9718 bp, 9 predicted proteins | sample 1470821 | NCBI WGS metagenome assembly OAOU01 (sample SAMEA3275579, study PRJEB22092) | marine metagenome | biome: ENVO:00000447 MARINE BIOME; feature: ENVO:00002042 SURFACE WATER; material: ENVO:00002010 SEAWATER | collected 2014-06-20T12:30:00+00 | depth 0 m
TGATTGCGGTATAGTGCACGTCTATGACCTCCGTCATTTTTATTCTTTATGTGTTTTAATTATAGCGGTAAAGTTAAAGGGTTTTTTTGATTATACTTAAGCTATGGTTGGCGTACTGCAAGGCTCTCATATACCTTATTGTTTTCTCTTTTGCCTACGGCTAGTACATAAGCGACCACTACATCATCTTTGACGCTATAGACCAAACGATAGCCTACAGTACGCAATTTGATTTTATAGGTATCTGGATGCCCTGAGAGTTTTGACGCAGGTACTCGTGGGTTTGATAATCGCTGCTGCAGCTTTTTTTTAAACTGCTGCTGAATACTGGGCGCTAGCTTTTTCCATTCTTTTAATGCCAAAGGATGAAACTCAAGACTATAAGTCATCCAATGTAACCTTTATCGGTGTCTGCCCGTCATTCATGCGAGCATTAGCGGTTTGGCTAAGTGCCATATCGTCCATCGCCTCCATCATACGCTCGTACATATCGGTTGACACTAAATATGCCACGGGCTTATTGTGATTTAAAATAGCAACGGATTCACCATCTGACTGTTTGATCAAGGCAGAAGGGTTGTTTTTTAGCTCTGAAATACTGGCTGTTTGTGTCGCAAATATTGGTTGCATAACCCATTCTCCGTTAAAATTACGCTCTAAATATAGGGCTAATTTTAGCACGAAAATTAGGTCTTATTTGTTATTGTGTTAAATTAAATATTTTAGTAGCCAATCCCGCCTACCGCTTGTATCTGCTCAGCCGCTGGCGTGTAGTCTAGGGTGTCTGGTAGCGTTCCAACGTTCGAGCGACCGCTTCCAGACTGAGACTGCATCGCCATCGTTGTTGGCAGGATACCGCTACAGTCGGGGCTAAAAAGCCTCTTTAGGGCAAGGCTGGTCTTCCTTAAGAACTTTACCTTTTGAGCTTGGTTTGTAGGGTGGGTTACGTTTTGCCTTCGTTCTCTGCGAGACCTTGGAAAAACTAACCCACCCTACGCACGTTTTTCAAATTTATTTCTTGTGTCATGGTGCGCGGGGCGCACCCTACATCACGAGCAAATATTCGCTATGAAGTTTGGCGTAGGCTGTGGCTTTAGCCCAGCATCCTGCTTTTGCAAAATCGTAACTCCAGCCTAAAATAACGGCTATGTTCTAAAGGTAGGTTAGTGTCGTAAGCTCCATCCAACCTACGCTTGCTTGCTATATATCATAACCTTCTCAATTGACCATATAAAGATTGCAATACCAGTTTACGTCCCGAGTAGTATCCTGCTAATAGATTTTCCAATACATAACTTTCAATTTTATAATCTAGTCTAGGTTTATCGTAATGAACTTCTAGGGAGTCCATTGCCATCTTTTCTCTGCTTTCTAAACTTTCTGTTAGAGATGTAGACTCTAACGAACTCTTTCTGCGAACATGTTGTATAAAAGCAAGCTCCGAAAAAATCCATGGTGATTTTAATGACTCTTGATCTTCAATACCATTTTTTACTGATATAGAGTTCGGTGTACCTAAGAATAGGAAAATCTCACATCTATCTATCATTTTATGTAAAGCAGTATTCAGCATCATATATGCATGAGATGTTGAATGATTTCTCTTATTATAGTCATACATACTGTCGTCGAAATTACGACAATACTGGTCATCTATAACTTTCAATAAATCAAACGCATTGCCCCAAACGCATGAATCAATGAAAACTTTCAAACCTTTATTCTCTAAAGCAATTGCTAGTTTTATAGCCTCATCAGCATCACTATGCGAGTGAGATAAAAATATATCAACGTCGTCATCAGGGAATAAATATTTTTGTATTTCACTACCATCTAAACTATTACCATCGACTAGTAAGTAATCTTTCAAATCGTTCAAAGCTTCTTTTTTTCGAGATTTATATGACATTACGTCTGAGTCAGTAACATTTTCAGGTGGATTAAAAAGATGAAAGTCTGTGACTTCTATACTTCTATACATAGAATTTCTCTTATAGTTATTATAAAAAAATATAAATTATCTTGAAGTAATAGCGTCTTCAATCCAGTTCTCTAAATTATTAGCAATATCTTGATATGCATTAGTAAATGAAGGGCTATGACAAGTAATATAACTTGAAAGTTTGTTTCCATTCTTAAGATTAATACTATCGAAAGGATTTCGCCCTTTATTAGCTCTATTACCTTTCAGGTCTTTTAAGTTATGAATGTATATCCCAACAACAGCTTTACCGCTATCCCACGCCTGTCGAATTTCATAATCTACCCATTTACTATTTGCTGTATTCTCACCTATCAAGACAATTAGACAGCTCTTACCTTTGAGATTGCTATCAATCCAGTCTTTGACAGCTTTATCACCTTTTCTTTTTAATTCTTCCCACTTATTAGGAGCAACAAGAGGGTTCTTATCAAGTACACCAATATTTCTAACCATTTGTACTCTTGTGACATCAGTTTTATAATGGAAGCTATAAAAAACTTTTCTAGTCATTATTTGATTCCTTGTAGAATAGTCAGAATATTGTTCTTAATAGTCTCTAGATCAATGATTGAAGGTGCAAGACTATTTATATCTATTGTTTGATGATTACCTTCGTCATTTGACACACTTTCCCACAGATTTCTCGATATGGAACCTGTTCCCCCGACAGGAAGCAAAGTATTACCATTGGTCTTCGAAATATCAAACTCCTCCTGCATACCATTTGAATCTACAATTTTACCTTCAGAGTCAATTTTATTACCAAAAAGGAAGATTGAAATACCAGCATAACTGATCATGTCTTTTCGATATGCTGTCCATAATTGTCTTCCTTCTTCATTTTGAGGAAAGGGTCGAAGCACTAGATGATCCTCGTCTATCTTTAAACGATTCTCTAATAAGTATTTCACTGCACCAGAGATTACGGAACTACCGATACCAAGTCCAAAACCAGTTGCAACTCTATAGCCAAGTTTCAAAATTTCTTGCGTTAAAGAAGAAACAAAATTTTCTACTTCTTGTTGAGAGTAGGGAGCATAATCCTCAGCAGCACCAGAGATAAAAATAGTCTTTTGCTTTTGAATCTTTTCAACTTCTAGTAATATCTCAGTAATTTCTTCGTATTCATTAATTGATACCGTTTGAATACCAAAGCGTCTGAGGTCATTAATAAATAATTCTTGCTTACGTTCTCTATATTCAAAATCCGCCTGCTGTTCATCAGGCAACTGTGTTACATTTCTGAGAATACAGTAGTGTTCTGACTGGTTGTTCCCATGTGATAGGCGTATACGGCTTAAAATGTAATCTATATTAGGGTCAGAGAAGCTAAAGCCGAGAAACAAGAATTTTTTAGTTGTTAAATCTCCTCTAAGTGCAGTAAAAAATTCATTCCTTTTAAGGTTGTATTCTTCATAATCATCTTTTGTTAATACAGCATTACTTGAGTCTAAAGCATCACCATGCATTTTATACACGACAGCATCTCTACCTCTGATTGAGGTAGACAGATGATCAGTGCTATGCTTTACATCAACTATTTTTCCAGAGTCTTCAAGTGCTTTTTCGAGCATAGGATCATAATTTGTCGTCCAAAAGGTATCTATTGGAAGTCTTGCTAGTATTTTATGATTTTCAGTTAGAATTGCTTTCTGAGAAAACTCATTTAGAATAAGTTCGTTTACTGTGGATTTAATACCACCTTTTTCATTGATATAATATTGAGCTAAAGAAACTAAGTCATGTTCTTTGTCAACATCTAAATCAATTTCTTCAGCAAATTCCCTTAATAAGCTTTTCCAGTCAATATAACCTGCTCCAACTGATAACCCAGCACCAGCAAAAATTGCTAAGTTGTTAGACGCTAGTTCTTTCACTAACTTCTTAATTAGTACACTTTTTTTCACGACTTCTCCTCAATTTCTTGTTGTTATAGCTATTCCATTCATTCTATATTCGTATTCAAAGCTTAAAAATAGAATCAAGAAGGAAAAGTTTAATCCCTTCTTGAAAACAGCGAGCCTAACCAAAAAACCAAACCCGCCATCTATTAATCTAAATCTTACAAGCACCACCAGCACAATCATCTTCCATATCCGCTTGTGCATCGTTCGCTCCATCACGCGTGTTGTGATAATACAACGTCTTCACACCCATTTTATAAGCGTTGAGCAAGTCTTTTAGCAATATCTTCATCGGTACACGGCCACCTTCATAACGAACCGGATCGTAGTTGGTATTGGCAGAGATACTTTGATCGACGAATTTTTGCATGATGGCGACCAGCTTTAGGTAACCGTCATTGTTTGGCATTTGCCATAGTAGCTCGTACTGATCTTTTAGGGTAGCAATCTCAGGCACGACTTGCTTTAAGATGCCATCTTTTGACGCTTTGATAGAGACCAGACCACGTGGTGGCTCGATACCGTTAGTGGCGTTAGCGATCTGGCTTGAGGTCTCAGACGGCATCAAGGCGGTTAGGGTAGAGTTGCGTAGACCGTGTTCGGTAATCTCACTACGTAGCGTTTCCCAATCGAGATGTAGTGGCTCTTGGCAGATGTTATCCAAGTCAGACTTATAAGTATCGATCGGCAAAATACCTTGCGAGTAAGTGGTCTCATTAAAGGCAGGGCACGCGCCTTGCTCGCGGGCCAATTTGTTTGAGGCTTTCAAGAGATAGTATTGCAGCGCTTCAAAGGTTTGATGGGTCAGGCCTAGTGCTGAGTCGTCTGAATAGCGCACGCCATTTTTCGCGAGATAGTAGGCATAGTTGATGACACCAACACCTAAGGTACGGCGGCGCATACTGCCATTTTCAGCAGCTTTGACCGGATAGTCTTGATAGTCGAGTAGGGCATCAAGGGCGCGGACGATTAATTCTGCAGGCTCTTCGATATCGCTGACGCTCTCGACTTTACCTAAATTGACCGCTGATAGGGTACACAGAGCGATTTCACCTTCTTCGTCATTGATATTATCAAGTGGCTTAGTCGGTAGCGCAATCTCCATACACAGGTTGGACTGGCGAATCGGTGCAACGCTGGCATCAAACGGGCTATGGGTATTGCAATGATCGACGTTTTGGATGTAGATACGGCCGGTGCTAGCACGCTCTTGCATCATCAGGCTGAACAGATCTGCCGCTGGAATCTGGCGCTGACGTACAGAAGGGTCGCCTTCGTACTTGGTGTAGAGCGCTTCAAACTTCTCTTGATCTTCAAAGAACGCATCGTACAGACCCGGGGTATCATCCGGTGAGAATAGGGTGATGTCTTGGCCTTTGATCAGGCGCGTGTACAAGGTTTTGTTGATTTGTACGCCGTAATCCATGTGACGCACACGGTTGTCTTCGACGCCGCGATTGTTTTTGAGTACCAGTAATGACTCAACTTCTAAATGCCATAGTGGATAGAAGAGAGTCGCGGCCCCACCGCGCACGCCGCCTTGCGAGCAGCATTTGACTGCCGTTTGAAAGAGCTTATAAAACGGGATGCAGCCGGTATGCTGAGCTTCACCGCCGCGGATAGGGCTACCCAAAGCGCGAATACGGCCAGCGTTGATACCGATGCCAGCGCGCTGCGAGACATAACGCACAATCGCGCTGGTGGTCGCGTTGATAGAGTCGAGGCTGTCACCGCATTCGATAAGTACGCACGAGCTGAACTGGCGCGATGGCGTACGTACACCTGACATGATAGGCGTCGGTAGTGAGATTTTAAATTGTGAGGTCGCGTCATAAAAGCGTTTGACATAGCTTAAGCGCTCAGCTTTGTCGTAATTGGCAAATAGACACATGCCCACGAGCATATAAAGGAACTGCGGGCTTTCATAAACGCGCTTGGTGACACGGTCTTGTACGAGGTATTTACCTGCCATTTGCTCAACAGCGGCATAAGCAAGGTTCATATCGCGCCAGTGATCGAGGTAGGCTTCTAACTCATCAAACTCGCTACGGCTGTAGTCGGCTAGGATATGCTCGTCATACTTACCTGCTTCAGTTAGAGTTGTGACATGATCGAATAGGTGCGGCGGCTCAAACTGATTATACGCAATCTTACGCAGATGGAAGATAGCAAGGCGCGCGGCGAGATACTGATAGTCAGGCGTGTCCTCTGAGATGAGATCGGCGGCTGACTTGATGATAGTCTCGTGGATATCACGGGTTTTGATGCCTTCATAGAACTGAATGTGCGATTTAAGCTCCACTTGTGACACTGACACATTATCTAAATCGTGCGCGGCCCATTCGATTACCTTATGGATTTTATCCAAATCTATAGGCTCTAGGCGTCCGTCGCGTTTGGTTACTTGAATATTATCAATATGTGTCATACCGCCCTCGTAAATTATCAATAGTTAGTCGTATTACTCAGTCAAAACTGTCCTATAGTGTTATCGACTTCTTTTATTAAGCAAGCTATAACCAGAAAGCTTCTGTGCTTTTTTTAGGCAAAAGAATACCGAAGGCTCTAGTCAGGTAAAAAACCACTGAGCACTACATATAGCGTATTTGTTAGTAAGTAGACACAATATAGCGGGAATAATTTGAAAATGCTATATTGATTTTAGATTGAATTTATGTTGTTGAGGCGCTAAATTTCAGCAAAGAGCGATGGCATAAGGCCTAGAAGATATGTAAAGAATCATAAATTTTTTTATAAAAAACAGCTTGCTTTTCACTTTTGCGAATTTGATATCTTTGCTACTGATAATAGCAGTGGGAAGCGTAAAATAGCGGCACAGATTGTACCCGATAAGCACGGTCAATGCCATAAAAAATCGTCACCTAAACAGTGACGATTTTGGTTGTACTTTTCGATGTATTAAGAGGTAAGACTCGCCAAATAACAGCTTAGATAGAGCGCTGACTCGTTTTAGCCGCTTCTAGCAAGAGGTTTGCTGCTTATACCACCATACGTACCGTTTGCGCGTTATCAAGCGCTGCATAAAGCTCATTAACTTGCTCAGCGCTAGTCAGATACAGATTAACCCGCGCTGAATGAAAGCGGTTGGTCTTTGAAGGCTTGACTTCAATAGAGGCTAAGTCGAACTCAGGGAACTGACTGCCCAAAATGAGTTTTAGCTCATTGAGTAATGTTTCGTGTTCGCCTTCATGACCGATCACACTCATCGGATAGTTCATGGGAAATTCCCACAGCTCTGGGTTTTGAATATCCGTTTTTTTACCTTTTAAGATGCCGTCATTAGCGACTAATTCGGTGACTTTGACGTCTCTTTTGCTGGCTTGTTGATCGTTAGCGTTGTTTTTTGAATCGTTACTCATAATGAAACCTTTGTTGTTTTTTCAATATTAATGCTAGAGCCGCACACAAAAAAGCTGAGACTCGCTCAGCTTTTTTACTTATTGCCTGCTACTGTCTTGCCTCCTTTATGAGGCTAAAATAGCGTTTTTTCAAGCTGCAATATTAATCATTCTCAAGGAATGAACGCAAGTGCTCAGAGCGCGAAGGGTGGCGCAATTTACGCAGCGCTTTGGCTTCGATCTGACGGATACGCTCACGAGTGACGTCGAACTGCTTACCGACTTCCTCTAGCGTATGATCGGTTGGCATATCGATACCGAAGCGCATTTTGAGCACACGCGCCTCACGTTCGGTCAAATTGCCTAATACATCACGCGTCGCTTCACGCAAACCTGCAGATGTTGCATCATCGACAGGGCTTGAGATCGTCCCATCTTCGATAAAATCGCCTAAGTGCGAGTCTTCATCATCACCGATAGGCGTTTCCATAGAGATCGGCTCTTTGGCGATTTTTAGCACTTTACGGACTTTGACTTCGTCCATCTCGAGACGTTCGCCTAACTCTTCAGGCGTAGGCTCACGCCCCATCTCTTGCAAGAGCTGACGCGAAACGCGGTTTATTTTGTTAATCGTCTCAATCATATGCACCGGGATACGGATGGTGCGCGCTTGGTCAGCGATTGAGCGGGTAATCGCCTGACGGATCCACCAAGTGGCGTAAGTTGAGAACTTATAACCGCGGCGATACTCAAACTTATCAACCGCTTTCATCAGACCAATGTTACCTTCTTGAATGAGATCCAAGAACTGTAGACCACGGTTGGTGTATTTTTTGGCGATTGAGATGACCAGACGTAAGTTAGCCTCGACCATCTCTTTTTTGGCACGGCGGGCTTTGGCTTCACCAACTGCCATACGGCGCGCGACATCTTTCATATCAACGATTTCCATGTCGAGCTGCTGCTCGTAGTCGCGGATTTTACGCTGCAGTAGAATCACATCATCAGTGACTTTTTCTAAAGTTTCGGCAAAGGCTGGCTTGCCTTTTAGGCGCTCTGTCAGCCAATCGACGTTAGTCTCGTTACTTGGGAAGGTCTTACGAAACTCGCTACGCGGCATACGGCCACGGCGAATGACCAGGCGCATAATTTGGCGCTCTTGCTTACGCACATCATCATAGACATCGTGCATGATGGCCATGACTTGATCGGACATGCGATTGTTCAGTTTGAGCATCATAAAGCGCTCAGCGAGTAGAGCATAAGCGGCTTTTGCTTGCTCGCTACCACGGCCATATTCAATTAAGGCTTCTTTAGCAGTAACAAATAAGTCTTCGATCTCCTCGATACGCAGGCGTACGGCTTCTGGGTCGATACCGCCGCTTTCTTCTTCAGCTTCTTCTTCCTCGACGTCATCTTCGTCTTCATCGTCTTCGTCATCGAGCTTGCTCTTATCTTTAGCTTTGAGGACAGGTGCTTTTTCTTTCTCCTCACGGGCCTTTTCTTTTTCTTCTTTAACGCGATCTTTTTCTTCTTTAGCTGCCAGACGATCTTCTTCAGTTTCAGGATCTAAAAAGCCGGTAATCACATCAGAGAGTTTTTTCTCACCCTCTTGAACCTTTTGGTATTCATCAAGCACAAACTGTACCGTACCAGGCCAGTAGGCCATCGCATGCTGCACATCGCGGATACCTTCTTCGATACGTTTAGCGATAGCGATCTCGCCTTCACGAGTCAGTAGATCAACAGTACCCATCTCACGCATATACATACGTACAGGGTCAGTGGTGCGTCCAGGTTCTGTCTCAACAGAAGCGAGTACGGCTGCTGCTTCATCCGCTGCCATATCATCATCGCTTGAATCATCGCTCATCAAGATATCATCAGCATCAGGAGCAGATTCAAAGATTTTGATCCCAACGTCCGTCAGCATCTGCACGATATCTTCGATCTGATCGCTTTCGGTAATAGAGTCTGGAAGTTGATCATTCACCTCAGCATAGGTGAGATACCCTTGCTCCTTACCCATCTGGATTAGGGTAGCTAGCTGGGAGGTGGAATTAGATAAGGACTTATCGTTCATAATTACTCGCTTGCATCGGGCATTGTCATAAAAGATATAAAGGCTAAATGCTTGGATTGACCTATAAGCTTAGCGATTAGTCATCCTCTACTATGACAATGAGTTGATATGAATAAGGGCTCAAAAGCATCAATGCTATAAATAAACTACAATTCAAAATAGCAAAAAAATAAAAAATTGGTTCAAATTGCTCAAATCAAGCTGATAACGGCGTAGTTTAACACAGACCTATGAAAACAGAATACGGCTAATCAGCGCAGATACTAGAATCTCTTGTTTTTTAACCGCTGATTTGAAAGCTTATTGAGCATTATCATAGATGATGGGGTCAGCTGCTAGGGTTTTAAAGGGTTTGGCTAGGATAAAAAATAAATTAAGCCCGTCCTAG
>OAOU01000277.1_pt1 | contig 9617 bp, 5 predicted proteins | sample 1470821 | NCBI WGS metagenome assembly OAOU01 (sample SAMEA3275579, study PRJEB22092) | marine metagenome | biome: ENVO:00000447 MARINE BIOME; feature: ENVO:00002042 SURFACE WATER; material: ENVO:00002010 SEAWATER | collected 2014-06-20T12:30:00+00 | depth 0 m
ATCCACCAGTTCGTCGACGGTGATGGACACCGGGTAGAGCGTTTGAAGCTCTGTCCAGAGCTGTTCCAGATCCCACTCTTCCGGGTGGACCTCCGCCAGTTTGTCGGTGGTGACAGTGGTGATGGTCTTTTCGACGAAGTCATGGACCTGGTCGGAGATATCGTCACCTTCGAGAATCTGCCGGCGATCTTCATAAATGGCTTGGCGCTGACGGTTCAGGACATCGTCGTATTTCAAGACGTTTTTTCGAACCTCGGCGTTTCTCGCCTCCACCTGCGACTGGGCCGATTGAATCGCGCGGGAGACCACACGCGATTCGATAGCGAGGTCTTCTTCACCGTCTGCGGTGCGGGCCATCAGCGACTGGGCAGCTCCGGCGTTGAACAGCCGCATGAGGTCGTCTTGCAGGGACAGGTAGAAGCGGCTCTCCCCCGGGTCACCCTGACGACCGGAGCGTCCTCGGAGCTGATTGTCGATGCGGCGAGACTCGTGGCGTTCGGTGCCAAGAACATAGAGGCCACCAGCGGCGCGGACTTTCTCGCCCTCCTGTTCGCAGATGTCGCTAACTTCGGCAAACACGGCATCCCACGCCGCTTCGTACTCCTCGGGAGTGTCGGTTGGGCTTAGACCCTTTTCGGTCATTTTCTGCACGGCAAGGAACTCCGCGTTTCCGCCCAACATGATGTCGGTTCCACGACCGGCCATATTGGTGGCCACGGTCACGGCACCGAGGCGACCTGCCTGGGCGATGATGGCGGCTTCACGGGCGTGGTTTTTTGCGTTCAACACTTCGTGTTTCACGCCTGCTTTGGCGAGCATGGCCGAAATGCGCTCCGACTTTTCCACGCTTGTCGTTCCGACCAAGACCGGCTGTCCGGTCTGGTGGCGCTCGGTAATGTCGTCGGCCACCTGACGGAACTTTGCCTCTTCGTCGCGGTAAATCAGATCCGCATTGTCTTTACGAATCATGGGTTTATTGGTGGGGATGGGGACGACACCGAGTGTGTAGGTGCCCATGAATTCGGAGGCTTCGGTTTGGGCCGTTCCGGTCATACCGGCCAGTTTTTTATACAGCCGGAAATAGTTCTGCAGGGTGATCGTGGCCAGTGTTTGGTTCTCGGCCTTAATGGCCACACCCTCTTTGGCTTCAATGGCCTGGTGGATGCCCTCGTTATACCGGCGCCCAGCGAGAATACGGCCGGTGTGCTCATCGACAATCAGCACTTCGCCGTTGATCACGACGTAGTCCTTGTCGCGTTTAAACAACGCGCGGGCCTTAATGGCGTTGTTGAGGAAGCTAATCAGCGGGGTGTTTGCTGACTCATAGAGGTTGTCGATGCCGAGGTAATCCTCGACTTTTTCAATACCGGCCTCCAGCACACCCACCGTGCGCTTTTTCTCATCCACCTCAAAGTCTTCGTCGGGAACAAGACGATCGGCGATCTTGGAAAACTCGGCAAACCAGCGGTTTGCTTCTCCCGAGGCCGGTCCAGAAATAATCAGCGGTGTTCTGGCTTCGTCGATCAGGATCGAGTCGACCTCGTCAACGATGGCGAAGAAATGACCGCGCTGGACAAGGTCTGCCTTGTTGAGCGCCATATTGTCGCGCAGGTAGTCAAAGCCGAATTCGTTGTTGGTGCCGTAGGTGATGTCCGACTGATACTGCGTCCGACGCTCTTCTGGCGTTTGCCCAGACAGCACACACCCGGTCGTCATTCCGAGCGCTCGAAACACTCGACCCATCAGTTCTGACTGATATTTCGCGAGGTAGTCGTTCACGGTGACGATGTGGACGCCTCGGCCCGGAATGGCGTTGAGATACGCCGCCAGCGTGGCGACCAGAGTTTTTCCCTCACCGGTTTTCATCTCGGCGATATTGCCTTTGTGAAGCGCCGCTCCACCCATCAGCTGCACGTCAAAGTGTCGAAGGCCAATGGTGCGCCTCGCTGCTTCTCGGACCGCGGCAAAGGCCTCCGGCATTAGATCATCGAGAGACTCTCCCGCGGCATAGCGCTCACGGAATTCGTCGGTTTCGCCGCGGAGATCGTCGTCGCTCAGTGTGACGAAGTCGTATCCGAGGTGGTTAACCGCTTTTGCTGTTTGGTGGAGTTGGCGGAGGATTCGACCCTCGCCCATTCGGAGCATTCGCTCGAAAGGATTCGCCACGACGTTTACGTCCCCTCAGTCACCGCAGGTGTGTCCTGGAATGCTACCAACCTGGGCTTACTGGTCGTCGTCGAGAGAAATCACCCCGTACTGCCACCCTTTCCGGCGGTACACCACACTGGGCCGCTTGGTCTCGGCGTCGTGGAAGAGGAAAAAGTCGTGGCCGACAAGCTCCATCTGATCCACCGCCTCCTCGGCACTCATCTCCTGGGAGGGAAAGACTTTTTTGCGAATCACGACCGGTGAGCTCGGCCGCTCGAGCTCGTCGAGGTCGTCCTCACTGATGGTGGGGATAGCACCGGTTTCGACTTTGCGGATGACTTCGATACTGGCGGGAGTGACGTCGATGTCGTCAAACGATTCGGCGCTCATCTCCCCCATGGACTTGGAGCGATGGAGGCCGTGGTGGGGGCTTCTCTTTTCTTTCGCCCGGCGCAGCCTGCGAACAATGTGGTCCAGTGCCTCGTCAAACGCGGCGTATTTGTCGGGGTTTTTCGCCTCGGCGCGAATCACCGGGCCTTTGCCAATCATCGTGAGCTCCACGATGTCGACCGACGGTCCTTTGCGGCTGGAGTTTTCCCGGATGACTTTGACCTGGAAGGTCATGGCTTTTTCCGCCAGTGCAATCGCCCGGTCCGACTTTTCGTTGACGTAGTCCCGGAATCGATCCGGAATGCTGATGTCGTGTGAGTGGAGAGTAACTTCCATCGCCTAGACCTCCTCGACTGGGTGATTCACCGTGAAGTGCCCTTCAGCGTAGTCCTGTGCCAGACCCACTGTCACCCCGAGGAGTCGCGGCAAGCACCACGACCCCAACGACCCGATATCCACCAGTGCGAAGTGTCGCGGCTGCTTCTTCCACGGTGTGACCCGTGGTCACTACATCGTCGACCAACACCACCGGACCAGGCGGCACCACGTGTTGTAGGCGAAATCGGCTCGAGCGGGCCCGCCTCTCCACACGGGTCTGGGTTTTTTGACTGGGCCGACTCACCCCCCGGCGGCGCAGAATTCTCTGGACCGCCCAGGGTGGCAATCCCGCCCGTGTCGCTGCGGCCCGCGCGAGACCGAGGCTTGGCTCAACACCCCGTCGAAGCCAGCCAGAAAAACTAGAGGGCACCGGAACGACAAAAGCTTTTGTCCCGCCGGCCACAATCCGAAGCTCAGGCTCCAGCAGAGCGCCCAGTGGCCCGGCAAGCCGGTGGTGGCCGCGTTCTTTCCACGCCACAATTACTCGTCGCCAGTGGCCGTCGTAGGAAACAGCAGCCCGCACCGGTACCCGATACAGAGCGTCGCGCCAAGCGAGCACAGGCTCGTGGGAGGCCACCGGATGGTTCCGGCACGCTGCACACAGTTCAGTCTCTGGTTCCCCACACCCTACACAGGAGACGGGAAAGAAAAAATGTCCCGTCTGTCGCCAGACCTCGTCAATGCTCACCGGCTCAGGCTGACGGCACCGGTAAGGTGTCGCCGGCCACCGAGGCGACCGGGTGGACACAGAGCGGTGGTGCCGGTCTGTGGACTAGCGCTGGGTGACCAGCACGGAGGCGCGATCGCCCGTGGTTTGCCAGCCGTTTCCTCGAGGTTGCAAGATGGCCCCCTGGTCGTTTAACAGCCGGAGCCCAGAGAGTCCCCCGACGCCCGCCACCAGAGTCTGGGGGCCGGTCGGACGGCCCGCAGAGACCATCTGACCGTTCACATCCTGGATGACCACGTCACCGGCTGAGCCATCACGGGTGACGACAGCCACTTGATATTCATCCACCCACGCCGCATCGACTGCTTCCCCTTCGAGGGCGGAGAGTTCGCGAAACTCCCCCAAGCCAATCGGTTCGCAGTCAGGCGAGCGTTGGATGGCGGTCAACAACGTTCGCACCCCGTTATCTGTTTGCACGACAAGCAGCAGGCGGGTGTTGTCTCGAGCGAGCTCCATCGTCACCACCCGGGAGCCTGCGGGAAGCTCCACGGGCAAGACGGTGGCGTTGAACTCAATATCCACGACGATCGGGGAGAAAATCTGAAGGGCCTCTTCCCCCGGCTCAGCGGTCATCGACCAGGTATAGCCACAGGAGTCAATCAGGGGGCGAATTAAGCCCTCCCTCGTGTCCCACGGCTCCTCGGACGTTCCGCTCTCGCCCACGCGGTAGAGGCCGTCTTCGTTCACGACGGCGGCCTGCTGAAAACCCGGGTGATAAAACGCGTGGTCCGGACGCAGGGAAATCACCGTGCTCGAGAGCGCATCAATCGTGTCGATCTGTCCTGCTTGGAGGTATCCAAAGTTCACCCCGCGCACCACCACACTGCGGGGGTCCCGGCCGGTGCTAAGCCCCGGCTGGTCCTCATCGAGTGCTGGAACCCGCACGGGAGCTTGATTGACCGTGATCACCACGTCAGACACACCAGAGACCTGCTGCAGGGTCGTGGTCAATTGCACCAGCATTTGTTCTCGTTGCGGAGTGGCCGTGTCCAATACGGCTTCGCTCAAATCCACTTGGGCTTGCCCGTCAGTGACCGGCACCGGCGAGAGCGTCAGCTGAGTGCCTGGAGGGAACGCGGAGACTGTGGCAGCTTGCTCCAGCCAATACGACGGGGGTTCCAGGAGCCCGCGGATGACTTTTGTCAGAACGTCTCCTCGGGAGGCAAACCACCGCAGGTCTGGCACTAGTTCGCGGTAATCGGCCGAGTAGTAGTAGAGCAGGTAGCTATCAAACGCTTCCCGGAAAGCCACCTCTCCCAACACCACGCCATCGGGGGCCTCACTGATTCGCCACTGGCCAGAGACCTGCTCGAGAGAGAAGACCAAATCCTGCGTCGTGGGTTGGGCAGCCACTTCATACCGCCCCGCCTCGTCCACGCTCGCAATCACCTGCACCTGATAGACCAGCTCGGACTCCGCCGACGACAGCACCGAGGCTTCGCCTTGGCTGATCAACGCCGATTGGCTGGGGTTCCAGGTGTCGTGGAACTGGTCGGTGAGATAGCTTCTGGCGACCCGGTAGTTATTTTGGGCCGCGGTTCCCGCCGCAATAAAACCCTCCAGAATGTCTTCCGGACTGGCTCCAGCAGACGGTCCAGGAGGCAGGAAATCCACATCGGTCTCGTTTAGCACCGAGGACGGGTTCACCGATTCGACGGGTCCAGAGCGCGGAATCTGGGTGCATCCAGACAGCACTACCAGGGCCGACAACAGGGCAATCAGGACTCTCATCAGCTGACCTCCGCCGGTTCATCGAGCCCCAGCTCCATACCGTCGGAATCGACCAGAGTGGTCTCGGCCGGCAGCCCCAGCGGTGAATGGGTGACGCTGTGACCGGCGTGACGAGGAAGAGTCAGGCGGAAACAGCTGCCCTGTCCTGGTGCTGACCACACGTCGATAAAGCCTCCGTGGGCACGAGCATCTTCCTGGGCGATGGCGAGTCCCAGACCGGTGCCGCCGGTGGTGCGCTGGCGAGAGGGATCTGCCCGCCAAAAACGGTCAAACACCCGGGCGGTTTCCTGCTCGCTCATGCCGACACCCCAGTCGCGGACCGCCACCGCGACCGTGGTCTCATCCGAGTCGACAATCGCCACAATCGGCTTGCCGTCGCCGTGGTCGATGGCGTTACCGATGAAGTTCAACAGCACCCGGCGAATACGCCCCGCATCCGCGTCGACAACGCCGTAACCGCCGAGAACCTCGAGCAGCAGACTCGAGCCTTTTTGATCGGCCAACGGCGAGAGCTGATCGAGGGAATCTTCCACCAGCTCCACCAGGTTCACCTCGTCGCGCTCGAGCGACACTGCTCCCGCGTCGTAGCGGGAGATTTCTAACAGGTCCGTCAACATCGATTCAAAACGCTCGATTTGGGCAACCAGTAACTCAATCGACCGACGTGATTCTGGCTCCCACTGCTCCCGCTGGCCGTGTAACACATCAGCGGCGAGGCGAATAGTGGTCAGTGGCGTGCGCAACTCGTGGGACACATCCGAGACAAAACGTTGCTGTAATTGGGAGAGCTTTGCCAGTCGGACAATCTGTGACTGCATACTGTCGGCCATTTTGTTAAACGACCGAGACAGCGTCGCAATCACGTCCTCACCGCGCTCTTCGATGCGCTCTTCCAAATACCCCTCCGCCAAACGCTCGGCGGTGCGGGCGGCGGTGCGGACCGGACCAATCGCCACTCGGACCACGAGCCAGGTCACCGCAGCAATCAGCACCACCAAGATGATCGACCCCACCACGAGGGTTTGCTGCACCAGAGTCAAGGTTGCCTGCACGTCGCTTAAGTCATAGATCAAATACAGCTCGTACTGCCCCGCGGTCGGCACTTGAATAATCGAGCCGGTCACAATCCCCGGCACGATGCCCTGAGCCGTGGTGAGCGACACCGACTGGAGGTGGACGTCTTCTGGTTCTTGAATGAGCGCCTGTCGAATACTGGGGCTCACCACGGAGACATCCAGCCCTGCCGTGCTCGTCGAGGTCATCGTTTGGTCGGTGATTTGACCGGGGACCCGCAAAATCGCAAACCCGCCCTGTCCGGGAGAGGACTGAGTGGTGCGGATCGCGGTTTGTGCCGACGCATTAGCCGTTTCCACGTCAATCGTTCCGGCAGCGGTGACCGCGTTGTCAAAAAGAGACTGCACTTGAGCGGCTGTCCTCGCTGATTCGACAACAACCTGGTCTCGTCTGGACTCATAGAGACTGTCTTGGATGGTGAGCGACATATAGCCGCCGATGACGGTCACCGCGAGCCCTGACAGGGCACCGGCGACCACCACCGTCCGGGTAAGAAGCGACACCCGCCACAGCCGAAGCGGACTGCCAACAGCTCGCCGCAGCCATCGCCACGCGCGCCACATCATCCGGCCTGGTTCTGACCCTCTGCGGACTCCGCCTTACCGGAGCGGTATCCGACACCGCGAACCGTTTCGATAATGACCGGGTTATCGGGATCGGATTCGATTTTCGAGCGAAGCCGTTGGACGTGCACGTTCACCAGCCGGGTATCTGCTTTATACCGATACCCCCAGACCTGTTCCAGAAGCTCTTCGCGGGTGAACACCTGTTGGGGACGAAGCGCCAAGGTGAGCAGCAGCTGAAACTCCAACGGGGTGAGGTTCACCCGTTCACCCCCACGACGCACTTCATGCGAGGGCACGTCAATCAGCACATCGGCAATCGAAATTTCAGTCAGCCCTGTTTCTTGGGTGGGACGCAGGCGGGTGCGAATCCTGGCCACCAGTTCTTTCGGGTTAAACGGCTTCACCACATAGTCATCGGCGCCTGCTTCCAACCCACGGACCACGTCGGCCGAGTCTGATTTGGCCGTCAACATGATGATGGGGATACCGCTCACTTCACGGATTTTTTGGCACACATCCATGCCGTCCATGCCGGGAAGCATCACGTCCAAGAGGATCAGATCCGGGTTATGCGACTGCACCGACGAAATCGCGTCCGGGCCATCAGCAGCCAAGTGGATGTCAAAGCCTTCACCGCGGAGCATGATGCTGATCATCTCCGACAAGGCGACGTCATCGTCCACGACGAGAATGCGCGCAGTCACTCCCACCTCCGTGAGCCGAGGGCCGTTTGGTGGCTCACAGACTACACCGCGGTGCCTGGCGGCACCCGGGGGCTCCTAGTAGCGGTAGTGCTCCACCTTGTAGGGGCCATCCTTCGGCACACCGATGTACTCGGCCTGCTCGTCGGTGAGCTCCGTGAGCTCCACACCCAACGCGTCCAGGTGCAGTCTCGCGACTTTCTCATCCAACTTCTTCGGCAGCATGTGCACACCAATCGGATAGGCATCCGGATATTGGTAGAGCTCGATTTGGGCGAGCACCTGGTTGGCAAACGAGGTACTCATCACAAAGCTCGGGTGGCCAGTGGCGTTGCCCAGGTTCATCAGGCGCCCCTCGGAGAGCATCAGAATACTCCGGCCGTTGGGAAGCTGCCACTCGTGCACCTGCGGCTTGATTTCAATGCTGGTGGCTCCCGGCAACGACTCCAGACCGGCCATATCGATTTCGTTGTCGAAGTGGCCGACGTTGGCGACGATTGCCTGGTGCTTCATCTGCAGCAGGTGATCCACCGTGAAAATGTCCTTGTTTCCGGTCGATGTGATGAAAATGTCGACCTGGTCGATAACACTTTCCAACTTCGCGACCTGGAACCCGTCCATTGCCGCCTGCAGAGCCGTGATGGGGTCAATCTCCGAAACGATCACGCGGGCGCCCTGGCCGCGCAGCGACTCCACCGAGCCTTTTCCAACGTCACCGTAGCCGGCAACGAAGGCCACCTTCCCTCCAATAAGGGTGTCGGTCGCACGGTTAATTCCGTCGATCAGAGAGTGTCGAACGCCGTATTTGTTGTCGAACTTGGTCTTGGTCACCGAGTCGTTGACGTTAATCGCGGGGAACAGAAGCTCACCCTTTTTGAAAAAGTCATAGAGCCGGTGAACACCCGTGGTGGTCTCTTCGGAGACACCGATGATGTCTTTCGAAATCTCAGTCCACTTACCGGGAGTCTCGGCGAGAGTCCTCTTAAGAACCCCCAACACCACCCGCCACTCAGCGGGGTCCTCGGCGGTGGGCTCAGGAACAACCCCGGCGCTCTCAAACTCGACGCCTTTCAGCACGAGCATGGTGGCGTCGCCACCGTCGTCCAGGATCATGTTCGGACCGGCGAAGCCCTGTGCTGACCAGTCAAAAATCTGCTCGGTGCACCACCAGTACTCCTCCAATGTCTCGCCCTTCCAGGCGAACACGGGTGAACCCTGGGGGTCTTCCGGAGTTCCCGTCCCCACAACGACCGCGGCCGCGGCTTCGTCCTGGGTGGAGAAAATATTGCAGCTCGCCCAGCGCACCTCGGCACCAAGAGCAACCAGCGTTTCGATCAAGACAGCGGTCTGCACGGTCATGTGCAGGGAACCGGTAATGCGAGCGCCCTTCAGGGGCTGCAGCGGGCCATACTCTTCGCGCAGGGCCATGAGGCCTGGCATTTCGTGTTCAGCCAAGCGGATTTGGTGCCGTCCCGCCTCAGCGAGGGAAAGATCAGCAACTTTGAACTGGAGCGGGGTAGCAGTCAACATACGATCATTGTGGCACGGTTTTCTGACCACACCAGCCAGCTACACCCCGGTGTTTAGGCGCCTGGAATCAGGGCATCCACCCGGGCCGCAATGTCCGCTAATTTCTCTGGACTGGCCGCTTCCGCGTTGACCCGTAGCAGCGGCTCCGTATTGGACGCGCGGACATTCACCCACCACATGCCCGGACCACTCAGTGGCCCCTGCACACTGAGCCCATCGAGCGTGTCGATGGTGGCCTCCGCGGCAAACTCGTTCTGGATGTTCTCCATGACCGCTCCCACATCCTCGACCCGGAAGTTTCGCTCACCGGTCTGGTGATAGGGCATATACCGCGAGGCAAGGGTGCTGAGCGCCTGATCTTGCGAGCCAAGC
>OAOU01000278.1_pt1 | contig 9612 bp, 7 predicted proteins | sample 1470821 | NCBI WGS metagenome assembly OAOU01 (sample SAMEA3275579, study PRJEB22092) | marine metagenome | biome: ENVO:00000447 MARINE BIOME; feature: ENVO:00002042 SURFACE WATER; material: ENVO:00002010 SEAWATER | collected 2014-06-20T12:30:00+00 | depth 0 m
AAACATCGCTAAGGCGTACTCGTTAAACGCCTCGATCGTATCACGATTCTCCCAGCCGCCTTTATCCTGGAGTACTTGAGGAAGATCCCAGTGGTAAAGGGTAATCATTGGCTCAATGCCATTTTCGATCAGCTCATCGATTAGGTTTTGGTAATAAGCAACGCCCTTCGGATTCAGCTCGCCTCTTCCTTCAGGCATGACACGTGGCCATGCAATGGAGAAGCGGTAAAGGTCTACTCCTAGCTTCTTCAGATGCTGCACGTCTTCTTTATATAAATGATAGCTATTGCATGCTTCATCTCCATGGTCTCCATTCTTTACGTTGCCTGGAGCATGGGAGAACGTGTCCCAAATGGACGGCGATCGGCCGTCTTCATTCGCTGCACCTTCGATTTGATAAGAAGCGGTTGCCGCGCCCCATTTAAGCGTTTCTGGAAATTGTATCGTTGTCATGTTGGTAGCCTCCTGTAGTCGGAGCCCTCTTACCTTTCTATGCTAGATGAACGAATGACAAGCTCAGGGTCCACCTTGACTGGATAGATCTCCTCGTTCCCTTGGATTAAATCATCCAACATATAGGCTGCGAGCTTTCCTAACTTTTGTTTGTCCTGTTTTACGGTCGTTAGAGGGGGATCGCTATAGCGACAAGATTCAATGTCATCACAGCCGATCAGTTGAATGTCTTCTGGAACCTTGATGCCATGCTCCTTCATCGCTTTCAACGCACCGAGCGCCATCATGTCAGAAGCAGCGAACACAGCTTCAGGAAGTTCATCGTCCTGAAGAATCTTATTCATCGCGTGGTACCCACTATCCTCGAAAAAATCGCCATAGTGAATCCACTTTTCATTCAACGGAAGACCGAACTGCTTCATCGCATCCATGAATCCTTCATTTCGAATGCCCGAAATAAGCGAATCTTGTTTCCCACCAATGTAGGCGACCTTTTTTACTTTATTTAAATAGAAATTCTCAACGACTTTCATGCCAATCTTGGCATTATCCGTCATAATATAGCTGGATTTTGGTCCTTCTAGCTTTAAATCGATGCCAATACACGGAATCTCACTTTGCGCGATTTCATGAACAGCCGCTTCAATTTCATCACCGGCCACGATTAAGCATCCATCCACATGGAAATGCCTGCATCGCTCTAGGTATTTGCTTTCACCTTGATAGAACTTTTCATTGGAAAACAGAAGGAGATCATATCCGAGCGCCCCTACTGCTTTCTTAAATGTATTCATCACTTCATTGAAGAAAGGGTGTTTGAAATCGACGTTGATTTTTCCGGCGTAGATCAAACCGATTAAGTTCGATTTTTTAGTAGCCAACGATTTCGCTGAAAAAGTTGGCTGGTATTTTGTGTCTTCAATGATTTTATATACTTTCTGACGAGTGGCCTCACTGATCCCCTCGTAATTGTTCATAATTTTGGATACAGTCGCTGGAGAGACCCCAGCCATTCTAGCAATATCTCTAATCGTTAAATTCATCGCGTTCATCTCCTTAGCAACATCGCTAACGTATTCTCACTTATTGTATCAAAATACGGAGGAGAGACAGCCGATTATTTAACAGATCCTTCCGTAATGCTCGAAATAAACCACTTGTTGAAAATAAGGAAAATAATGATCAATGGAACCGTTGCCCAGAACACGCCTGAAAGTAACATTCCGAAATCGACTCGGAAAGCATTGTTTAGAGAAGCAAGCGCCACCTGTAGCGTATAAGAAGAAGGATCACGCAAAACGGTGAACTGCCATAGGAATTCTCCCCAAACTAACGTAAAGACAATAATTCCGAGTGTCGCAAAAGCAGGCTTGATAATCGGAATGACGATACTCCAATAAATTCTAAAGTTCGAACACCCATCAAGCTTTGCCGCTTCCATTAATTCGTCAGGTACGGATTCACTAATATATTGACGCATTAGGAAAATTCCGAGTGGATTTAGTAGGAATAAGATTCCTGCACCCATCAATGTATCAAGCCAGCCGAGCTGAGAAATGAGATAGTACTGTGGAATCAATCCCAGCTGAGGCGGAATAACCATTGTTAATAGAATTAAGATGAACAAAAAGTTTTTACCTGGGAACTGGAATTTCGCAAACGCAAATCCTGCTAATGAACTGATCAGTAAAACCGCTACGGTTACGACTGTACATAGTAAGACGGTGTTCCACATCGACTGGAAAAACGGAATCGTATCCAGCACTTTTTGGAAGTTTTCGACTAGCTTTCCACCCGGTAGTAGCGTCGGTGGAATGGAGTTATACGCCGCACTTGGCTGCGTCGCCATCACAAACATCCAGTAAAATGGAAACAGAGAAAAGAGAGAGGTAAAGCCTAAAATAAGATAAATCGGTAACGTGCCCGCTTTTGATTGTTTCTTACGTTTATGTTTCATTCCTTACGCACCTCTCTTCTTCTTATTGCCAATTCCAGATGTTAACCACGTGTTGATCGCTGCAGCACCGATAATGATAATAAGCAACAATACTGCCGTAGCGGATGCAGTTCCGAATGAGCCAAGGTTAAAGGCATCACGGTACAAGTACATCACCACTGTCATCGCTTCATCGCGACTGAATGCAGATGAGCCTAAGAACACGGTTGGTTCCGCAAATAATTGTAGTGCTCCAACAGTCGACATAAACACCGTTAGAATAATGAATGGCTTCAATAATGGAATCGTAATATAGATAAACTGCTCGAGTTTGTTCGCTCCATCAATCGTAGCCGCTTCATACAGATCCTTCGAAATACTTTGTAGACCAGCTAGATAAATGATCGTGTTATAGCCAACCCAGCGCCAAAATACCATGAGCGCAATGGCAATTTTCGCTCCCCATTCAGACGTTTTCCAACTCACCGGATCAACGCCGAACAAGCCAATTACGTAGTTTGCGAGTGCCGTTTCATTACTACTAAAGAAAACCCCAAACACGAGAGCAACGGCAACCATCGACGTGATGTATGGCATAAAAATCGTTACTCTGAAGAAATTGGTGAAACGGATCACAGCGAGATTCAGGAAATAAGCAAGAACTATCCCGACAATTAACTGCGGGGCCGTTCCCATTAATCCGATGATGACCGTGTTATATAAAGACTTCCAAAATAATGGGTCTTGTAAAACGACTGCAAAGTTACTAAGTCCAACAAACTCCATCTCACCAAGCCCGTTCCATTCCTGAAAAGCTAGGACAATACTGAACAGAGCTGGATATAATCCAATAATCCCAAACACAATAAAGAATGGTGCAACATAGAGATAGCCTGAAATCATGTCTTTCTTCTTTTCAGACAGTTTACTAGTTTTGATTGTTTTCCGAGCTTTTGCTTGCTTTTGCACATCCTCCAAAGCCTTAACCCCCTCCAAAGTTAAAGGCCGGAAGAGTTTTCCCCCGCCAGCCTTTAAGCAGCTTTTTGTTTATCGTTTCACTAAGCCCTCGATACGCTTAACCGCATCTTTCCATTCTTTCTCAGGGTCAGCGCCTTCTTGTACGTTTCTTAGAGCAGTCAGTACTTCATCATTGACTGTTACGTATTTTGGTCCTTTGTAGACAGCTGGAATTTCTTTCGCTGCTTCCGCAAAAGTAGCCGCTGTATTTTGACCACCGAAGTATTCGTCTTCGTTATTCACAAACTCGTCCATTTCGTACACAGATGGCGCAGAAGGGAAAAGTCCGCTCTCTTCGAATGATTTCAACTGGTTTTCAGGAGAAACGAGCCATTTTGCAAACTCATATGCTTCTTCACTATGCTCTGTTTCTGCCGGGATTGCGACGTAAGATCCACCCCAGTTACCAGCAAACTCGCTTGGTAGTGTTGATACGCGCCAGTTGCCTTTTCCTTCTGGAGCATTCTCTGTCATGTAGCCTTTCAACCACGCTGGGGCCATCTCGACGGCAAAATCACCTTTGTTAAGAGCCGTTGCCCATTCAGGCGTCCACATTTCATAATTTCCTACGTAACCCTTTTCATAAAGAGACACAGCGTAGTCATAAGCGTCTTTTACTTCATTACCTTCCTTGCCAATAATCAGTTCATCTTTCTCATTGAAGTAACTTTTCTCTAAAGCATCCATGTTGGCACGGTAAGCCATTTCCATGCTATCAACCATTGGTTTGCCTGTTTCATCAAGAACTGTTTTCGCAGCGTCTGCAAATTGATCAGGTGTTGAAAACATTTCCTTTACCTTCTCTGGTTCAGTTGGTAAGTTTGCTTCTTCAAAAACATTAACGTTGTAATACATCGCTTTCGGACCGATATCTGTCGGAAGACCGAATAAGAATTCGCCATCCGTACTCTCTGCCATATTCCATTTCCAATCAAGATAATCGCCTTGAACTTCTTCTGCACCAAGATCATACAGGTTCACAAATCGCTCCTGCGCTTCACGGTAACGATCAAGCTGATCCACTTCGATCATCGCAAGATCCGGAGCGCCCGTTCCTGCAGAAATGGATGTAAATAAACTGTTATGATGATCGCCTAGCTCAGACGTTTTTACATTAATCTCAACATCCGGATTGTCTTTCATATATTCTTCCGCTAAAGATTCATAGTTTGTTGCGCCAAATGTCCAAAAGTCCAACGTTACTTTGCCATCTCCAGACGACTCATCTCCGCCCCCATTACAAGCACCCAGCAATAGAGATGTACCGAGTAACAGCCCGGCAAGAAATTTCTTTTTACCTTTCATGCAATATCCCCTCCGTTAAATGATAGACCCATAGATGAACAAAACAAGTTTAGGAAACCGGTTTCGTAAACCAGCAAAAAAAATAGCCGGAATGGTTCGTTAGTTATGATTAAACCACATAATGTATCCGATTTCAATGGTAAATGTGGGAGTTTTCTAATTTTTTAAGTAGTTTTTAGTAAACCGGTTTCCTTAATAAGAGTTGCGGGGAGCGAGTGCATCGCGCTTTATTGGCTATAATCCGACTATATTGGCTAAAACTAAAATATATTGGCCAAAATCAACTTTTATTAGCTAACTAGAATGATTCTACTGTCCACGAGCTAACAGCACGGGCCACCTTTCATAACGAACCTCTTCACGCACAAAAAAAGCCGCATTCGCTTAACAACGAAGTGCGGCTTTACACGTATGACTACTCCCGCTCAAACAACGACACGCCAGCGATTCCTGGATGCGTCATCTCATAAGGATCTAAGATTAAGTTCAGTTCTTCTTCTGTGAGCACATCGTACTTTATGCAAAGCTCTCGAATCGAGGCGCCGCTTAGAATCGCTTCTCTCGCGATTCGCGCCGCTACTTCATAACCGATGTGCGGGTTCACGGCCGTTAGTACGCCGACGCTTTTTTCCACGTACTCATTGAGACGATCTTCATTCGCTTCAATGCCCTTTAAGCAATTGTCTGTAAACGTGCGGAACGCGTTTTTCATAATACTGAGTGATTGAAGCAGATTGAAAATGAGCACGGGCTCCATCACGTTTAGCTCAAGCTGACCTGCTTCTGAAGCGAGGCAGATGGTGTTGTCGTTTCCGATGACCTGGAAAGCGATCTGGTTAATCACTTCTGGTAGCACCGGATTGACTTTACCAGGCATAATCGAAGAGCCGGGCTGTCTTGCAGGTAAGCTGATTTCGCCTAATCCCGCTCTTGGTCCGGACGCCATTAACCGCAGGTCATTCGCGATTTTCGACATGTTCATCATGCACACTTTTAACGCGCCTGAAACTTCAGTATACGCATCGGTATTTTGCGTCGCGTCGACCATATCTTCTGCTCCTACGAGTGGTAAGCCGCTAATGTCTGCTAGTTCTTTGACGACTAATTCAATATAGCGCGGATCTGCATTAAGTCCCGTGCCAACCGCTGTTGCGCCCATGTTGAGTTCATATAAATGCTGACGAGATTGTTTAATTCGCTTTATATCTCGTGCGATCACGCGACTGTAAGCTTGAAACTCCTGCCCAAGTCGAATCGGCACGGCATCCTGAAGATGGGTACGCCCCATTTTAATAATGTGATTAAACTCTTCAGCTTTCTGTTCGAAAACCGCATGCATGTCTTCCATTGTGCTTAGTAGTTGCTCCATCATATTTAAAACGGAAAGATGAATGGCAGACGGAAAGGAGTCGTTTGTCGACTGCGACATGTTCACATGTGTATTCGGGCTACAAACGATGTAGTTCCCTTTTTCTTCTCCTAACAATTCAATCGCGCGGTTCGCGATCACCTCGTTCACGTTCATGTTGATGGAAGTGCCAGCGCCTCCCTGGATTGGATCGACAATGATTTGATCATGCATCTTTCCTTCCAGCAATTCGTCCGCTGCTTGCACGATCGCATTCCCGATGCCAGCATACAGATGCTTCACTTCCATATTTGCGAGCGCCGCCGCTTTCTTGACCATGGCGAACCCTTTGATTAATTCTTCATGAATGCGGTAGCCCGTAATCGGAAAGTTCTCCACAGCCCGTAGCGTTTGAATGCCATAATAGGCATCAATCGGAACTTCCTTTTCTCCTAAAAAATCAGATTCGATTCTTGTGTTACTCATTGTTGTAGGCATGATAACTTCTCCTTCTTATTCTTCGTCCTCTAGTCCATCAAACTGTCATGATAAATCTCCGGCGCTTCAATGATTCGTCCATGATAAATAATAGTATAAACGATCGATAAGGTGAACCCCTCTTTTTTGGCCAAAATCCTGATATATTGGCTAATTTCCATTTTTATTAGCTAACAAGAATCATTCTTACAAACAAAAGCACCCGCATACAATTAGAGAGCCCTCATTACGAGAGCTCTCTTTTTCGTCCTCACTTCCCACGCTTTTCGCTAACTTTCCCCGCTTTTAATTCCCATTCACCATGCCTTTCGTACGCTTGCTTCAACTAAAACAAAAAAATATTTGCTTAACCCCCATATAATTGGGGTAACAATAGGAGAAACACTTTTTAGAGGAGGTTAAATCATGGAAGCTCGTGAACGAGTTCAAGAATGGATTCATGCCACATTTGATATTAAACACGTTACTCTTGAGCATGATGATTCGCTCCCTTATGGTCAGCGTGTCTGGTCAGTAGGTGACGATGATTATGCGATTGTCTTCTTTGATGAATCATCTGACCAAGTGATGTGTTCGTTTAAAGAGTTGGAACAGCTATTCTTTCGCATCGATCCATTCGTTGAATTTGCAGAAATCCACCAATGAATGAGGGTATCTATGAAAATAACAACACCAATAAGATAGCTATCCTTTTCTTACCTGCTTATCTACAGCTCGTATGTTAAAAGGATAGCTCAATTCATTCTCTCCTTCATCAACTGCCTTTCCACCTAAAACCCACCCAAATACCGACCATATCTCATCAATTGAAACCGGCACTTGTAAAATGCCAGGCGATCCTTGGCCATCAGCGCAATGTACGGATCGGGGTTTTGATGATTGATTTCAATAATGGACATCTTACATTCGTCATCTAGTCCAATATCAACACCAATATTCCCTAAATGATAGCCCTGGTTTTCTAATACTTGAATCGAACATAACACGATCCGCTCCATTTCCTGTTCGACTCTCTGAATCTCTTTTTCTTCTAGTTTCCACACAGTTTTCAACGTGTTCCTTGCTATTTCAGTATGACCACCCGCGGTGATGTTGCTGACGATTTGCCCTCTTGCTCCATACCTTGAGTAGATTCCTAAGTTCTCCCACAATCCCTTCTCGTTCTTTGCGACCATCACACGAAAATCAATCACGCTTCCTTCATGCGTTTTTAGTGGAATCGTTTGTTGAATAAGGAAAGCGTCTGGGATGAGATGCTTTTGAAAAAAGAGATTGCTTTCGGCTTCAGCCGCGAATACTTCCTCATGTCTCCTCCGTTTCTCATCGTATTTCACCTTTATCTCAGATCCATTTTTGACAACATTAAAGATGCGTTTCCCTAATCTGCCGTGTACCGGTTTAATATAAATACTTCCATGCGTGTTCAGCATGTCGTGGATATCCTCCACATCTCTGTAAAGGGCCGTTTCAGGCAGGTGTTCCTTCAATTCAGGTAGTAGCATTTGATGCATCTCCCATTTTGAGAAATGCGGATAGTTAAAAACGCGACCTCCTAGCAGCGAGTCAAAATTCTTCATATGCTCATGAAAGACTTCCCATGAGGAGGTTAAACTCGGCTCTGCAATCGACATAACGACGGCTGGAAACGGGAAGGTTTTCACTTCCCAGGTGTTTTTCTCTGGATCATAGAGAAAGCCAGAGATTGTTCGTTTTTCTTTATTAATTCCTTCTATGGAAAAGACAGTGATCGCGCCGCCAATGTAGTAATATCCTTTTACAAAGCTTTGGTATGTTGGAAGCATTTCAGCTAGCTTTTGATTCGTTAATTCACAGAGAATCCCAATAAAAGGACCGATTGTGATCTTGTCCCCTTGCACGATAAAATCATAGGCGCACGCTAATGGAAGCCCAAGCTGATAAATGATATTTGTAGAGAGATGCACATTCTCTTTTTTAAAAGAATCCGAATGGTGGACTGTCACTTCTATCGACTTGATTCCAAATTGTAGGCGAACACGCTTCTTTGAATTGAGCACTAGACCAGGAATAGATGACTCCGAAACAATCATCATATGGTCTGTTTTTGTGTATGGTTTGATGATATACATCCTTACTACCCCCGATCCATTTTCACAGCTGGCAACCTTCTAAACTAGTATATGATTCTGGAAGAAAAGAGGGATGTGCTTCCGCTCAAGATGGTGGATTAGCCCATACAGATTTCTATGAATCCGAATAACATACATAGAAGTCTAACACGAGAGTAGGTTTACGATGAAAAACCTTCCATTACGTCACTTGATACCTGTGCTAGAAGGAAAGGTTCTTTCGGGAAGCGTCACCAAAACCATTCAAAACGCGACAAAGTATGGCGAGCATCTGATCACAGATTCATCGCTCGTGTTTCTATTGAAAAGAAAATCATCCTTTCCATTACCGGCAGTTCACAACCTAACCGTCGTCACTTCAAATCCAAAAGCCCTGAAGAATGTACGAGATGATGTGACCGTTATTTATGTAGAGAATGTGAGAAAAGCGTATGTCCGATTTGTTTCGTTTTACCGAAGCTTATTCAAGCTTCCCGTGATCGGCGTGACCGGGACGTGTGGAAAAACGACAACGAAAGAAATGATCTCGTGGATTTTATCAGAAAAGGATCACGTTGTGCGAACGAAATTAAGTCAAAATGGACTTGCCAGAAACCTTGATTATTTGCTTGAAATCGACGATAAAACGGATAGTGCTGTATTTGAAATGGGTGTATCCGGTCCAAACCAGCTGCTTTATTCGGCGCATTATTTCCGTCCACAAATTGGGATTATCACCGCGATCGGTACCGATCATATAGAGGGATTTCGAAGTCAGGAGGCGTATATCGCGGAAAAGGCAAAGATGTTAAAAGCCGTTGGAAAGAATGGCACGATCCTTTTAAATCGGGATGATGAAACGATTCGAAGTCTTGATTTAAGTGAGTTTACTGGAAAGATTCTTTACTATGGTCAGGATGCGAAAGCGAATTACCGAGCCCATTCGGTCCAATTTAATCTCAAGCGAA